>Ga0209367_1005753_pt1 | contig 17158 bp, 10 predicted proteins | sample WorMetLIZISLAND2_FD_187412 | JGI IMG/M metagenome (GOLD analysis project Ga0209367, IMG submission 187412) | Marine gutless worms symbiont microbial communities from Max Planck institute for Marine Microbiology, Germany - Olavius geniculatus... ... | reverse complement strand
GTGTGATGCGGGCAATATCACCTTTTGTAATTTTTGCTGTTTTCGATGTGCAAGTCCTTAAATGTTGCCGTTAACAAGTGTATAAACTAATGTTTTGTACATTTATTATTAGTAGGGACGCAGTTTTAGGCAGTTCAGTTTGATTTTTCTCCGTGATATAGTTAGTTTAATTACGTTATCAAGCCGACGATCGTACTTAATCATCGGTAATTTTTTAACTTCTGCAAAATTTCGTGAAATTCCGCGGCAATATCAAAATTTCGCGGAAAAGGCCAAATTCCGCGGCTCGGCTCAAAATTCCGCGGCCCGCGGGAAACTGTAGGCTCTACTAATCAATGACTAGCGGTCACCCGTTTGCAGTGTGTAGGCCACATGATGGCAAATGCTGTGGATTGTCATTACTTATCTGGTGGTAAGTATAAGTAAGTAAGTGAACAAGTACCATAAACGGTACATACAATGTCCAAGCGTCACTGCACGAACGTGCTACTGATCTGTACAATCTGTACAAAGTATAGGGCTAGAAATTAGCATTAAGATGAACCGGAAGACAGCCGCAGAAAATGCGGAGGCAGACTGTTTCAGACACGAGCAGCGGCGACCGGAAGAGCTCGGTCGGTGACGGTGGACAGTTGAGCAATCGCCGAGAATCTTGCAGTACTTAAAAGTCTGCCGGCCACTCGAGGCGACATAGGGAGATGCCATCACTCTCGACTGTGCGACGTAACGCCACAGGCTTCGCAACTTTTTTCTCACAATAAAACGCTTTGTTTGGGAAGACGCGCTACAGCCCATACAGTTCCTGTTGCAGTACTGACCTTCAATATCATCCAAAGTCAAGGATTTTCGTGTCAGTTAAAAGCAAATATGCGACTTTCTATTAGTGATTAATAGTAACTTTGACCCTATCTCTCACCGTTTCTGAGATATGGCCGGTTTTCCATTGAATTTCGTACCCCCTTTCATTCAACTCCCAATTTGAAAGTGTTCCTCTTGCGTTAGTTTTAGATCGCTGAAATTTTGCATGCCCGAGTTTCACACACGTGGCTAATTATTCGTCAAAAAGTTGTTTTCTTACAACCTAAAGCTTAACTGCAATAGATTTGTTACAGACGGACATACAGACGAACAGACGACAACTCGCACCAATAGCTCGACCGCTACTTAAGTATGGCCGGCTAGAAACGTCCTCATCGCATTGTTTAACGATGATGTGTTGTTGTAACGCTGTAGCTCTATAGAAAAAGGTGACAACGGGGAGTATCGCCCACAATTACAGTTGCTAACCAAGTTATTATTGTCCGTCCCTTCATGTCGAACCGGGTCTTATTGTCTGAACTGTCATACATGCGGACCTCCCGGATGTAGGTCGTTACTTGGCTGGCGACGGATTTTCCGCCCGCGTCTCGCTGTAATGTGATCGAAAATTGCTGAGATGCTTTTGAAGTCGCTTCGCTGCAGAAGGAGAATAGCCCAGGCCTAATACTGTGCCGGTAGCTGCCTGCGCCGATATTGTCGCTATCTTTTCTCGCCTCTCCGACGGTTTCCGTCTGCGGCGAAATGCTGCGCAGTGCTGCTAATGTCTGTTTATTAGCGACTGTTTGTGCTGAATTAACACAAGACTCGCAGAGAAAGAAGAGCTGATCAAAGCGATGCGATAGTCGCAGGCGTCAGCAGCAGCAGCAGCAGCAGCACAGACTGATGTCGCTTTCTCTTCCGTTGTCATTATTTGCCGCATCGTAAGCCTACAAGCCTACAGAACGGAGCACAGTCTTGATTACAGCAACGCCACGTCCGATGAGACAGAGTCAATGCACGGCGCTATAGACTTGATGCTGTTTGTTTGTTGTCCCTGCCTGTGAGGCCCGCCGGCATCGCGTCTTTCAGCCACTGCGGAACAGAGAACACCAAACAGCTTTAATTCTACATTGTGCCGTCTGTAAAGGATTCAATTCCGGTTTCTGCTGATTACTTACCGTGTCATTTCTTTCAGGACACTCCAAGCTAGGTGGCATGATTAGGTCTAAAAATGCGCAGTAGCCTAATAATGTTCCGATCTTTCTGTTTTAAGAATAGGGTGTTTTATCCATCTCCAATCTCCGTGTTGTGAATGTTTTATTATGCATAATTTTAACATAATTTATCCGAAGTCAACTGTTGACTGAATGACTGTATAGACATGCATTTGCGTCACAAGCAAATTTGTCCAATTCAACCGGACTGAATTAACGTTCTACCAGCGAACCTGTTCTAAAATGTCAAGGTGCCGGATCGTGCATTGCTTTGCTTTGCTTTGTCATGACAATCATGCGCATTTTTATTAGGCCAACGTCAATCTGGATATTCTTAGGCGACATGGACTGAAGAAATGCACATGCGGGGCTTTTGAGGAGTCACAGAACAAACAAGAGAAAAAGTTCAGATCGTTCTTGCAGTTCAGTCAAGTAAGTTATATTACTTATAGAATGTAACCAAAAGAGGCTCGGACAACAACCCGAAGGTTAACAGCACGGGTGCTCAATGATGCGCAAACTGCGGCTACTGCAGACAACTCGATCGTTTTGAATACGAAGAGAATGATGTTCTCATTTGCCTATAATTTGCCGATTTGTTGTTCAATCCGGCGGTTCAAACACACCTGCTCACATTGAATTAGCCTACTTTATCTTCTACAGACGCCTCGAGACCAATAGGCCCCTTACCAAAGCCAAGAGGACTAAATCACTGCAGAATATGTTAACTAGTCTGTTTGCAGAACTATTCGATGCTAAAAGCTAGCCAACAAGTATAGCTAATTTTTGATCAGGGTGTCCAGTGGCGGTAGAAGAGACTTTGACTCTCAGAGTGGGCGGAGACCGCCGGAGAACCCGCGGCGTTTGCCTTTCACCCCGGCTAGGCCTTAACCTCCCGCGAATTTCAATAGGTCAAAAAGCGCGTATATCGACGTAATTAGGCCTAAACTGAATTGTATTGACAGGGTTTTGTTTTTGACGAACTGACCAATGGGCAAGCAGAGCGAATCCATTAGTCATTGGTTGACGCGTACGTGAGCGTAGTCACATAGGCCACCGGCGCCGTTAGACGGTGCCTACTGTAATGCGTTACTGCTAACTGCTTTGGCCAGTTCGTAAAAAAACTAAACCATGTCAGTTCACATAGGTTGAAACGATTACTTAATAAGTTACGGAAATTCATCAAAAAACCCCTTAATTGGAAGGCGCAGGATATTTGACCGGCAGCCGGTCAAATATCTTCTTTTTTATACTGTATGCCGGACTTACCAACTTTTGAAGAACTATGTAATGCCGTAGACGATCAACTGTTTAACAAAACTGTTTCAAACGGCAAACATGTTTTACACAGTCTATTGCCGCCATCATCTACACTCTACAGCGTCGCAGCACTATAGGCTAATCTTAGGCGTCGTATGCACACACTTTCGCTTCCCGAGCATGACACATATTTATCTGACTGTAATTTTGTTACTTGTACCTTATATAAACACAGTTATTAAGTTTTAAACGTCGTTTTTAGGCTTACCACATCATAACTTTTATCATATTTCTACTAGTTACTATAGATTTTAGGCAACCACACATTCCAATAGTTGCAACTTGCTGTTATCATCATTAGTGTTCAATTGCTTGTTTTTGCAACATTTGTACATAGTCTTGTGGACTTTTCACCTTTTATGTTTACTGTATGTTCCTAAATTAAGCACATGCTTGCGTTCTGTCAAGTTAATGTATTAAACGAATATGACGACGATGATGATGATGATAAAGTTAATTCGTCCTTCATCATCATCATCTTCATCATGATGATGAGATAGCTAAAAAGTACGACCGTATAAAGGATTTATGGGTGCTGAAATTCCAAATTTGCCTGGATAAATTTTAAATTTTTCAAACGAAAGCTTTTTCGACAAAAAATAATTTTCCGACTGCCAAAATTTTAGGGTAGAGGCAATCCGCACTGATCGATATTTTTAAATCTGTGAATCCGCACATCACTGCAATTACGTCATATCGAAACTCGGGAAATTTTATAGTTTGTTTCTTGGCTAGTGCTCGCGTGGAAATTTTACAGTTTGTTTCTTGGCTAGTTCTCGCGTGTGGTTTTGCGATTTTGCAAAGTATAGTTGCCTTTATAACGTATATAGCGTGCTGTCATTGTGTATTTCTCCTGCTGTAATGTCTTGAGTATGTAAACGGAGAAAATTGTGCCGGTTCGTCGTCAGGTTGAAAGTTTCGATAACCATTTGCTCGCCGGGTTTTTAACGGTTTTGCTTTTTAACGGCAATTAGAGAATGCCAGTTATTATGGAACTGCGGTAAAAAGCGGATCACAGCGGCAGACTTCAAATGACTGCCGCCTATAAAGCATCCGCTGAGCAGTTAATTATGGAGCAAATGTTTGAAAAAACTTTTATGACTGGTAATGTACGTGACAACTGTTATCCGCACATCCGTCTTTTACCCACACATTCGCGCTTAGCATTCGCAAATTTTATCCGCCTTTTACCTTTTGCCACATCTGCACATCCGCAGATCCACACATCCGCACATCCGCTTATTACCATAGCCACAGGATTTACAGATCAGAACCATGTAAAACAAGGCTACTTTTTACCGATAACTATTATTATGTCTTTTTCATTTACCATTTTGTGTCACACCAGATTGACAAGGCAAGATAAAGAAAAATGAAGAGGTCTGGGTTAGGTCGCGATTAGGCAATGTGCTTATCTTCATAAAGCTGTAGCCCGGTCATGTTAAAGAGTGTGCACAGTGCGATTAAGTTGTTATCTGTGTGCAGCTGCCAGCGTGCGACGTGCATGCACTGTGCAGTGAGATGAAAGTCACAGCACATATGCCACGCTGCACGCCGGGAAGCAGTCAACAGCGAGATCAGTCACGTTGGCTGCTTACGTAATAACTAGTGCATGCAATGGCTGTGGTACTGTTAGAGTCAGCTTCTCACTGTGCAGCTTCTGACCACACAGTGCATACACCACCCAGTCATCCCACCCATTGTATAAATATTCTGTATTTTGACAGTTTACATCTCGTGCAACAAAAACACAAAATTTGATGTCAGTGCAGTTTCTGGGATGCCAAAATGCCCCAGACCCCACTCGTTAGCTCACACCACTCCCCTGGCCTTCTCAAGCTTATTGAGATGAAAGGAAGACAGGAAAGTTTTCCCAGGCCCCACGACGTTAATTAGGGGCTCTACCATCACTGAAAAAATAAAACAAGTTTTCTGTCTTCCATTAATCAACAAAACTTTACTGACAGATATGAAAGGCATGCACTTTCTGTGTTCATGATGTCAGATATCAACCATTGTACTGGTATAGAGGTTGAGTACTAAAACATACATATGTGTCCTATAAAAGAATATATTTTCATTTGATGTTCTATATTTTTGTCCTGTTTCCTATAAAAATTTGTCAATGCAGTGAGATGACTGACCGCTTATCTGCAGCCATTGTGCACTGCTGTTCCAGACAGTGCGGATGGCGGGTCTGGAACAGTGGCACACAGTGCGGATGATTATAGTAACGGCTGTCTGCACTGATCGCACTGTCCGACTATTTAGTATGACCTGCTGTAGCCTATACAGTTTTTGTTCCAGCCTTGTAAAATGCAGGCCCTGGTCGGTGAACTTCTTTGACCAGGTTTGGGATGACTTTTGAAATCTTGTGTAAGTATATGTAAATAATGCTATCATATATAGGTGAAAATGGTACTATAGCTCTTATTGTAAGCCCATTCTAAAGCTATGGAGAGTCACCTGCCATATGGGATCACACGGTGTTACCTGCCATCTGACACAAGTGAACGCGCCCCGCCTTAACCCCAGCCAGATACTTAGTACTCGATTTACTTCCCTTGGAGGGATGGAAGGCTGAGTTGACCTAGGCAGCTGGTTACATACCGAGATGTTTACCTGCCTGCTGCAGTCTCCCATCTAAGTACTAACTCAGCCCGGCATAGAGTAACTTTGTTGATCGAATGAAACGCGTTACCGTTATGCCACGCCACCAACATGAATACACTGCTCTTGTGGGGCTTGGTGTGACCTACCTTTCAATAATTGTGAATGCAATCAGTGGCAGATGCAAAATTTTGGAATGGGGGGAGGTGGGTGGAATGGTAAGGAGGGTCTGGATAGGGGGCTGTGCTCGTGTGCTCTCTCCGCAGAAATTTAACAAGGAATTTGAGCTAATGCTTACGAGATGCGTGAAAGCCAATAGCAGTTCTGGTTCAGTAATTTCGCTGAAAATTGGGGTGTTCACACTAAGTTAATATACAAATATCAAATTCTCTATCTGGATTGCATAACGAGTTTCATGGCGCAACCTTGTGAATGATATAGACTTGTGTCGCAGCCTGAAATCGCCAAAAAATCCATAAAATCCCCTATTTTGGCATTCAAGGTCATCCAAGGTCATTGAATTCGGCGCCAATCGAGAGCCAGTGTATGACTTCCTATTAGTGATTAATAGTAACCTAGGCCCTATCTCACACCATTACTGAGATACAGCGACTTACTGGCCAAAAATCGCATATTTTGCCCACCCCCTCTCATTTAGTGCTTATATCTCCGTAACGGTGACCCCCTTCGAATTTATGGAAAAGCTTTATGGTTCCTGAAACTAGAGTCTTCCAGGCAGCTGACGGCGAAGATTTGGAGATCCTAGCTTGCAACGTTTTTGACTGATCTACCCGTGTGACAGACACACAGACAGACAGACATAATTGCGATGGCTAAGATGTGCTGAAAGCAGTAGCTGCTTTCGGACGTAAGAAAAAAATTTATGCAGATCACAGGCATGCGGTAGCGCAGCCCTGTGTTAATGGCGACCATCTAAGTCAGTGGAAGGTGGCGAAATTCCACCCCACGCAGATCCGAAACCCCTCAACCGATCGACACAAAATTTGAAACAGGTGATACGTCCGCGAGATGACCCCCTGTGCAAAATTTCGTGCAAATCCGTCCATCGGAAGCTTTTCGGCAAACGGGTGAAATATATAGCAAAAATTTTTCCAGTATATATATATATATACTTTTCTTGTTGACCGACCTACAGGTCAGATCGCCTGGCGGATTTTCACACGCGATGGCTCGGACAACGCGGTCTCACGCAAGGGTCAAACCTTTTTGGAATCAAAATTCGAAGTTAATATCTAACCCCTGAAAAATCCCCCCAAAGTCAAAAATTGGGCCCAAAAACGGACTGAAAGTTTCGGCCAAAAACGCTCCTGTATAAAAATTTCACCTATAAACGGTCACTAATCGTCATCATTGGCCCATAAAAGTTGTACAGTGAATAGGCAATATGGCCTCGAGAATTCCAAATATGTGATCATTTTGGACCCCCTGTCTACAGGTCACGTGACACAAAGCATGCACAGTGAACTTTTGGCCTTTAACATGGGCGAATGCAACTTTGAGGCTTTATATCTCCGTAACGGTGCAAGATAGACGCATGGTTCCAATGGACCACCAATAGGAAACCAAACCACGAATGGTCACGTGACCGATGACGTCACGTGACCCAAAAAGGTCAAACTCGTGACCCCAAAATCTTTGAAGCCCCGTATCTTCATATCCGTGCAAGATAGGTGCATGGTCATCATTGACCACCAATAGGAAAGTGCCCACGCCGAGTCCAATTGTCACGTGATCGATGACGTCACGTGACCCCAAAAGGTCAAGGTCGTGATCCCAATATCTTTGGGGCCCCATATCTCCGTAACGGTGCAAGATAGATGCATGGTTACAATGGACCACTAATAGGAAACCACATATGCCGAGTCCGATGTTCACATGACCGATTACGTCACGTGACCCCAAAAGGTCAAACTCGTAACCCCAAAATTTTTGAAGCCCCGTATCTCCATATCGGTGCAAGATAGATGCATGGTCATCGTTGACCACCAATAGGAAAGTGTTATCGCCGAGTCCGATGGTCACGTTCCGATGTCGTCATGTGATTCCTAAAGATGAAAATCATGACCCTAAAATATTTAAGGTTCAGTGTCTTCATGGCCGTGGAAAGCAGATAATTTATAATTGACCATCAGCATAAATCTTTGTTATTGTAATAAAACAGCAAATATAAATGTACAAGACATCAGTTTATATGCTTGTTAATGGCGACATGCAATGAGTGACACATCGAAAACAGCAAAAATCATAAAAAGTGATATTATTCAACAGCACATTGACCGTTAGATGATGTGATGGTGAGTGATATCACTTTTTTATGATTTTTGCTGTTTTCAATGTGTCACTCATTGCATGTTGCCGTTAACAAGTTTATGAACTGATGTGTTGTACATATATATTATTTATTTTTGTGCCAGATTTTTACTTGTTTTACAATGCATCTATTCAGTAGCGGGAGGGAGCTGAATGTGCCACTGAATCCCGTGCTGTAAGAACTGAGCTAGCAAGCCACTCCTCATTCGGTGGGTGGCTTTCAGTGTTTGTTTGCCAGAAGAGTTGTCAGTTATGTCAAGTCCCTGCCCATGTTGTATATTGTACTGTTGTTATAATTATATGTTACAGCAGCTTACAACTGACATGGATCAAGAATATGTTGCCGAGATTCTTTGTCCTTCTACTGACGTGATGGGGCAGAGCTGTAACAAGCCTCTTTATTACCAGCAGAAGTTCTGCAGTGATTGTGGCTGCAAAGTCAATCCTTCATGGTTTTTGAAACAGGCCACTAGTTCTCAGGTGGATGTCTGTACTGGGATTGATGAAGATGGCAATGTTTGTGGCTGGCAGTTGGATTCTGCTGTGAAGTTTTGTTCTAACTGTGGAACAAGAAGTAAGTTTAGTTTTTGTCGTCATTTTTGTTGGTGTTGGCATTACTGCATCTGCTAACTTTTTTGCTTATTGGTTCATTTTCAGTGTGTAAGACATGAAAACCCTGACAATGACAACAAAAGATAGAATTTTGTTTGCTGACTCTTTCTATGTGATTTTCGTTCTGACTTGACCTCTTTTTACATCCTTTAAGTTTTTACTGTACTTTGTATACATCAAAGATTTTATCAGCTTGCTGTTGTATTTTACTGTTTTTTTGTTCATTACCAATGTGTGTTGTTTGTGTCTGTTTTTAAAAGCATTTTTATGATTCCTTGCTGCCTGCTTCAGTTGTTGATAATGTGTTTAATGATTTATTAGTCTGCCTGGAAGCGATAGCTTTCGGAGTGGACTTATGTTTTACTGCAGATGTTTTTTTTTTATTTTTTATTTATTCCAACCCGAGATTTCCAAGATGCGTGGGCTGATCGGTGTGAAATTTTTGCATGGTGACCAGTAGTAGATCGTATTTTATAATGCCAGTCCAAAATTTTGGGGAACTCTTCCCAAAAAAATTTAAGAGCCAAAAACATGCGAAATTTAGCCCAATTTCAGGCGACTTCAAAATTTGACGTCGAATATCTCTGGAACGGATGAAGATATTTGAAATTGGACAAGTGCATTTTTTACCGCGATTCTTCCCGCTTTGGGTGAAAAAGTTTGGTGAGTGAACTTGGTCTAATAACGTAGGAGATCTGTAGGTGTAATCGTACTCACCCAAATTGACTTTTTCGGAAGACCATATTTTAGCCCCTAGGGGGTGCTGTGCCCCCAAATTTTTACACATGCTAGAGAATGACCAGATCTTACTAGCACACACCCCATCGGGAACGGGGTCCCTTTTACAATGTTTTTAAATGAGGTTGAAAATTGGCTTAAAATTTGACATATTCGTGCCTGTAGCTTTTGTGGTAAAAGGAGAACCCCCATGAAACTTTGCTACATGATGGGCCATAAGGTGGGCATGATCACTTATGTACCAATTTTTGGGGGCCCCACCCCAGAAATTTGGGAGGGCCAAAAAGTCCAAAATTTGGCTTAATTTTGGACAACTTTCAACTTTAACCGCAAACATCTTAGCAACTGATCGATGTATTAAAAATCGGAAGTAAACCTGATCGACGTCGATCCCTGCTGAGTTCAGCAAAAGAAATTTGCTGAACCTTGGTCAGCTAACAAAAAGGTTTTAGGCACAGATGTTGACTACTTTAAGTCGACAATGCACATTCTGCTTATGCTAATGCGTTGGAGTTCAGGTCACGCGACTTTGTTGGACAACTGTCGACTTTGACCGCGAATATCTCACCAACCAATCGAGATATCAAAAATCGGAAACAAACCTGATCACCATCGATCTCTGCTGGGTTCAGCAAAAAAATTGGTGAACTTAGGTCCACTAACAAAAAAGTAACAGGCATGGATGTTGACCTGTCCTAAGTCGAAAATGCACGTTCTACGTATGCTAATGCGTTGGAGTTCGGGCACATGACTGCTCCAGGGGGAATTTCATGCCCTAAATTTTTCCCCCAATCGGACTTACAGTGCCGGGTGGACTCACGTTGGGCTTTGCCCCAGATTTCTAGTTTACACTATACTGTGTTCTTTTGCTAACCACACATATTGTGACCAATAGTAGATAACGCTGTAAAGTACCAATTATGGTGGTGTGTTACGCTTAGTGCATCTGCATTACTTTAGATCGGATATTGTGGTCGGCATCAGTAAAAGTTGTGATGAGCTTTTACAAGGTAATGCAGGTGCACAAAGCATGTTGGTTGACTTAGTTATATACTCTCTTTGTTCCATTTTTTATTGTGTACGTTTGCCAGAAATTATAATAACTGTCTGAGTGTGCTTTTCTGAGACACTGTGTTGTTGTGAGTGCTGTGTACGCTGGTTAACAGATGTGAAGCAAAGGCGAATGCTGTCACCGGTTTCCATGCCACAGTATCAGTCAGCTGCCAGCAGTGTTATTGTAATAGAACCGCCACCGTCAGTAATTCATGGGAGTATAAATAGTGCTGCCGAGGAGATGCAGTCGATGTTGGTAGAGTCAGGGAATCTCACTGCACCTCACTCAGTGGATCTCACTGGAATTGGGGAAAAGTCCCATTTGGCAGTGAAGCCTGAGTTGATTGAGCAGTCTGCAGCAAGTAGTGATATGACAGAGAACGTGAGTGCCAGCATGAGTGAGTTATCTCTTGTGTCAGATGAGGATACAGTCCCTCCTGTTGCAGAAGTGGGTGATGCTGAGATAGCACAGCAGAATGAAATTACCGAGGCTACAGGTAAAGATCCAGATGCAAGCCGTGTGCCAAGTGATGCATCAGTTGACGCCCAAGAAGTACCAAGATCACTGATGCACCTAGCAGCAGCAGCGACTGAACAAACAGAGCTGCAGAAGGTAGCAAAACAGTCTCAACATGCTGAGGATCAAACCAGCACATACACGGGTGATGTGCCATCCTCACAGCGATCTACATATGAGACAGATGTTGCCATGTACAAGCGGGAGATGAAGTCTAGTGATGCTGATGATAAATCAGCTTGTGAGAAAGGAGCCGGGTCAGATTCAACATCGGAGGCTTTCACAAGCTGCATCGCGATATCACCAGCTGGCAGTGACTCTGTCTTTCACTCACCACAGTCCAACATTTCCGACAATAAAAATGTTAGCAACAACAACAACGAGAGTCCGGGTGTACAGCTGCAGCAGCAGAGAATGCAGCAGCACAGTTCAGGAGATACAGCGATGACTCCAAGCGAGAGAAAGATTGTGGTTTATTGTCGCCATGACGGTTCCACTGCAGGCGAGACTCGAAAGGCTGGGAGTGAATGCACTCAGAGCATGTTAACTGCACCGAATCAGGCTGCTAAAGATACTGCTGACCACCTCAGCGAGAATGCCGTGAATGTGGAGAGTGAAGAACCAGTTGGAGGAGGTGGTAAGAAAGGCCAAGGCAGCAAAGTTGCTGATAGTGCTGGCAATGTTAAGGATAGTGAGAGTTCCGAAGATAATGTTGATGACAACAACGACGATAATGAAGGAAAGATAGATGATACACAAGACAAGCAGTTAACAGCTGATGAGGAAATGGCTGCAGAGCTTCAGACAGATGAAAACGAAATGGGTATGTTCACTGAAGTGAAGAAAAAATGGAAGAAGAACAGAGGGAAGAAGGCAAAGCAACCACAGTCAGTCGGTGTTGCAGAATCAGGGACAAGTGTTAAGTCGACTGTGAAAATTGAAGCAGACGATGTGGAGTCTGTTTCAATTTTACGACCACCTCGGATGATGAGAGAAACATCGAGCATTGACAGACAAACTGAAAGTGAAGCTAGAGGAAGTGCAATGGTGAGTGCAGGGAGTGGAAGATCTGACACAAATGCAAATGACAACAAAGGTAATGATACTGTGAGTCAGCAGAGCAGTCAAGATACAGCTGCCACATCTGTCGAGCTGAAACGTGTACTGACAGCATCCAGCTCAAACACAGGTGGTGCAAAAGTACGTAAACGATTGTTTCCGGTGTAATGTAATGTCCATGTTCTAAGACTAGCATACTGATTGAATTATATTTTTCAGTTGTCCATTTGTGAGTGCATGCATCCCAGAAAGTTTGTCAGCATGTTTTAGAGCTCTCCAGACAGAGTTTCACCAAAATTACTGTACTCATTATGTAGTATGACTTTGTTGAACTCACTGTGCATTATGAAGCATCTTAGTGATTTTATATACATATGGTACAAAGCACAGTAAGTTGTCTGGTCATCGATGCTTTTGTGTATTTGTTATGTTGATATATTGTAGCCATACCAGTGGCTACCTGAAATTGTTAACTTAGGGTTTTTGCGAGCAAGTTTTTGGGGAATGCCCTCATATTTTGGCTGGAAAAAGGGTGGCATGACTGTTTCTTTGCCTTTAGCAAAAGACTGACAGTTTCTCTGAAACAATGTACGATAGAACCACTGTTGCTGTACAGTGCCGAAATCATCCACCTTAGATAAACTCAAACGGCCATTATGCTTTTGCATTCTTGGACTACTACATCAAAATAATTTGTTGTCAGTGCTGCCATTGTTTTAAGTTGTATAATGCGTTATGTAGTTATTACTTTTATTATAGCTGACTGAAATTTGTCGGATCAAGTCTCTCTTGCAGTTAGTGAAAATATTTTGTCTAAAATGTTAATGGTAAGATTGCTTGTTGCGCTGTGATTGAACTTGTAGATTTCACAAGATTTGACTGGTGACAAAGGATATAGGAAAAGTGACAAGCCACCTGAGGATTATGTGGTTTCATCTAACCAGCGGTGAATATTTTATCTTTGATAGATGTTTAAGGACGTTTTGACTGAAAGAATAGGCAGTTTTCATACTGTTGATAATTTGAGTTGTCTGTGTTACTGATAATATTTATTACCAGGTATTTTACTGCTCTTACAAGGTGTAAGAAATGTTATTGGTTTATTTGTGATGCTGCTAGTCATGGGCTGTCATCTAGGCAACATAGGTTTGATTCATGTGGAGTGCTATTGTACAGCTATAAGAGTTATTTGGTCTTAAATCACAGTAGCAAAAAAACTTTTGTATTAAGCAGTAGCAATCTCAGAGTCAAGTTATCAGCTTCGAACAATGAACCATGGATTTTGAAGAATTAAACAACGAATGTTTCAGTGAATGTTTCTGAAGTAAAATATGAAGTTAAACTGGTACTGGGATGTTATTTTTAGTTCGGATAAGTCAAATTTGGTGACAATATGCCGTGCAGTATCGACTGCATTACATCATAATGACCTCTGTTAAAAGTGAAGTTTAAAGTGAAACTTTCTGGGTCTTTAATTTTAGGCTCTGCATCAGATGTAAATTAAAATAAATGTACAAAACATCAGCTTATACACTTGTTAACGGCGACATGCAATGAGTGACACATCAAAAACAGCAAAAATCATAAAAAGGTGATATCACTCACCATCACGTCATCTAACGGTCAATGTGCTGTTAAATAATATCATCTTTTTATGATTTTTGCTGTTTTCGATGTGTCACTTATTGCATGTCACCATTAACAAGTGTATAAACTGATGTTTTGTACAGTTATATTTGCTGTTTTATTACAATAACAAAGTTTTTATGTTGTTGGTCAATTATAAACCATCTGCTTTCCAGGGCCATGAAAACACTGAACCTTAAATATTCTGGGATCAGGATTTTGATCTTTAGGGGTCATATGACGTCATCGGAACGTGACCATCGGACTCGGCGAGAGCACTTTCCTATTGGTGGTCAATGATGACCATGCGTCTATCTTGCACAGATACGGAGATACGGCTTCAAAGATTATGGGGTCACGAGTTTGACTTTTTCGGTCACGTGACGTCATCGGTCACGTGACCATTGGACTTGGCATATGTGGTTTTTTATTGGTGGTCCATTGTAACCATGCATCTATCTTGCACCGTTACAGAGATATTGGGCCCCAAAGATATTGGGGTCACGACCTTGGCCTTTGGGGGTCACGTGACGTCATCGATCACGTGATCATTTGACTCGGCATATGTGGTTTCCTATTGGTGGTCTATTGGAACCATGCGTCTATCTTGCACTATTACGAAGATATTGGGCCCCAAAGATATTGGGGTCACGACCTTGACCTTTTGGGGTCACGTGACGTCATCGGTCACGTGACCATCAGACTCGGCGTGGGCACTTTCCTATTGGTGGTCAATGATGACCATGCGCGTATCTTGCACGGATACAGAGATACGGGGCTTCAAAGATTTTGAGGTCACGAGTTTGACCTTTTGGGGTCACTTGACGTCATTGGTCACGTGATTATTCGACTCGGCATATGTGGTTTCCTATTGGTGGTCCATTGGAACCATGCGTCTATCTTGCACCATTACAGAGATATAAAGCCTCGAAGTTGCATTTGCCCATGTTAAAGGCCAAAAGTTCACTGTGCATGCTTTGTGTCACGTGACCTGTAGACAGGGGGTCCAAAATGACCACATATTTGGAATTCCCAAGTCCACATTTCCTATTCACTGTACAACTTCTATGTGGCTACGATGACGATTAAGGGCCGTTTGTAGGTGAAAATTTTATTCATAGGCATGTTTTTCAAGGCCAAAACGTTGACTGTGCATGCCCCGTGTCACGTGGCCTGTGGGTAGGGGGTCCAAAATGACCACATATTCGGAATTCCCGAGGCCATATTGCCTATTCACTATACAACTTTTATCGGCCTACGATGACGATTAGGGGCCATTTATAGGTGCCCAATTTTTGACTTTGGGGGGATTTTTCAGGGGTTAAATATTAACTTCGAATTTCAGTTTTTGAAAAGGTTTGACCCTTGCGTGAGGCCGCGTTGTTCGAGCCATCGCGCGTGAAAATCCGCCGGGCGGTCTGACCTGTAAGTCGGTCAACAAAAAAAGGTATATATGTTGGAGAAAAATTTTCATTATATTTCACCCATTTGCTGAGAAGCCCCCAATGGACGACTTGCACGAAATTTTGCACAGGGGTCGTCTCGCAGATGTAATCACCTGTTTCAAATTTTGTGTCGATTGGTTGAGGGGTTTCGGATCTGCGCGGGGTCGAATTTTGCCATTCTCTCTTGACTTAGCCGGTCGCCATTAACACAGGGCTGCGCTACCGTGCGCATGTGATGTAAAAAGGTTTATGTTTTTAGGTTCACAAGTTTTATACTTACAGTGCTGCAGGGGCTGGTACACCTTAAATTGTCAGAAATTAGATGTGTATTGTACAGAAACAGATAACTTTGTAGAGGCGTTGCTGAGGTATCAGTATAAGTTAATTCTATGCCTAATCAAGTGTGTTTTCATTGAGTATTTGGCAGATCTGTCTGTATTTTTTGTAGTAATATGCGTTCGAGAACTGCAGTTTCCAAAGCCACAGTGAAGTGTCATTTCCATGTGGTCTTGATGAAGTCTGAATTCAATTTTAATCTGCAGAAAGATGTGTTGACTCTGCGATGCAATGTGCAAAAGCTAGGAGGCTGGAGAGATGAAAGCCATGTGATGTCGGTGGAGAAGTAAGTTTGAGTATGTGTGTTTTTAGTTTGTACTTTAGTCTGGTAATTACGACTATATTTTCGGTGTATGCATACGTAATAGTAAGAAGCAACTGGCTAACCCTAATTCTGTAATGCTATATGATGTACTGTTTCATTTTTGGTACTTGTAGTGACAGGCTTAATGATTGGTGTTTGATGAAGAATGAATTGAACAGAAATGGACCGGAGAAAATGTGTCATAAAATACTGCAAGTGTACTGAAAAAAGGATTTGTCCATGCCCAATGAATATATCTGGGATAACAATAAGATAAAGAAGACAAGTAATTTGAGCAAAGCTCGTGAGACGCGCAACAGCCTTAGCAGTTCCTATTCACAGGTTGTCTTGATCTATCTCTATCCATTTCGACGCAATTCACTCTTAAAATCTACGCCATAGCCACAAATTGCAAAAAACATTAAACCCTTATTTTAAAAGTTCGAGGTCATTCAAGGTCATCGACGTTGACACCAATAAAAAGTTTGTCATTATTGCTTGTTATGATAAGCAGCATGTCTGTGCCTATCTGCAACCGTTTTCACGCTACACGAGTCAATAGCGGCAGATTAACCACTTTTTAGGGGGGTAGCTGTCTTTAACACCCGCCTGTGCCGGCCTCCTTAAACATAAGGGGTCGGGACTTGGACTGCTAAAATCTACGTTTAGTGCTGAAAATTTCATATGCAGGTTGTCTTGGTCTATCTCCAGCCATTTCGTCGCAATTTACTGTTGGAATGGGCGCTGCAGCCAGAAATTGCAAAAAAAATTCACCAAAAGCCCCTTTTTAGGGGGTTCAAGGTCGTTCACGGTCATCGATGTTGACAAATCTGAATAGCCTATCACAAGTGCTTGTTGTGATAAGCAGCATGTCTGTACCTATCTGCAACCGTTTACACGCTACACGAGATAATTGCGGTAAAGTAACCACTTTTTAGGTCTGGTTTTTCCATGCACATTTGATGGCCGATCAAATTGATCTCTGATCAACTTCGGTACTTGATCTGAGATCATCTCAATAACCGTTTTTCCATCGCCAATTAGCGACTGATCGTCCATCAAATCTGCCATCAAGTTGATGGCCGAATATTGGCGGATCAAGTCAGATAATTGGCGATTAAACGTGGCGATCTGCAGTTCATTGCTTATTCGCACCAGAAACATCGCTTCACGTCGCCGGTCAGAACGGCAATTC
>Ga0209367_1005752_pt1 | contig 17159 bp, 4 predicted proteins | sample WorMetLIZISLAND2_FD_187412 | JGI IMG/M metagenome (GOLD analysis project Ga0209367, IMG submission 187412) | Marine gutless worms symbiont microbial communities from Max Planck institute for Marine Microbiology, Germany - Olavius geniculatus... ... | reverse complement strand
CCCATATTCATGGTCTTGCAGTGTAAACTGGTGTCTGGCTGAGGGCTAAGGAAATGGAGATCAGTGCCGCTCTAAGCGTCTTATTGCTGAATGACCCCCTGTCTTCCAGTAAACAGCATTCTGAGATTAATGACTGTCTGGAGGATAACAGGGAAGATTATTAGAACAGCCATTATCAAACTCCACCGTCTCGGTTGTTTTTGTGTGCAGGCCTGCAACAGATCCACGACTAATCGAAGCAAATGGAGTTTGAACTTTAGTGCTCAGTGATGAAGCAGAACTTGCGTTGATTTGGTCAAAATCGAAGGCAATTTTCAACAAAATTGTCAAGAAACCATCCAGGGACAGGGAATCCAAACTTTTGTTGAGAACTATAGTCCATATAGGCCTAGCTCTCTGTGCTTCAATTGAAACAGTTGGCCTGACTAGTATACGGTATCTTAAAAAATTCCTAGATCTGCATCTGGGTCAAAGATTCCTGAATCAGCGTTGCTTCCTGCTCTTCGAATGCATCTTGTAAAACTAGAAAAAATATTTTCAACCTGCAAAACCGTGAATCGGCGGCACGTTGGTCACTCCTGTGGTGTGGAACATTCGCTGCAATTTTGTTTTTTTTTTCTGCAGTCGTCTTTTAGTTTTCTATTCAAGAGCTCGCACCGTGCGCCGTTTAGCATGAGGACGCCTTGCGTCGTTTTGCTTCGTTCTCGTTGCTGAGTATTGAATACCAGTGATAACGTATATATGGACACGATGGATCTCCATATTATGCTGTTCTGTCTTTCGCCATTTTGATGCACTCTGGAATTGGTATAAAGACAACCGCAATTGCGGTTTGTGTGACTCTGCTGTATCACTCACTGTTTTTCTGCACTTAAAAATCCCTTTAAGCTAGTAGGCCTACAGTCCGTCAGATAGCAGTGAATAGTTGAGCTTGCTGACTCTTGGCTGATGTGCGAGAATTTTCGAATACCGCTAAAGCGGGGTTTCCGTCAACGCGACTTAAGACGCGTACAGAGCGACGTAACTAAACTGAACTGAACCGACACGGTTTTAATTAGTTTTCGACGAACTGACCAATGGGCAAGCACGCCCAGCTAACTAGTTATTGGTTGACGCGTACGCGAGCGTAGTCACGTGGACCATCTACGCCGTTAGACGATGCCTACTGTAAAGCATTACTGCTTGCCCATTAGTCAGTTCAGTCAAGTCGCTTTGTACGAAACCTACGCAAAAAAGTACGTAAAATGCAAGAATAGTGTAGAACGCAGCTGACGCAAGGGCAGAAGCGCGAGGATAGAAAGCGGTCGTTGCATCAGCTAGGCAGTCAGTTGCGTTACGTTTGTTGCGTTGCGTACGCTGCCTGCGCTGCGTGAGATGGGCACCCCGCTTAACTTAGCAGGCATTGAAGATCAGCTAGCAGTGGCATCATTCCAGTAAAACGGGGGGTCTCAGTATAATTTTTTTTTTGGGGGGGTCTCGCGTCTACGTAACGTATTCTTCTTGCAGCAGTAACAATGTCTCAAAGATACGATTTGCAGAGAAAAAATTAACATCCTGATTCCTTTCTGGGGAGTCCGTAGACGGCCCCCTCCCCTAGATGGCGCCTCTGCAGAGAAGCAACATTTTGCTACAGACATTCGCTTGATTTGAACTAAGACGACACCGCAAGACCATTCTGTTGACAGCATTTTGCAGCAGCAACAGTAAGTAGTAGTTTACTTTTACCGACTTTCTTTTGATTGTCCCGGTGTGTGAGGGAGAAGGAGAAGGGTAGGGGGCAAGTTGTCGGCATTTCACTGTCGCTTGTTGCCTGACTGACTGCATTGCCTGCCGATAACTCACTGTACCAGCTATAGTGCTGTACGGCTGCACAACATAATATTTCGGCCCAGTACCGACATACTATGCGCGTGCGGCCGTCCGCCTGACCTTTTACTTTTTAAAGTCAAAATTGACAAACCGGTTTTACTTGTGCCCTAGGAACGTTTACATAATTTTTTTGGTTTTCTTGTGTTTTTTCGTTGTAGAGTTATGATTATCCGACCTGGACGGACGAACGGACAAACAGACGGACAGGCAAGACACGTATTGTGGCCTATTGGACAGTTAAACAATAACAGGAATTTTACCATTCAGCTGGATGCAAAGATTCAGCTGTTGACGGCGGACGAGTACGAATATGTTGAACGAATAGCCGCAAAACTGCTCCAGTAATGTAGAATATGTCAACACTGCACTGCACTCACTATTCGATTCGAATCAGGGCAACTATTTGGTCGATTACAAATCGAGTATCCGGTACAGCTTTCGGACAGGCTTGGGTGTGTCCACTGCGACGTAGCCTGCCAACCTCTTGCAGGAAATGTCTCCTGCTGAAGACATTTAGGGCCTTAGGCCTGATGTTCATCAGATGCTGAAGAAACTGATGATAAAACACATCAGCAGTTGCCAGCAGTAAACTAAAAGTCGCAGAGGCCTACAGAATGCTATATATAGTAGACCTGCTCAACCAAGCACTGACTATCTTTCTGCAGCCTCGGTAACATTTTTGAAATACTCGCAGAGTAACTTTGCTTTTAGCCGACGGTACTTGAGAGACTGTGGAGCTTATTGTATGGTTGTCGTCTGGCGATTGTCTGTCGTCTGTCACAGATGTATTGTGGCTAAGCGACACAAATAATTAGCCATGTGTCTTAAACCTAGACGTGCAAAATTCCAGCAATTTTAAGCAAAAGGAACATATTTAAACTCGAGGTTGAATGGACGGGGATAGAAAAATGTGCGTTTTTAACGGAAAACTGGCCATATCTCGAAAACGGTGAGAGAGAGCCAAGGTTACTATTAATCACTAATAGGACGTGGCATATGTCCTAAGATAAAATCAAAAAGGTAAGATAAAAATCATCGACGTTGGATGACCGTGAAGGTCGCTGACAACCATTACGGTCGGCTATCCTAGCGACAGCTGGGATTCTTGTTTATATAATGCCAACGTCTGCTATGATGTTAGTGAACTTCCGTGGCTTTTAGTTTTATTTCATTCATGCTTTGCATTTTATCATTATTGCTATTGCACGTAATGCAATCTAAAGTTAGGCCTAATTGATTGAGCAAACTGAAATAATGCTGCCGATGAATGGCACGTTGCCATTGCCGCATTATAGGCTGTATCGTGTCTTCCCGAGCAAGGCGTTTTTATTGTGAGAAATATTTGCAAACCCTGCGTCCGATATTTTCCTTGTTTATTTACTATGTAGCTATTTATATTGCTTGGCGAAATGACCAAGTGCGATGTCTGTTATACTAGCGTTCATTGTAGCTTTCGAGACAGCGTTTCGTTAACATAGCGTGCATGGAACTGTCTTACCTCTGACAAATCGCTCTCCGTGACTGTAATTCGGACGCTTGGCTTCGGATGTACGTCGGTTTTTCCTATCGATAGCTGGGCTTCTTGTTTTTTACAAAATAATTAACAAAACGTTTTATGTTTTTTATGTTCATTTTTTATTGTGCTCGCAAACGATGAAAAAATGTGAAGTGACGAGCAAAATCTTTGTTTAGAAGCGTATTTATTTTGGGATATTTCGAGTATCGTGGATGAACCTAATAACTGTTGAAGTTAAGTTGCTTGGTAGGGACATATTGAATTGACTGTATACGGAGACTAGGAGCGTAGGCTATCATGGAACACTTGTAAAGAGAAAAAGAACTGAGTAGATATATGCACACACGTTTATTCTTCACCAACCTGCAGCGACGACGACACGTAGAGACAACAACAACAACAATGACAACGACGATTGCTGCAACGACGACAGCTGCAACGACAACTCCAACTGTGAGAGGAATAGGCAGACCCGATTGAAGCGACAACGAACCGTACCTTCAAACAATATTGAACAATAATCATATTTTGCACTAATGTGCAATGTGCAATGTTAGCGATATTCGTTTACCAGTATCTCTTAGTTAATTCAGCAGCTGATACCGACTTATTAGTTTGTTAATAATGGTAGTAGGCCTATAACGCGGCATTTTGCTGGCTCAGTGCACTGGCGATCAAAAGTTACCGAATGCAGTTCTACTACTAGCAAAATTGAGTAAGTTGATTACTTAGTTACGTCCCTGTTATCAAACTGTACGATGTCACAAAATATGTTGAGCATAATCAATACGCTTATTGACTAAACATGCAGAAATATTAACACGTAAATTGAGGCGAAACCCACAACGCCGTGTGTAAGGGCGGCAGTGGCTTCTATCCCCTCAAATCTGAAAGCGAAATCGGGCGCAATTTCCCCCAGTTTTGGGCTCAGGTTCTCCCCCCAAATTTGTGACTCAAGTTTTTTCCTCTATTTTGGGCTTCTTTCCCTTTCTAAGGAGAAACTTTTGTTAAACGTGTAAATTGAAAAATAAAGGAAAGTAAAAATAAGGGGAAAGTTTTGTTAAGGGTGTAGATTGAAAAACAACAAAAAAAATTAAAAAACAGGGGAAATTTTTGTTGAGGATGTAGATTAAAAAGTACGCGCGAAGTAAAAAAATAACAGGGAGAGTTTTGATAAATATGTAGATTAAAAATAGGAAGAAATGAAAAATAGGGGGAGTTGTGTTAAGGCTGTAGATTGAAAAAAGTAAAGAATAGGAAAAAGTTTTGTTAAGGGTGTAGTTTGCCCGGTGAAAAATAGGGGGAAAGTTTTAATCTGCAACCTTAACAAAACTCCCCCACTATTTTTCACTAGGCGCAAGCTGCGCCCACCAGGTATAGGGATAGAAGTCACTGTAGGGCGGGGCCGCAGATGACCGAGACTGTTGAATGGCAGAGCATAAGCTCTAAATCACTAATCTAAGTCACTGAAGTTGCGACTGAACACTCACACGAAAAGCGATTTCGATGCATCATGTATTTTGGTTTCTACGACACATTTCCTGCCAACGTTTTGCTGTCCAGTTTCATACCCATTAGAAACTTATTCTAGATATACCACTCTCAGTACGTTTGCCCATTCTCTAGAAAATTAGCCGCTAAACTGCTTATTTGCCTGTCACGTTTGTGGTCGTGCCTGTAGCTGTGCTTGTGGTACGATTAGTGTAACTCGTTGTCAGTCTGCTGGTGAGAGTAGAGAACGAGTGTGCAAACTGAGTCGCTGATTGGCTGAGTGCACGTGACGTCAACGATGACGCTGCTGCAGCAACCGTCATAAAAGAACGAACTGTACAGACAGAAACATGTCAGCATGAATAACATAATCTTGATAAAACATTTTAGTTAATCAATTAGACAATCAGTTAATCTGTTTGTGTAGCGTTTTTCAACGTTGATTCAGCGAAATGCCACTCATAATTGCCATAAAGTTTTTGGTTGGTAGATGTGAAGGTCAATGGTAAATATTTTAAAATAATGTCATCATTTAAAACCGCTGATTGAAGTTTTAAAACAAACACACAAACACGACATTTCGCAAAAGTAGTTAAGTTATTATTTAAGCGAAGCATAAAATTTACATTGCAGTATAAATTTTTACGCGGGAGAGCTAGCATAGCTATAGCGCGTATTAGCTACGGTAATTCTGTCCGTCTGTTTGTCCGTCCGTCACGACCCGGTACCAATTCAAGCCCAGGTGAGATAGAGAGTTCATGTTTCTACCATATGATAGCCCCGATCTGTAGTATTTCGTGACAAAATTTCATGCCGCTGGGTAAAAGGGGTCCCCACAAACGAGGGGACTAAAGAGGGGCACCCCCTCCAAAAAGCGTTATTTTACTGCTATTAAAAAGTCTAACGTGAAAATGGTTGCAGATAGGCATATACATGCTGCCTATCATAATAAGCACTAGCAACGATCTTTTTAGGAATGTCAACAACGATGACCTGGAATGACTTTGACCCCCTCCAAAAAAAGAAAATAAGGGATTTTAGCGAATTTTTTTGCGATTTTGGGCTGCGACAAGCAGTTTAAGAGTGAATTGCGCCAAAATGACTGAAGATAGGTTAAAACAACCTCAACATAAAATTTTCAGCATTGAATGTAGATTTTAGCAGTCCAAGTCCGAACTCTCTAGGTTTAAAGAGGATTGCGCAAGCGGATATCAAAGAGGAATACCCTTCTAAAAAGTGGTTATTTATCTGTTGTTGGCTTGTCTAGCGTGAAAATAGTTGCAGATAGGCAGAGGCATGCTGCTTATCACGACAAGCAATGGCGACGAGCTTCTTAAAAATGTTAACATCGATAATTTTGAATGACCTTGAACCCTAAAAGTATTAATTTTGAGTGATTTTTTGGCAATTTTTGGCTGCAGAAGAGTGAATTGCGATGAAATAGATAGAGATACACCAACATTATCTGCGAACAAGGACTGCTGTACGCTCTCGCGCGTCTCATGCACATTAGCTCAGATTTCTTGTTACATAACATACGATTTATTTCGTCACGAGACAGCATGGGACAAAAAAAACTACAAAGATGCAAAACAAGTATGGTATGTAACATCATAATATAATTCAAAATTTTGCAGACTGTAGCTTCTGCTAACCTGACTGGCACACGACACGTTGCGCAGTTCGACAATTCACGACTTTCCAGTAATCAGACGTGGCATTTGATGGCAAGTTGTGTCAGGAATATTCGTACCAAAAATTATCAAAATTTGATAATTTATTTTGAAGTTCCAGTCAAAAATGTCGGGGATGTTTTTTGAGACACAGCGTAGTCAAACTTGTAACCCCGAGACTTGCAAAACCAATTGACCGTGCCATCGAATAGTGTCATTCTATACAATTAAAATTTGCTGAAAGTTGTCTTGTCTTACCGATTAACATCGTTGCGAGAGTCTTTTCTCTTTTCTTCTCCAGGCTTTGTTCTATTCGTGTGCAATACTGTCGTATGTTTACGTTATAATGCACGAGCACACGAGGAAGTTTGAAGTAAAAGTTTCTTTAGAAAAGGGCGCCCGTTGGCTACGGAATTAGCATGCCCATTCCTTCCTCGTCTAGGGCCTACATACATGACCGGCGGCGTGATTGATTATCTACGAGAGCTAGCAAGTGTAGCGCGTGTAGGGCCTACATGTACAGGGTGGTCCAAAAAACGACATGTAACGACAGGACGCCCTAAACGGTGATTAAAAACCTGGACTGCGATGGTTACCTTGTTAAAGGTTATTGATTTATTGATCAGGCATATGATATCGTCTCAGGTGGATAGCGGTAGGCCCTATAACAGGTTGGCTAATAATAGTAGTTTAACTTTTCTTTAAAAAAGCAGTGAAGTTTTCCTCATTGCTCTCAAGGAAAGAGCTGAATAGATTCGAAGACGTAGATTTTGTGCTCTATGCCGTGGCGCCCGATCCAACAAAACCACGCTTCCTATCAGTAGGCCTAGTTTGCGCGTGCTGCTTTCTGCCGCATTTAATGATTGATTAAGCCTGTTTTGGGACGTGGAAAGGTTCTCCATGACCTAGTAATTAGTGAACTTTGTCTTACAAGTGTGTGTTGAACGTAGAGTTGCAGAACGTCGTCAGCTTTCCTTGTCTGCCACCATTTGACCATCCCGTCAGTGATGACGTGGCAAGGGCGCAACTGACCCCCTTTCTTTAAATTTTGGGTTGTCAGAAAATGTCGGAAATTTTTATTTTGCAAGAAAATGTTTGTTCAAAAATGCCAAATTTAAGACTGAAAGAAACCACTTTGACAAAATTTAGGAAAAATACAAAATTTGAGCATCCATAATCTCTTTTGTCTGAAATTTGCGGCTGTCTGTTGGAATTCTGCCGCAAAATTGCAATTTTTTAACCCACAACGCCGCTGCATCTAATTCTAATCATATGACTTCGACATCTTACCCGGTACGCTCTCAGTTTGTGAAACCGCCGTAAAAATAATGAAAGTAGAGCTGCGAAAATTCATGATTAGATACATAACTAATTATTAAAAACTTTAATAATCAATACAATTTTAATTACTGTCGAATATCCATCACACCACTCAAAAAACATAAAAAAAGATACGAGAGGTACGCTAACAAGCATTTAAAAACGAAAGAACGCGAACGTTTTACTCTGTTTACAATGTAGGCTAAGTCGAATTACTGCTGTATAAAGTATACTAATGTTCATACCATATTACGATTAGCATAAAAGTTAAATAAAAAATTTAGGACAGAGCATCAACAAGAAACGATCAGAGATCTCAATCCCCCACCGAGTGCTGTAACTTGTTACACAACGAACTCGCAGTTTACCATATCTGCTAATGACAAAGAATCCTGCATAATAAACCATAATTCATAGAAAAAATTTGTATCGCGACTATAATCTAGGCTAACCACAATTCCTTTTTCAGCTATGCCCAGTTTACGTTTTGTTACATATAACGTCCGTATCTGCCCCCCCCAAAAAAAATAAAAGTCAGTTCAAAACTTTGGACTTATTTTGGATACAACGAACAGACCGACCAAAAACCATACTCTAAGTCTAAGTTAAATGACTGTAATCGACTTACGTCAATATAATGACTTTTGAGTAACTTTTGGATATGCATAATTACGTACATATATTCATATGCATATATTGGTACTGGCGTAAAATAACGAAAATACAAGACCAAAAAAATGTTTTTGACATATGCGTACAAATGACCAGACGACGGCGACGACGTTACGCGAACATCATTGCAGTAGATCCGAAGACAGCAATCGCAGTGTGAACGCACAGTCGTCAGTCGCAGTGATGTGTCAGCTGAACGATCTACTTCGTTTCTCGGTGCCACCTTAGTGTTCTGGCTACGATGTTCGCCTAGATCAGACGCTGTAGTAGAGCTGTCGATCGCATCAGATAGGCCTACGATAATTCTTCAGCATCGTGCTTAAGTTGCGGTCTCCTGCAGTAGAAGAGCAGTAACTAACATGTAGCCTAACAACTAGGCCTACAATTTGTAGTTATTAAAATTTTACAGCTATCAACAGCGTTTATAACAAGCCGTCATACGAGCGGGTTTTGCTCGTCCGTGACGATTCGTCTATTACTCGGTCCTGTATGAGGTTTTGATTTAAACACAAGAAAAAAGAGAAAAAAATCAAAATTGGCGTAAACGTCTACATAATCAAAGTAACACGTGTGCCAGTTACTCATGTATGCCAGCTTTTAGCTCAAAAGATTAGAGGTTATGGTTTAGATTAGGCTTGCACAATGCAGTGTAGGATAAGTTTATAGGCGGATAACCGCATAATACGGCGAATATAAAATACGCAGCATACATGCCTACTGCAAAAGTGACACGTGAGTAGAAGTTGATAACGATAAAGCGTCAGAATACATACCGTCACAAGAATGACTGACAGTGATCATCGAAACATAGAAATGATCACTCCAACGACGACAATTGCAACAATAATTGCAATTATGAGAGAAAATTCGAAATAACCCATTTGATTCGATGCAAGATCATCTGTAAACAACATGTAAAGTTACTCTATTACACAAACTTAGAAATTAGCCCATTGATTTAGTTCAGTTAAATAAAATTTGATAATTTTACTAATTTTATTATGTCATTATTTCATTCAATATTACTAATTAATTAAGAATAAATTATTTAATAATTAAATAAAAATTATTATTTAATGATTAATTTGTACTAATTTTACTAATTTAATTGTTTTCATACTTATTTTATTGCGCGGCCGTTTTATAGGCGACATTAAAAGTCTTGCTCGTCTCTGTCTGTCTCTTAATTTAAAAACAAAAATGCCGCAAAGAATTGGAGTAAACGTTTCACAAAAATCAACAGTCAGGCGGACTGCCGCACGATATGTCGGCACTGGACCGATATACACTATGCCGCAAAAAACGTTTCACTTTGTCATTGTTTATATCTTTGTTAAATATAAACCGATTTTCGAAATTTTTTACTGACACATTCTGTGGACAATTAACAATAGACTAATGTTGTTATTGAATATCCCACGACACATTACCTGCGTCGCTACATTACCATGATAAACATGAATTTTCCAAAATTACCAAAATGACTAACGGTATAATACGTAAATATATCAAAAGTTACCTTCTAAAGCAATATGTTTACTAATTTTTATATAAAAAATTAAATTTAGTTTGTGAAATTGTGATACATTTCTGATGTTTATAACCGAGAGCAAACGACATTATTGTAAAATTAATAACAATTTTAATGCCGTAACGATATACTCGTAGGTCATTTAGCAACTAAAATAAGGCGTTGATTAAAAACTTGTACCAGTTCAAAAATACAACGCTGCCAAGTGGTAGTGAATAGTTCATAAACTAATAAAACATTTTTAGGTATTATTTTTAGGTATTTTTAGGTATTAGGTATTATTTTAGGTATTATTTTTGACTTGGTTCGGTTTACATCTGTGTTTTAACAGGTTTTATTGTGTTGTCTTATTCGTATGTTTTTTTTCTTTTTGGGGGGTCCATGTAAGAGGCTCTTGCAGCCCTTTGTGCTCTTGCTCAAGCCTTTTCATTACTCATTTTGTCAACGTTTTTTTTTAGTATCTGCTTGTCTAAATAATGATTTGATTTGATTTGATTAGGTAGCAATCAGCATCGTGAAAGATCGACACGTATTTGGGTTAAGCCCCTTCACTGGAGGCTCTACGGTATTATACAGTGAAAACCCGGAGTCTCTGTCTCATCTGCACTTAATTCGGTAGCGGGACGTAACAGACGGACGGACAGACATAATAGGTAGAACGCGCTTAGCACTCACACGTGCTGTCGCGCTCAAAAAAAAGCTTTACTTGTAGATGTAGTCAGAGCAGAAACTTCTGACGTTAATTTGATGGTAGTCATCGTCGATGATTCCGCTACTGATACAACTGAACAGTGAACAACATATTGATATAGGATAGGTTCTTAGATATACTCTTAAACTCTAAACACTAATCAAAGAGCGCGGGAAAAAGGTTTTGGAAAAAGCTTACGGATTTGGACCCGTAAAGCCTAATGGGCCGAAAAATTGAGGCTAAATATTGTGACCGTGCGGTTTTGGCAAAAGGCAATGAGTGCCCTTGCTACCAGCAAAAAAAGCTGAGAGAGCGCTGTAAGCTTCCCCAGCACCGCAGCGGAGCCCCGGTCTCAGTCGCATTTTTAAGTGCAAATGCAAAATACTATGATGCTACAGATAATAATCCCTGCAGACGGTAGCCAAAACTAACGCAATTTGGTAAGCAATGCTCCTTACTTCCAGAGTTATGGGTCCCCTCGGGCCTTTCAAAGTGGTATGAAGGTGGTTCCAGACATTTTGCGACAAAAGGCAAAGTAATTTTATTTTAGATTTTGCAAATATAGTCACAGTAGGCCTATCTATACATTGTGTCCCAAGATTAGCGGCCCTTTAACGATAAGTTAGTGTAAAATCGTTAATACCTGACAGATTTTTTTTTACAAAATTTGAAACATTTATCGAAACAATCATTCTGAACCAGCATTTAAAGTTTGAGCTCAAAGTGGCAACTTTTGGCCTCAACGCAATGGGTGTGACCGTAAGTAATGTTATGATAGTGCAGTGTACAATATTTCGTTGAAATCCATGAAGTACAAACTGAACTAAACGTGATTGAAGCAGGGGCCACTTATTTTGTGACACGGTGTAGAAACACTTCGCTAACCTTTACATGGCTATGCGTCTTTAAGCGATGTTCAATATTGTAACAACTTTACCTTTGGATGTACTCGAAGTGGACACTGTTGACGTCACGTTACTAATATTGTAATCGTCAATGATTTCACTACTGATACGACTGCACAAACGACATTATTTTTTTGGATATTATTAGTTTCATCACAGATTGCATGCAGTATATTGTAGGAGAGACGCAGCGTTGCACAAATAAAATAAAATAAACGAAAACTGATTTATCACACTGTTAAAAATCTATATGCTTATTACGAAAATGCTAAATTTAAAAAAAAATAAAAATAAACCTTCAGAGTGTTCAAAAGTATATTAGTATTAATTAAACTGCTGTGAAAATATCTACAAAAATTAACAAATAAACTTTGTGATAACTTGTGATGTGAGTGATTGCTTTTGTACAGTTACAGTTAAGACAACTTAAAAATATAGAATTTACACGTGTACGTGTAAAAGTTTTTTTCCATATGTTTAAAATTTTAGTTTATCCTTATCATACAGAGACTTGTTTGAATGTGGGAATATTTGTCCATTGAAAGTTTCGTTGCTACAACTAAACTGCATTGTGTCAGCCTGTTATTCTGTTTATTGTCATGTGCGCAGATTTTTGTGCCGCACCAGTGTTTGATCATCTATTTTATGCTTTTTTGAGGGAAAAAAGTCATTAAATAAACCTATTCCTATTATCACTTAATCCGTGAAATAGCATGCATATCCTCAGGGCACCAGTGTGAAACCAGCACGTGGCGCCACGAGTCACACTTTACAGCAGTCGTCAGAGGCTCATGCAGCCGCCACTGACGTCGTCACTGTTGGCACGGGCACCTGACTGACCTCGTTCTCGTCCTCGCCGCTGCTGCTGTCGACACGCGGCTGTAGGGACACCGTATGAGCGCTGACAGAATGGCTGGCTGACGACTCGCAAGTATTCTGTTCCAGAACCCTTCTTCTTTTCCAAGTTTTTTTTTGCTTCAACTTTTTAGCTTCTTTTCTCTCACACGGACGATGCTCACGCATCACTGACCAGCTCGTGTCTTCAGTATTGGTGATGTTAACTTTGTGAAAGTGCGGCAGATTAAGGCAACTCAGCTGTCTTGAAACGCATTATAAATGTTTACATAATTTTTAAAACTTACTTTTCTTTACTTTTTTACTGTTTTAGAACTGATCTGGCGCCGTGCATTCTGCCATTGTTAGCGAAACGGAGCATTCGAGATCGTGCTTTAAGAGGCGTCACGTGTACACATGGGGCCTACTGTTCATATGCATGTAATGCAGTAGGCCTATAAAAGCAGGCTCTGCTGTGTTGCCTAGCAAATGACGGGCGACCTACCATCACGTGAATTCGGAATTGTACTCACAGCAAGTCAACAACATTGGCGATGTCAGAAGTAAACACGTCATTGTGAATTAGCCCGTATAGTCAAGCGTGACGTGCATCGTGTCACGATGTAGGTTGCTTACTTATAGAGAACATTAGACGCTCCACCATAGTAGTAGACTACAGGTATGTATACACAGAGCCCGAAAACCTGAATAGAGTTGGCCTTATAAATTAGCGTCCCACGACTTGTATTCACAGAAAGTCACTATAGGGCTACTTCGCCACTTTGCAGTAGTCATAACTTTATTGCGCATTTTATGAATTCATGTTTTTAAGCCAGACAGATTTGACATTAGGGCAGAGACCGCAGAATAATAATATATGCATTGTGCACTAAATGCTTTGAACGAGCATTGAAGACGTTTCTCGTATGAGTGAGGTTCAGCTGACAGCACCTCTGAAAAACACGTATATGGAAAGGGGCTATAGTAAAATCTATTACATTACATTACATATGTACAGTGACTTAGTCACTTGCCAAACTTGCAACTGCCGATTTACATTTGAAATCATATTCTAGCAATATTCAAATATTTCTCCCTATATTTTCGCCAACTATTCGCCAATTTTTTCATTTGTACTTTTTGCCAAAAATTGCAAATCAGGGTTTATTAAAATCCCATATCCTATACTATCGTATTATATCACATCACATTAGCGCCACAGTATACAACAAATATTTGGCCTATTCTAAAACATGTAGCAATAAAACGAAAATGCGATAAAAACCAGAATTCATAGTCAGCGGAAAATACCTAACAAAACTTAAAAACTTATAACGTGTTATCAAAATGCTTATTATATACCGGTAAATGACTTTTAGATGTGCTAGAAACAATGTTCTGGATGTAGCCTTACGCAGTTCAAAGGCAAAGAGTTCTAGGCTGCTGGCCCTGCCAGGGTGAAAGAGCCATCCGCCAGTTTCGTCCGTGTTCTTACAACAGCAAAGTTCCCACGTTGAGTTGAACGTAATCGTTCATCGTTACAGACGCGGCACAGTTCTGTAAAGTAAGCTGGTGTTGTGCCATGGTAAACGTCATACATCAGTAGCAAGGAAAACCGTGTCCACCGCAAACGCAAACGCGTAGCTGCACTACCTTGTAAAATCATACAGTTAGTCATAGCTTTTCTCGAACGACGTTGGCTTCATTTAGTTTAGTAATAAAACGCACATCCACCCACATCAGACACGTTCACGGAGTGATCAAATGTACGTAGGGTATCAGCTACAATTTAAAAGAAAGACGCCAGAACAAAATGCTTTCCTCGCACAAGTGTGATAATATTATAAACAGTCGGCGTGTGGAAATTTTATTATTTGTATTAGTACAAAAAACAAAACTGACTCACCGAATAACGTCAAAGTCAACACTTGAAACATTTCTCTTAGCGTTGTTCTAGTTGTCGACTACATTGTAATGCATGGCGTCACGTGCTATCTGTCACTACGTATAGGGCCTACAGCAGCGTCATAGCAAGGGACACGAAGGGAAAACCGTGTCCACTTTTCTTTTTTTCATATTGTTGGTTGTGGAAAATTTTTCGTCAGACAATTTTTGTCATAAAATACAACCATCCAGGCTTTAAAAACCTCCATTTTGCGACAATTTAAGGGAAAAAACTATAATTTTGAGCAACGGTGTTTTTGATATTGGAAATTTGGAGTTGTCTGTCGAAAAGTTGCAACTTTTTGCTCCCAATTTTTAACGCAAGTCGCCGCTGGCTCTATAATTATGTTTAAATGCGCGTTCGAGTACAGACGAAGCGGTCGACACTGCACGGTGTTTGGCGTCGTGTTTTCTACAGCGAATAGCGTGAGCTGCATATTCTCGTAGACCTCCATAAATTAGTCATTTATTTATTGGGTCATAGTACAAGACAGTTACACCTGCCTGAATTCTGTGTTGTTATTAGTCTATCACTATTTGTTATTATACAAAACAAGTAAAAAAGTCGTTGTAAATGTACATTTAGCACCTTGCCGTCCGCCCGTCCTGTTTATAGTCTATTACGTATGCTGTTATTGTCAATTTTTTTACGTTGTTAACTGAATTTGGACGAATTCAAAAAAGAATTAGATTGACTGATATCAAATTTTAGGTTATCACATTGTCTTCAGACACGCGCTAAAATTATTGCAAATTTATAAAATGAAATAGTAAAAAGTTCAAAGCATGTCTTAACGTGTAAATTCTGGATAATCAGAATAGAACAATCATACATAGTCTTACATAGGCTTATCGGATGCGCCAATAAAAACATCTCCAAAAATGAGGAAAATTTCTGCCAAATTTACAGCATTTACAGAAAAGGATTTAAGCCACATATCCTATAAATTTCGATAAAATAACTTGTACCGTTGCACATACGGTTTAATAAACACAGCGATTTGAATTTAAAATTTTTGCTGAATATTCACAAAAAACTAACTCCAGTAAAAATTTTCGTCAACAGCTTAAACTTTTCTGTAACCTACTTAAACATAAGTTTTGCCAAGATAATTAGATTTTACCGCTCTAGTCCTAAGTTTTTGCTCTCAAAGTGTTTAAACACACATTTTGTCTATCTCATTTCGTTTGTCAATCGAGAGCAAAAATTGTTCTCAATCTAAATAATAAAACAACTAGCACGAACGTCATAATGACATTTAAAATATGTTCGCGTGAAAACAGCAGCCTAAGTAAATAGCCTACATAAACATTGAAATTATTACCACTATTATGTTTTTGTCAAAATCGCTGTTTGTTACTTGTGAACTTGAGAAATACAGAACCACTGTTATCGGCATCATTTATTCACAGAAAATAACTCAATACATCCAACAGTCATAACATAAGCAAGTACTACCGGGTATGCAAGACAAAAATTCGTGGCATCGTCTCCAGTATGGAATAGTTAGCAACATGTAACAATGTATTAACTTAAATGCGGCAATATTTTACTGATACAGATATCAGATAATAATAAAAGTGGCGGCGAAATATACTCATGATTGGAAATGCAGTCGAATAGCGAATTAAGAGCCAACGAGTCTTAGAGTAGTTCAGAGCAACGTCTTGACATAGATCTAAGGCCAGAAGCCCCCAAGAGATGAAGCTCTTGTCGTTTGAATGCCTGATGATGCAGGCATTTGCCTGCGTGCACATTCGAATGCCCTTAAACGTATTTCTCAAAATACGAACGTGGATACTGATAGGCAGCCTAAGTAAACCACACGCTGTTATTGCATTGCAACTCAGGTTTTCTAAAAGAAAAACAACAAATTTTCTTCTAAAATATTTTCGTTAGAGACGGTTATTATGCTTTTCGAATAATTTTTGAACTGAGTTTAAAAATATTCACAGAAATCCAGGCTTATTGCATGCGAGATGTGCTTCCTGACACTTGCCAGTTACAAAACATTGTAATTTTGGGATAATAATATTGACCTATTTCAGCTTTCATACTCGGAAAGTTTGGAGTCTCATTAGGTCTCAGAACAAGTGTTCAACTTGTTACGTGCAGCAGATTTATTTATAGGCCTACACGGTATTTTCTTTCATCGGGAACACAAACTGCAGAACGGCTTCAATGCTCTCCCGGTTCCGCAGCCTTTGATATGACCATAGGCATATAAACAAATTAATATAACAATTTGAGCGTAAAAGTTGCATAACAGAGTACACAATACTTCAGATCGTAATAACAAGTCCGAAGTTCCTAAGCCGAACGAATTGTGGTATAATACAAATTTATGTACACAGGACTATATACATAATTATGTACAGCGTGTCACAGAAACAAAGTGACTAAAGCAGTTTTGAGTTTGCAGATTATGTTTCCGTTTAATAGTATGTGCTAAAAATTAAAAGTAATATATTTAAAAAATAAATAACATCAAAAATCTAAGCTATAATAAAGAAACGCACGTGCTGAGCAGCTACCAGAAAATAAACAACTATTTTGATTAAAGCTGATAACGCTTAAAATTTTGGATGGTTAAATGTACAAAATTTAACGATTAATTAACCATTAATTTTTATTAACCGAATCCGCGGTAGCGTTGATCCGACATTAATACTGGGAGCCCGACAATGGAGCGCGGCGCCGTAAGTGCTGTCT
>Ga0209367_1005749_pt1 | contig 17162 bp, 9 predicted proteins | sample WorMetLIZISLAND2_FD_187412 | JGI IMG/M metagenome (GOLD analysis project Ga0209367, IMG submission 187412) | Marine gutless worms symbiont microbial communities from Max Planck institute for Marine Microbiology, Germany - Olavius geniculatus... ... | reverse complement strand
GACGTCATTAGCATTGTGACGTCACGCTGCTGTGCACAGACCACGCGTTGTTTGCTAGCCTGGCTGAGCAGTTGAGTTGAGTTGAGTTGAGTCGGCGTCATAGGTGTGAATTGGCCATAAGTGCCAATCGCTGGTTTATAGGTTAATCGTTTGGTGTGTCGCCTGTCAGATTTTACGCTCATTTTTATTCGTTTCCTTCATTTAGGCCTATTAGTTTCATGTTTCACACTGCAGATGTGTGGTTTTTGCACATAACGAGTCTATGGGCCGACGCATCGACCGAGATCTATAACATAAGTAAAAATCAGCGTGATCTGAGCATAAACAAAAAAGCCTTTAGCGGCAATACCAGTTAACATACTCATGCGTACTGGTCTTGCTTGCAAATACAAGCTATGTTCAGTTATTTAACTCGTGCTCAAAGCGCTGTAAAGGGGATGAGCTCCCACGCAACGAACCTCGGTCTATGCGGAATCTTTTTCTTCTTCTTCTTCGTCACGCCGGTGTGCAAATACCAGATAACTACTGTTAGTGAATAGGCTACTGATAGAAACAGCGCGTTCATAAAAAAACTGTTGCTTTTTGGAGCATTTAGGCGTAGTTTTTGGTTATACGATGGGAAGTGGGAGGTACAGACCCCTCACTTTTTAAGACTGAGGAGTACAGGGGGTAACGTTACTATGTCTTGTATTTGCATGCACAGCGACGTTAATAAACGCACGATCTGTCATGCAAATACAGGATAACTGGGTAATTTGCATAAATTTAGCATATAACTTTGCTACTAAGTTTTACATCCCAATTAATCTCTGCATGTTCTTCTACTGTTTAAATTTTGCAGCAAACAAAAAAGAACGGTAAGTTTTATTTAAACGCGTTTTTCTCAAAATCGTCATTTTCATATAGGTGCGGTATTTGCACTGAACGCTTCAACTGACAACGAAGTTACGTTTAAGGCGTTGCGATTTTGCGCCAAGAAACGGTACGTGCAGTTGCACTCCCATGGCGGTCGAAAGACGGGAAAAGAAAAGTTTTCCTGGGCACCGCGACGTTTGGAGGAGTGCCCCGCCGTCGATCAAAAATATGAAGTACGCGTACACCAGAATGTGCTATTCTCGGAAGCAAAATTCAAAAATGTTCTAGAGAAGGGGCATCACCATCTTCCTAGACACTACTCCATTAAAGGCCCCGCAAAAATGTTTACCCCGGGTCCTGCTGTGGCTTTCAACGGCCCTGTGCACACCAAGAGAGAGTAGATAAAAATTCGTTAGAAGTACTGACCTCGGTGGGTATGGGCCACGGTGTCGGCAGCGGGCAGATGTAGGCGTACTCACGGTGGATCTGCCGGTCAAAGGCGTAGCCGGACCCCGCGTCAAAGTTGACCGTTGCCTGCGCAAGTAATAGGCCTATTTGACTTGAGTCAGTCAAAGCTCAAGTCAACGCTTTGGTGCAAAAAGTCAGAGTCAAAATAGAAATTTTAGCCCAGATGACTTTGACTTTGACTTCTCTGGCGTGACAGGCTTTGAAGCAACTGCATGAAACACAGTTTAAGCTGGAGCCAATAAATTCATTCAAAAATGCAGCATTTTCTGGGAGATTGTTCCCAGTCTGTGGCTCACTGACAGCCGGCAGACGTAACAGAATGGACAAGTCACTGAACATGCGAGTGTGCTTGAACGTCAACCATGATGTAAATGGGTATTACATGTTGACTTGTCTAAGGTGTCAAAATTGCATAAAATTTTAGGTTGTGAAAAATTCAATGGTATGAAAAATGAGTAGTCGGAGTTGAACGATTTTCACTAAACAAAGTCAAGACAGCCGACAGCGGCTTTAGCCCACGGGCGGCACTAACTACTCTGCCCCGCATAGGAATCTGGAATCTGGAAGCAATGTCTAATCTAAGTCAGATATGACTGGCCTGCACGACGTAGGGCCGGTCGATGCCGTCGTACCACAGGGCGCAGTGGACGGACACATTGCGGCCGAACGTTGACAGAGCAAGCACCCTGACGGACGGAAGACTGCAGGCGGCAGGACGATCATCATAGTAGGCCGAGTAGACATAGATCAGCTCTCTGCCGACACGCTGTAACTGCCACATCGTCTCCACTCGTTCCACCTCATCATTCATTACACAATCATCCATTCAGTGGCGTACGTCGTGACGAGGGGGAGCAGGAAAGCAGCCGCCCTCCTTTCCTCCTCCAAATTTTGGGCTGTCGGAAAAATGTTGAATAAGTTTTTTTTGTTGTCGGAAAATTTTCGCAACCTCTTAACAAATACAACACGAAAATACGTTTTAAAATATATGGTCTACTGTAGGCCCGCTAACGTTTACAGAAACACAAATTGTCGTTTCATCTCGTATGCGTAAGTCAAAACCAATTTTTAGTAACACACTGTCATAATAATTAGGCCTAGCAACTAGAAAGTACGACGTTAAAAAAGCTATAAACAGATAAACATTATCATGCGAATAAAGTAGGCCTACTGCTTGTAATGTTCATTCGTTAATAACTAGGCCTATAATGTCTTTGTACGCCATACTGATTAACAAAGCCAAATTTGGTGCATTATAGCTCTTAAAATATGAGTTATAGTAGTGGAAATGTGAGTCTTTTTCCTGAGAATCAACTGACTAAATTTAGTGCAGTTTAAACTTATGCAGTGACGTAGCCAAAAATTTGAATTGGACGACCTCTTCTCTTTTTACCTTTTCTTTCCTTTCCTTTCCTTTTCTTTCACTTTTCTATTTTTTTCTTCGTATGGGGGATTGGGAGCTGTGCCCCCTGCTTCTCTCGTTGTCTATGCCATTGTGTTCTTGTCTTGTACTGCGTACCTAGTCTTCTTACTTTGCCTTTCCTTCCTCTTTCTTTCCTTTAATTTTTTCTAATTTTCTTCGTCTGGGAAATTGGGAGAATAGGCCCCTGCTTTCCCGTTATCTACGCCACTGTGTTATGGAGCGTACCTGGTCATCTGTAGGTCGTCGGGCGGTCGGACAGCGGGACAGACCACGGTCAAAGATGTCCAGCAGCTCACTGAGTGGTTTGGATGTTGACCCGTAGTGTCCCAGCCACCATCTGTCCCAGAACCCTACCACATCCGCCCTGGCGCCGGGCGTCTTTGTAGGAACTGGTTCCCAGTATGAAGCTGGTGGTAGTGATGACGAAGACAATGACGACGGTGGTAAAATTCTCCCTGTTGGTATTTCCACCATGTCGACTGATGGAGCGTCAGAACGCAGCAGCAGCAGCAGCACGTTTGCAACGCTCAGTATCAGTGCAGAAGCGCCGATAGCAGTGATCGTAGTGCGCATGCCCGGTGACCTCTGCGCTGACCTCTCTCTCCCGTACTGTGGGCGCCATGTGCGCCATGTCATGTTCATGTGGAGGATTAGTCAAAGATTTGTTGTCAGCTTAGCATGTTTCCTCGACATTGTGACCGGTCAATCTACATGTTGGCACCGCAGATCGAGAGTAGAATAGCAAGACATCATTATCTATACTTGTGCATGACAAAACGTTCTAACTAAAAGTTTTAAATTGCTACTTCCATATTTGTTCAATTACGAAATAAAATATATGAAACAAATCTGTATGTTGTTGATTAACCAAATTCATAAAAAAACAATAAAACACTCAGGGAAAACTCCGAAAATGCATGAAAAGTTGTTTTCGGTTTTTAAATGTCTTGGACAACAGACATGATGTTTTGCCATTTGAGCTTTTACTTCGAACAATGGAGACGTAAGCCTAGTTGAGGCCAAACAGCCAGGACAGAACTCAGCGTAAAAACGTGCTCAGGATAGAGCACACTGAAAGCACTTCGTGGAAAAAACTCCGCTCCATTAATTTAGTCTGGAGCATGCCCGTGCACTGCTATCGGACCCCTGGCGTTTTCATCGTCATCATTCGAGAAACAAGGACCTGACGCATAGAGATTGCTGCAGCTTGTAACCTACTCGTTAATTTCGGAATAGGTTTAGTCTGGAATACTGTTGGTCTAAACTCAATAATTTTGGGATCAGCGAAGCGGTTGCAGTAACGCAAAATACAGAGTCGTTGAGAAAGTGTTTTGATCGTGACGACGTCGCTTGTCAACCTTCCTTCGGAAAATATCACTTGACATCGCTTGACCTAACCTGTAACGTCATTCATTCATTCATTCATATTCGTTTATTACCATGACTTGCCAAAACGCAAGCACGTGCACAATATAGGCCAACCATACAACGATTTTAACCCATTAGCGTCTAAATTATTTTATGATTTAACGTCAAAATGTGTGTTCTATTTTGAAAACGCTATGCATAAATGAATTAAATGTCTATAAATTTATGTACATTATGTTAGAATAACATGACAGTTGAGCATTAATCATAAAAAACAACAACAACAAAACAAGAATTCAACAAGAGTTAACAAAACTGGCTGAAAAGCAACAAATAATTCTGGCCCGTGAACGAGTCTCAGTCTTTATCGATCGCGCTCGTTAATGTGCCGAGGTCACTATAGCGGATCCTTGGCCCTCGGCTTTTCGTTGCACTCAACTTATCAATATTTTTGTCGAATCACTGACAATAGAGTCCACTGTGGTTTGTCTTTCGTATTTTAGGCAGTCTACATGTTAGAACACTTAAAAAATGTAAACTAAATTCAGCCCATTTAATTCTATTTTGTGGTTTTTACCTAACGGTAAACGTAAAAATATTCATAGACCCATATAGTACTCACTCAATTAAACTACGTAGCCTACACGCATCTGTTGAGCATAACCTGCGAATAAGCTTAAATTAAATTTACCTATAGGCTTCTGCTTATAGTTTCGCATACAAGTTAGTTGAAAATATTTATAGGCTAACGCGGGCTATTCTTCGTAAATCTCGTATCGAATTATTCGTACTCACGGCGTTTATCGTACCGCTGTGTTTAAGAAAAGTGTCCTTTTGAGTTGCAGTGAGGTGTTTTGCCGCTTGGTCAGCCACGCATGGCGACGTATATATCGGTACACATACATAGGCCTACGCGAGTTTATCTAAGCCTACATGACATTGTATGCATTACACGATGTTTCACTAGCTGCATACTTTAAAACAACTTTATTTCAAATACCTACTGTTTTTCCAGACTCACACGATGACACTGTATGCCATGGGTGACGTCGTGACATGACTCTAAAAGTGCAAAACAGATGATGATGTATAGCGCAACAATGTGCAGATGGAAAGTAAATCAATGAGTCATTGTCGAGCAATGGTAAGTTGCGACGTCGAGGCGATCTTCTGCATGTGTAAGTTATTGCCCAATGACAATAAATGCTGAAACCTACCATGGGCGGCGATAGAAATCTAAAGCTGGAGAACGGGGCAAGGGTCAAGGCACAGGGGGGCAATCAATTTTCTATCTGAGCCAAATGGGTGAAGCTGCCCTGAAACTAAAACCCGTTTAGTTTTTAAACATGCAATGGAAGCCGCAAATTTGCATGGCTTTCAATATTTGAAAACAAAACAAGACATCACAGATATCTGTGTCGTCTTGCGAAAATGACGTTTAATAAGTCACACCTTTGTATGTGTATGGTTACCAGAAAGCACTTCATCAGCATAATTTTTTTTGGGGGGGGAGGCTAGAGGGGCAGCCGGCGGGAGCAAGGACAAGGGCACGCCTTCTGCCACTCCTCTCTGACGCCGCCCATGAAACCTACAAAAGGACTTGATACCAAATAGCGACGTTTTCGCCACATACTCTATATTATACTTCGTTGTTGTTGCATGGTGCAGTGCCCCAGTAGCAACGATATCGTCACATGTCATGCTAGCGAAAGGCCCAGTGGCAAATGGTTTGCTACATTTCTGTAATAAAGCAAAACAAGTAATTTAAGCAAAGCTCACGCGACGCGCAACAGCAACTGTGTCGCCACCTGGAAAATCAGTGTACAACTTGCAATAAAATAATAAATCGTTTTGAAATAATACCTAAATTAGAGGCCTTTATATGGAAAACGTTTTGACCCTAGCAGGTCGAAACTCAAACAGCTAAAATCGACGTTCTATGTTAAAAATTTCATACGCAGGTTGTTCTAGTCTATCTCCAGCCATTTCGTTGCAATTCGCTCTGTTAGTGTGCGCCGCAGCAGAAAATCGCAAAAAAAAATTAACAAAACCGTTCAAAGTTATCAATGTTGATATCTTTTACAGCACGTCAGCAGTTCTTGTTACGGAATGCTTCGCACGTCTTTGCCATTGTCTGGGCGTCTGTCTGTCCGTCCGTCTGTTTGGCTGTCTGTCACACTTGTGAGCTGTATCAAAATGATGCAAGCTAGGATCACGAAATCTTCACTGTGGGCTCCCCCAAGGTCTCTAGTTTATCTGGACAAAATTTCGTGCAACTGGGTGCAGGGGTTGCACTCGGACGAGGGCGTCGAAGAGGGGCACCCCCCTAAAAAGACGTCATTTTGCCGTTATTGGCTCGAATAATGTGAAAACGGTTGCAGATAGGTACAGACATGCTGCTAATCATAACAAGCAGTGGTGACAGGCTTTTTGGATTTATCAACATCGATGACCTTGAACTACTTTGAACCCCTCAAAAAGAGGTTTTTAGTAAATTTTTCGCAATTTTTGGATGCAGCGCACATTTCAACACTGAAATGCGACGAAATGGCTGGAGATAGACCAAGACAACCTGCGTATGAAATTTTCAGCATTTAACGCAGATTTTAGCAGTTCAAGTCCCGACCCCCTAGGTTCAAGGAGGCCGGCGCAGGCGGGCGTCAAAGACAGCTACCCCCTAAAAAGTGGTTATTTTGCCGCAATTATCTCGTGTAGCGTGAACACGGTTGCAGATAGGCACAGACATGCTGCTTATCATAACAAGCACTGGTGACAGGCTTTTTGGATTTATCAACATCGATAACCTTGAATGACCTTGAACCTTAAAAATATTGATTTAACGTGTTTTTGGCGATTTTTGGCTGCAAAAATAGTGAATTACGACGAAATGGATGGAGATAGACTAAGATTACCTGCGAACAGGAACTGCCATAGGCTTTCGCGCGTCTCGTGAGCTTTGCTCAAATTACTTGTAACTTTAGACGAGCCAATGGCAAAATAATAACAGTTTTGGGGAGTTATAATCTTTGATGCACGAGTGCGCAGCCCTCATTGAAGCTAGGGTTTCGAAGCTTTAACTGTTAAAATCTGCGTTGATTGCTAAAAATATTTTTGCAGGTTGTCCTGCTCGTATCTCTAGTAATTTCGGCGCAATTCACTCTTGAAATGTGCGTTGCAGCCCGAAACCGCAAAAGTTTCAGTAAAACCCTAATTTGGTTGTTCAAGGTCATTTAAGGTCATTGTTTTCGGTGCCAATCAAAAGCACGTGTATGACTTTCTATTAGTGATTAACAGTAACCTTGGTACTATTTTGCACCGTTTTTGAGATACGACTTAAACCTGTTGGTTGAGAATCGCTAAATTTTTCTCACCCTTTTTTTATTTTGCGCTCTTGGCTGGGATGATTTCTTTTAAATTTATTGAAAAGATTTACAAATCTTGAAACTAGAGTTTTTTGCAGAGCAACATTGAATGTTTCGTGATCTTACCGTGCACCGTTTTGATACAATCGCAGCGTGCGACGGACGGACAGACGGACAAACAGACAAACGCCTCGACAATAGCCAAGACGCGCAAAGCATTACATGTTGTCGCACGTAAAACCCAAACCAAATTTTGATTATGCATTAATTTAGTCTACAAAGACTAATTTTGTAGTCACTGAAACGTGGCTGCCTCATGACGAGAATGAAAATGTTAAGGAAACGTAAGTAAAGTAGGGCGTGGGCGTGAGCGTGGGAGTCACAATGCCCGTGCCGTGAGGGAGGCATATAATTATTACATTTAAAACCCATCCTTTTTTTCTTTGAGCCATATTGCAGCACTCGTTCCAAGATGCCTATCGGTAGCTGAGATTCTTGTACGTGTAACCACGGCGTATCCGCATAAGCACGTGTTGCGGCATGCATCGAACACCACATTGTCTCACTTAAGACATAAGAACTCTAGGATCTTGACCAGAGCATTTTTAAGTCAACCGCTGACGAAAAGAATTTACCAGTAGTGTATTATGCAATGTGTCAATCAAAATATCCATGGCCCACCCCTCCACGGGGTCATTTTCGCTTCAAACTGTAGGTGACTTGGTGACGCGACAGTCAGACTTGCGATCGCGAGGTCGTGGGTTTGATTCCCGGTCGGGTCGCTATCCAGTGGTTCGATGGATGGGTGACTGTCTGCGAACAGGTAAACCATCTAGGTATATAACCAAGGTCAACTCAGCTTTTCATTCTTCTTTGGCCTATCTGCTTAGGGTAAAGGCAAGGCACATTTGCCTGTGTCAGCAAATTGCAGGTAATTTTATATGGCCAATGATGCTCCGTAGCTTTGAGACGGGTTTTTAAACAAAAACTACACACTTTCACCCGTTTCATCTTTTATCAGTGCAGATCATTTCCGGTTCTATTTCCGGTGATATTTTTTCCATACTTCCGCCATTGGGTGCAGGATAAACTGGACTTCGACGAAAAAAATGATTTCGATTCGCAAGTTCTACTGCAAAGAAAGAAAGCCTACTCATAAGCTAAACACTCCTGTCATGCGAGGGTTTCTAGCTAAGTTGTCGGACGGTAGGCTACGTGCTACAGATCATAAATAAAAGACGGGCACATGCTTGCTGCGCAACGCCGATCTCATATTATTAAGGCCGCAATTTGACGTCAAATTTACGATGCAATAATTTTCAAGCAGACAACGCCGAAAACTTCTTAAAAATAGCCTACATAACTAATAAATCTAGAAACCTTCATAGAATACTATAGGCATACACAGTAAATACTCGTACCCATAATAAGCTTCGTAGCGGCTATAGAGAGACATAATTCACTTTAAACACAGTTCACCCCAGCAAGGTCTTTGTCACGTGAGTTGAATATAAGCCCGTGCTGGAGGTTATTACTCTTTGAATCTCGCTCTGGTACAGAGACACATTTGAAAGTTGGCTCTACACACTTAAGGTCTATAGCTGGTTAGAGCGAACTTGTGAAAGTTTACATTAGTCATGGAGTTGCATTGGTGTGTCTTCATCGCTTTCTGCATCGGTCGGTAATTTTTGAAAACTTGCTTTATCTAAAACTTTGTCGTTGCCACGATCCACTGTGTTTATATGCCAGTAATAGGAAACTAACTAAAAATAATGCAACTGTAACTGAATTTTAACTAAAATTTAATTAAACTATATAGGCTTATTAGTCAGCAAATGTTTTAGCAATATAGTTAATTGACGTAATCATTTAAAATTAAACTTTGTTAAACTAGTGTGCAACCATTTAAAGTAAATTAATGCAATACTGTCGACAAATGCCATAATAAATTAAAATTTGTTGCCATCAGTACTGTTGATATTGGCTACAAGTAAACTGTAAATTTAAAAAAATCTAAGAATCTAACATGTGAAAAGTAAAATACATGAATAAAGTATTTAATGTTTTAATTTACGAATGTATGTCTATTTATTCTTGCGACAGTCAAAAAGTCAAAAAAATTATACAAGTGATTTAACGATTTCTTAGATGTAAAAATATGATTTTGCTTGCAGTTTGACGAAAAAGTAAGGACAGAAAAGCGGATTTTTTTTTTAAATTTAATTTCTATGACACGACGTGTAACCTTAGGCTGTATGACAAGTTGTAAATTTGACAGTAAAAGTATTGACGATACAGCCGCATGAGGGACAAAATGCAAGCAGATTTGTTTTGGTTAAACTTTGAAAACAAACTAGAAACGGCAACAAAGATCCAATCAAAATTATGGAGACAAAGGTAATTAATTATTCACGGACGGACGAAAATCGCTAGGCTAATAGGGCGTAACGTTAGTGCGCGTGTGTGCTATTATAGCGCAGAACGCTGTAGCAGCTCCAGTGACGTCCGATGAATCTTCTTCAGCGGCAGTAGGTCTACTTGCACCGGCTGGAATCGTTGGCGGTGTACTGTTCATAGTCGCTTTGATCGGAAGCATCGCTGCATGTTCGTTCATCCAGGAACGTAAAGGTCGCAAAAGGTATTTTTAAAACAAGCTTAAAGGGTACGGCTTTTATGGGAAATTCATCTCAAAGCTACGGAGCGTCACCTGCCATATATAATCACACGGTGTTACTTGCCACCCGACGCAGGTGTCAGTTTTAGCCAGACAGGCCAGTATTTGATTTAACTATCCCGGAGACTATACGGCAACTATGCCACGCTGTCGCTGGAAAACTTTACCGAGGTAGGGTATTATTTCCACCATAGACCTATAAAATAAGGACTGACAACGGCGGCTATGCTCGGGTCCGCGAACTCGGGTTCATCGGTATTTTTTTAATAGTTTTTTTACTCTAACTTTGTCAAACGTGGTCCGTTTGCTACAAAATTCTGTACGCATAGTGCCACAGACAACGTGAACAAATGCTGCAAATTTGGTTACTGTGTGATTTTTACTTTCTCGTGTGACGGCGTGTGCATATACGATGCGGTCTATTAGAAAGAAGAAATAACATGATGATTCTATATATAATTTGACAGAGAGGCAAGAAGAAAATCTCAAGGATCTCAACGACAACAAGGGCCGAAAGTACGCGTTCCAAAGGAAGTAAAAGACGAAGTAACAGAAGAGATAGAGACTGAAATAGACACTGAAGGATGCTGGGAAGACTTTACTGACTGCATGACATGCTGCTGCAGTATGTTTACAGTAAACTTACTACCAGGGCTGCAGAAATTAACGATTAAATTAATAGGTTTATCGTTAAAAAATTAACTAATTAAAGGTTTTTTAATCGACTAATATTTGATAAAAATGTTGGACTTTTTTACAGCTTAAAATGACTCATAATCAACGTTTGTAACTTTGTAATCTAATTTTATGTCGCTTAAAAATGCCATCAAAATTTTTAAGTAGTAAGTAGGCATACCGGTATGTATATGGCTGCAACCCATTAACATTTTTTAATCTATTAATAATTTTTTTAAATGGTCAAAATTAATCATTTTTTAGTCAGACTCAGAACAAATGTAAGATCCGGCAAACAGTTCGGTCTTCAAATTTGCCAAATTTGAACAAAAAATTTCGTTAATTGTTTATTATTTTGTCAAATTGTCGATGTTGCTTGCTATGACATGTGCATTATGTGCTTTTACTTTTGGATTATATGTTAGGTCTTGGTAATGTAACGGTATGATGTTAAACTTGCGATGGCAAGATCGTGGGTCTTACTTCCGGTCGGAACGCTAACACGTGGTCAGTACTTAGATGATTGTCTGTCTGCGGACTGGTAAACCATATATATAGGTTAATTAACACCAAGGTCAACTCAGCCTTCTATTCGTCCGGGGTAGATAAAACGAGTACCGGCCTGTCTGGATGGGTTTAAAGCGGAGCGCGTTCGCCTGTGTCGATCGTAATCTCATACGGCAGGTGACGCTCCGTAGATTTCAGATAAGTTGTACCTTTTATGCGCGACAGCAGAATGCTTCGCGCGTCTTAGCTATGGCCTGGGCGATTGTCTGTCTGTCTGTCCGTCACACTCGTGATCTGTATCAAAACGGTGCAAGCTAGGATCACGAAAATCTTCAGTGTGGACCGCCCCATGGTCTCTAGGTTTTTGTGACGAAATTTCATGCCATTGGGTTAAGGGGTTCCCCTCGAACAAGGGCGTCAAATAGAGATAGGCCTACCCCCTAAAAGACGTTTTTTGCCGCTATTAGCTCATTTAGTGTGAAAACGGTTGCATATAGATACAGACATGCTGGTTATCATAACAACCACTAGTGATGATGATCGATGACTTTGAATGACCTTGAATTATCCAAAAAGGGGTTTAATAAATTTTTCGCGATTTTGGGCTGCGACACACATTTCAAAAGTGAATTGCGCCGAAATGGCTTTAGATAAACCTGGACAGCCTATGGTCATTTTGTCTTGGTGTCTTGGTGTCTGTCTGTCACGTTCTGGTACCGTTTTAAGACCACGTGAGATAGAGACCTCGAGTTATCACCGTATGATAGCCCAAAGTTTTGGTATTTCGTGACAAAATTTCATGCAGCTGGGTGAGGGGCTCTGCTTGAACGAAAGGGAAAGAGAAACATCTTGCTTAAAAGACGTTATTTTTTGCTATTGGCTGGTTTAGCGTGAAAATGGTTGCAGATAAGCACAAACATGCTGCTTATCATAAGAAGCACTGGCTACGAGCTTTTAGTGGTGTCAACATCGATGACCTTGAATGGCCTTGAATGACTTTGAATCCTCAAAGTAAGGGGTTTAGTAAATTTTTCGCGATTTTAGGTTCGACACACATCTCAAGAGTGAATTGTGCCGAAATGGTTGGAGATAGACCAAGACAACCTCCATATAAAATTTTCAGCAATAAATGTAGATTTTAGCAGTCTAAATCCCGACACTTTAAGTGTAACAAGGCCTGCGCACGCGGGTGTCAAAGATACTCCTTCTAAAAAGTGGTTATTTTTTCGCTATTGTCTTGTCTAACGTGAAAACGCTTGTAGATAGGCACATACGTGCTGCTTATCACAACAAGCACTGGTAATGTGCTTTTTAGTGATATCAACATCGATGATTTTGAATGACTTTGAACCCCATAAATAAGGCTTTTAGTGATTTCTTTACAATTTTCCGTTGCAAAAAAGTGAATTGCGACGAAATGGATAGACATAAACGAGGACAATCTGCGAACACAAACTCCTATATGTTTTCGCACGTCTTATGAGCATTAGCTCAGATTTCTTGTGTCAATCTGTTAACGTTAATATTATGTTGGGTTGTTGTGTAGTTGACGAACTTGATGAGTAGCCTGACGTACGCGGTGTACAGCGGATTCCGTGCAAGTGACTTCCTAACATGGTCACGCAGCTTATAAGCTTATTCAGCCCGAATTCCATTACACCGACTTTCACCAAAAATTTGAAAGCCACGGACGCGGACCATAAAAATAACGGATGCAAACAATAAAACGAGAATGTCACGGAAAAGTTTCTGGCTTTCAAATTATCTCCATATGTCGAGATGTTTGCGACAAAGTCCGTGTCAAGTCCGCCGACAAAATGTTATCGGACTTTGCCGCAAAGTCGGCGTAATGGAATCTAAGCGATACGGCGCGTGGTGCCTGTGAAACAAGCAAAATTATTCGCCGTCTTTATATAACAATGTTCCGCTATGACGAATATGCTGCTACTAACAAGTTGTCGGTTTTGCATTTTTTTTGTTCACCAGTGTATTGCATTTGTGCTACAAAAGAATTGCTAACTGGCATTTCAAAATGCTAAATATGCCAAAATGACAGTTTGACACATTTTAACGTCATTTTTTGAACTCGATTGCATAAACACTTTTCCATTTTGGGCAGTAACACTTAATTTTGGGATCAGTTAGGCATTGATTTGGCAGAAGCGAATCGATTTTAGGCCCATTTGATTGTGCACGATATCGTTGAAAGTTTTGCATTTTTGGTAATGAAAAACAATAGGCCTAGGCCTACCTTTGCTATTTTCAGCAAAGTGTTAGCAGCTTTATAAGCCTATCGCCGCTTATGCTTCGAAGTTCGACGACAAAAATCGAAGGATTTTGACGCTCGTAATGCTGCAATTAATTGATCGACTATGACATAATTGTCATTGCTATTGCTGCAGCGGCTGTTTTTGCTGTTTGCTGCTACTATCTGATGGACATTTATTGGTGCGATATAGGTACACCTGTAGCTTTATGCATTTAGCCGAATTTTTGGGGCGTGTCAGCCAAAAGCATTATGCTAAGATAAGTTTTTTTGCAAACTGGTGGACATGAGTGCACTTTACTGAAAATTCATTTATGTGTAAACACTAATGTGGACACAACACTGCGAATAGCTTACATTGTGTCGCGCAAAACCGGACCCCTGTTACATCTTCAAATAACTCCAAAAATTTTGGTTCAATATCGACACATTATAGTAAGAAAAACCTTCATTTCGCCCATTAATCGACACGCTACATTATTTTTGTTATGTGATAAATAACAAACAGAATATCATTTTGGAATTTCGGCCACGTTGAATAGGTATCTATTAAGTTCAGAACACACTGCAAACTAAAGGCGCGTACAGAGCGACGTAATTGAACTGAACTGACATGGTTTAGCTTTTGACGAACTAAACAATTGGCAAGCAGTAATGCATTACAGTAGGCACCGTCTAACGACGTCGGTGACTACGTGACTGGGAAACGTATACGCGTCAACCAATGACCAATGGGTTTGCCTTGCCTGCCCATTCGTCAGTTCGTCAAAAACTAACTTGTGTCAGTTCAGTTTAGTTCAGTTACGTCGCTCTGTTCGCACCTTTAAAGAATGCACAAAGCGAACAAAATGAATTAAACTGCATCGACATATGGCCGTGCAGCTTAGTTCATTTGTACACACCTCGATAGTTCTCTGTTTAATTTTTCTGCCTGCGATAGAAATTGAAAAAATGACGAGAATAGATGAACAAGATTAAACCACACATTTTTTAAAATTTATTTATCAGTAATGCGTACATTCTTTACTGACTCATATAAGCTTGTTGCGTTAATGACGTCACTGAGTTGAGGAGTTTTGCAACAATGTGCAGCATCTGAAGCACTATTTAGTGAACGAACAATCCGGTAAATATTGTAAATTTAAGAAACCGTGTTTTCTTCTTTGACATATTGCAAAAAAACTCGCATCAACGCAATGCTGTTTATACAAAAGGTTAATAAGCAATTCCTCAATAATAAGTTGTTCAGTGTTGAACGTTCAAGTCAGCAGCACAGATCATTTTAGTTCACAGGCGGCTCTGCTTGGCGGAAATGTAGAGGGGCTTAAACATTCCCTTAATTTTCACACATTTTCTCTATTATCGCACCTTCGTTTTTATAATGACATGTGGCTAACGACAACCTACAGTTTATGGGTTAACCCAAGTCCGTAAGAAGAAACGCCTGTGTTTTATAGGCATGGACGTCGCCAGAAAAGACAAGGGGCAGATGACCCCCCGTGCTCTCGGACCGTTGCCGTTTGCCCTCTCAATTGCTCCCCCAGGAAAATGTTGGCTGTGCTAAATTGCCCTCTGGTAACTATACGTGGCGTGTTTTTGATGCACACAACGACTGAATAAGGTCGACATTTGTTACTTCTGCCAAGGAGGTAATGTTTTTGCCAGACTTTGTTTGTTTGTTTGTTTGTTTGTTTGTCTGTTAGCAAGATAACTCAAAAAGTTATGGACGAATCTTTCTGAAATTTTGAGGGTATGTCGGGCATGGCACAAGCTACCAGTGATTCAATTTTGGGGGTGATCCGAAAGGAATCCTGGATTCTGGATCACTTTGAAATTTTCGTTACCATTGCTTTCAATGGGGCATAAGGGAAACCGCTGCAAAACCGAAGATGGTGCTGCAACCTAGCGAACAACATTGCCTTGGCGGAGGTGTGCGGGCTATGACTGCTTTCTAGTTTCATACATCGATTTCCATTGCCCCCTGTGCTCTGGCCCTTGCTCTCCCTTAGGTTGTCTCCCCAGCTTCAGATTCCTAGCGCCGCCCATGTTCGTACGTCAAAACATATACAGTACGTTATTAATATTGTCACACATAGCAGCATCGTTAAAACAGTAATTTATATACGGAACACGGAACCAGACGCGACTTTAAGCTTGCACAGTACACTGTCAACTCAGCTGTATAAAGCACACTCGTCGGTGTTCGAAACCCGATTATAAGCTAATATCAACTGTACAACAGCATACACAACATTCTCATGATTGATCTTAGCACCTTACATAAACGGGACACTGCAGCGGTGTGCCTCCCGGTTGCATGGGGTAAAATTATTGCGGCAAAATTATCGCTCAAGGTCATACTAGCTCACCACATTTTAATGCATTCTAGTTCACCCAAATACATTTTTGTTGCAGAGAACGCACTCCATAAAATAAGACTAAAGTACAATATAGCCTACCTACATTGGCTCGCGACCGTTACATAGAGCGACCCTTAAATTCAGACAGCGTGTCTACGGCTGCGTCCGCTGTCCTTTGCACATGGGTTTAATACTGAATTAGAGATGACCGTGAATGGTTTTTTGCATTCCCATCTCCCATTTCCTCCCATTCCCATCTAGTCGATTCACATTCCTTCCCATTCCCATTCACGAACAATCGTTTAATCGTTGTGGCATAAACAATTTTGGCCTATCGAAGACTCCGACTGTGCACGGCTTGTCGTTGAGTCTAAAACTGATCACGACAGCCAGAATCACGCTTTACTGCATTACTTTTCAGCATAACTGAACATCATAAACTAAAGAAAGTATGCCCAATGGTACTCTACTTTGACTAACTATTGTTTTCTATGCAGAACAGGATTGTCATCAAAACCAGTCGCCGATGGAAATTTATTCCCATGGTCATCTCTATTATGAATGAATTAAATGCACTTTTTGTCAGCAATATAGGCCTAATTCAAAATCACAAAGAAATTATAATATTCTGACTGCCAGACTCTGTCGTATGGAACGCCGTTTTACTATTTAATCCAAATTTCGTGATATGTACAGGGTGCGGCAAAAAAAGTAGCCCCCAAAGTTTTTCGCTGTTTTCTCAGCAACTGCTTAAAATTTTGATTTGAAATTTCACAGATTTATTTGCTGAAACCTGCTACATCTAACTGCCAAACAAAATTTGATTCTGTTAAAAAATGACAAAGTTATAGACTTTTTAACATGACCGCATACCGATTTTTCAGCATTCAAAAAATGTTCCGGCTTCAACGCCAATTTAATAACATCGTCGAAACAACACAGTTAACTAATAATCAAATGCCAGAATTCCATTGTCAAAGCAAATGTTCGAAGTGTTCACCACCAGCTCCAAGCAACAACACCAGCCTCCAGTCGCCTTGTTTGAGAAATCTTTTACAACCTTGTCGATCGGTCCTTGTGGCAGGTTGCCCCAGATAACCTGAAGCGCTTGCTTGAGTTCAGCGATTGTCTTCGGCTTTGTTTTAAGCTTGCGGTAAGCTTCCAACATTGCATCCCACACGTGATAGTCCACTGGGTTCATATC
>Ga0209367_1005748_pt1 | contig 17165 bp, 8 predicted proteins | sample WorMetLIZISLAND2_FD_187412 | JGI IMG/M metagenome (GOLD analysis project Ga0209367, IMG submission 187412) | Marine gutless worms symbiont microbial communities from Max Planck institute for Marine Microbiology, Germany - Olavius geniculatus... ... | reverse complement strand
GCCGCAGTGAGTGCATTTTTATGCCTTGCGTGCTCCAGTTCTGCTGAACATTGTTACTGTTTTATTAAATGTTTCTTTGAACAAATAAACAAACAAACAAACAAACAAACAACTTGGTCCCCGTGAAAGATAATTGCGCGCTGTGTTTACCTATATATATATATATACCCCCTATTTTCTGGGTCCGGCAATCTAACGGTGTTATTTAAATTTACCCCCTATCGACCACTGTTGCCGTAGCAACCATTCAAAAGTTGCAAAATTTTACATTACAGCCAATGGAGATTTCAAAGCGGTATAACTCGGTCCCCTTAAAAGATAATTGCACGCTGTTTTCACCTACGCCTATTTTCGGGCCTTGGCTATGCAATGGTGTCATGTAAATTTCTCCCCTGAAGACCCCTGTTGTCATGGCAACCAACCATTTTTATTCAGAAACAAAATTGGCTGCAGGCTCACAAGAGCGTCAAACGCTGAAACGCAGCTGGTAGGATTTAACGTGGCAATGGGACAGATACCCCAGCTAGTTCCACAGAACGTATTTCCAGTAGACATATGCATTCCCGATACAACTGGCCATCAAATAACAGTTTAAGTTGTCATATTACCCAACATTTCTATCTGCACTACCTGGTAAAACGAAAAAAAAGCAAAACATGCGTCAAAATGAACAAAAAGGTGACTTGCGGAGTAGACAATGTGTACCAAATAATTGGTTGGCGAATGCCACATTTAAGGGGACCAACGAATTAACGACTGCTTAACTGATAACAGTAAAATATTTCAATTAATGTCTCCTAAACAATATTGTTTTTACTGTGTGGGCCTATAATATAAACCTAATTGTTGTCATGAACATAGGAGCCTAAAGTTACAACTGCATCCATCGCTGCGTATGTGCCTACCGAAATCATTGGTTGCATCAGATAGCCCATGCCTCACGTGTGTAATGTGTGTTGTACGGTAACATTCGAACAGATAGTAAGATTGCACAGTTGATTAATTGGTGAGTATATAAGGCTCAAGTGAAAATGTAGCTTCATCTTGCATGTCTGCTGCCTTTGCGGTCGTTCACTATCTGGTGCAGAAATTAATGCAGAACGTCAGCATAGCTTGCTGTCTTAGCTGTGGCAAAGGCGTCTGTCCGTCCGTCCGTTCGTCTGTCACACTGCTGCAGGCCTATTGTGTCGAAACCACAACCACACAGGCTAGGTTCACGAAATCTTAACTGTTAGCTCCGCCAAAGACTCTTGCTTCAGGACTTCTAAGGGTTTCCAGAAACTCGAAAGGGGTCATCCCGACCGAAGACGCTAAATGAGAAAGGGATAGGGACAATTAGCAATTCTGTTCATTTGTTCCAACTGTACCACTGCAGTAACGGTGCGCTATCCTAGCTTCCTACGCCTATGCCAATGCATATGTATTTAGGGCAATTAGGCCAACAACAGATGAGTAAAACAATGACAGCGCAATGCACAATGCATATTCAAATATAACAGAAACCTCTCGATCAGGCTTGAGTAACGAATGTATAAACACTCTGTATACGAATCTTATAAACCAGTTAGCTCATTTATAATTATGTCGGTTTTTTAATAGGCCTGCAAAAAACATTCCGTCTTATTCTTTTGCCCATCTAGTCTCATGTGGTTCGGAGCCGATTTGCTGTAAATTCTGTGGTAATTTTGTGACTAAACTGTCAAATATCTGAATCCTGTACGATACCAATATTAACGTCTGCTAAATAAATAATCGCTATACAAAAATCTCACTATGTTTCTTTAGACTAAACGCACTATTAATGATTTTTGGCTCACACGGTTGTTTATTTTGATGCAAAATGCCGCTACGTTTTATCATCAGTTTGCCAAGGCCACACAACAAACAAACAGAAATTTTTTAATGGAAAGCGAAATTAGCAATTAGTAATAATGAACCAGTAACACGGAATTAGGCATTTAAATATACACATAATGATTGACGGCTTAACTCTGTGTAAACAAAACGTGAACAAAATATACTGATACCGTGTAATCCGTTAAAAGTAGGCCACCAAATTTCGTGGCTTCAACAACTTGACGTTTATAGTTTTAACTGACATATTCAGCTTTCAAAAGCTCACGAATTGCCTATAACGAACAACTTTAGCTTATATCGTTAAAATCACAATCAAAATCTTACAACATTTTTTTGCAAGGGAGTGTGGCGATATGTTTGAGGTGGTGGGGTCTTTAAATAGTAATCAGTGATTACAATATCTTTAATTTATTGCCGAGTCTGCCTCACAATGTAAAAATTTTTAATTTTAGAAATCGACTAGTCTTTATCGCAGGTATGACGAAAACTTGACGGCCTATTGTTTGTACATACTACTGATTAGCACCTTTGCCAAATGAAATTATTTCTGGCCTCCGTTTTAAACAGTCGATACATAAATTTTGTTAAATGTTTACAAATGTTTTACGTTGTGTTCTACATGTATATGCAAAAATTTTTACGCCAAAAATTACATGTTAAAAACGTTTACATGTAAAATAAAAACAGCTACAAAATATTTTTGCAAGTTTTAAAAATCGTTTTAAACTTTTTGAAAACATGCTGAATAGAAAATGTGATTATGCAAGTGTAGGCCTACAAGTAAACATTTACAAGAAATGTTGTACTTTGCTTTTGCATGCAGTCACGTCTTATACACCGTGTCCGGAAAAAAAGTCTACACTTTTTCTTGAATAACTTCAACAAATTTAAATGTACTTTTATAATTTTTGGCATACATTATAAAATATAAATCAAGATGATACGCTTTACTAAGAACATTTAAAATTTGTCTTCAGAATTTCCTTCTCACTAAGTATAGCTAATGTCATCGTGTCATCATCGAAAATGCAATTTTCGCTGAAAAATAACGTCTAAATAAGCCTCTGCAATACGAAAACAGGAAAACTAATAAAAGAAAATTGCAATTAAAAAACTTGAAAAATTGTTGACATAGAAATAAGTTACTTTTTGTCAAAATTTTTAACCTACTTGCTTTTCGCCATGTAAAGTGTGGTCGTCGCGTGCAATACGGGAACGTCGTTGTGCAGCAGCCGTTATCAGCAAGCAGCGTCATTTCTGCAGCATGCGTTAGCATCGCGTTAGTGTACATTTGTAAAAAAAAGTTGTTGACTCAAAAGTTGGTTAATAGCAAGTTTTGTCACTGTTGCTGACAACTAAGGCAGCTACAGTCAAATAAACTATTTTTTGCATTTCTGTTTATGTTGGTGTGGAGCAAAGTAAGAATACGAAGAGTTTTTTATTTTACAAGGTAAAGTGGCGTCAGTATTCGGGCAAAGTGGACTATCAGTACACTCTTAGTTGCACGTTACTTTTTTAATGTTGCCTACCAAAAACTATAAACAAACGTTCAAATTTGTTAAAGTTATTAACCGAAACGCTGTTAGCGTTTTTCACCTCGGATACAATAAAAACGGCAATGACATGGCAATATAAAGAGAAAATACCTCAAAAGTTTAAAAAAGTGAATATTCAAGACGACTCATGCCAACAATTATAAAAAATACCTTTAAGTTTGTCAAAGATTTGTCGAAAATACTCTTTTTCCGGATACGGTGTACTTAATGTGCGTTTAAAATGTTGAATGCTGTGTGACATTTGCACAAACGCAGCCTAACCACAACATCAACTTATCGCTTTGTCAGCATCATTCAATAAATATTTTTTTACATTTAAAAACAAATTAGATGTTGAAGTAAACAGATGATTTGAATGGACGTTCTTGTGGTCTGGTAAGCCATGTGAATTGCACGCAAATACGGCAAGTTGTCAGCGCGTTCAACGCTGATTGGCATTGATGGAGGTTTGCCCTCTCTAGTTGACGACTGTGTTGTTTTCTGATGTGTCGATACTCTCATCTCATAGCACAGTGTCGAACATCATCACGGAGTTGAGAATGTTTTCATCCTGAAACATTGCATTAAAAGTTAAAATATCAAGGATGTGCATAGAAAGCCCATCTCAAAGCTAAGGAGCATCACCTGGCATATGGGATCACACAATGTTACCTGCTACATGGCATGGGTGAACGTGCCTCACGTGCCTCTGGAGGGATGGAAGGCTGAGTAGACATTGGTGTTAGTTATATACTGAGATGGTTTGCCTGTCTGCAGACAGTCACCCATCCTAGTTTGAAAAATGATCATAAAAAAACTGTGTTGCATGCCTCTCCAGCATGGCCAAGAAAATAAGTCAATAATTAAGTTGAATGCTTGATTTCTTGTTATTTTCATGCAACATAATTACAAGTCAAGGCCAGTGGCGTAGGATTTGGCAAAGGGGAGCCATGGCTCGCGCGCAGAGCGCGAGCCTATAACGGGGGTCTGGGGGCGGAGCCCCCAGCGGGGTCCAGGGGCAGAGCCCGTGGTCGAGGGTCAGGGGGCGAAGCCCCCCTGAAGCTGAAACACTTTTTGCTTTTGAACGTTCAATAGAAGCCGCAAATTCGCCCATTTTTTCTGAAATCTGCTGGAAAACGGCAAAAAACGCACCTTTTCATATAAAGTCCCCTGTAAAAAATTTTCATGGTCGGGCCAAAGGGGGGGCATCGCACCGTACCCCCCCCCTAAATACGCCACTAGTCAAGGCGAATGTGCGTGCTTCGTGCAGCTATAGGCGGCTAGGTCTACACTGCATGGGCCCATCGCACATATAATTCGCTGCGTGAAATGTATTTGTACAGGATTAAGACTACAACCCGTTTTAACATGTTCCTAATCCGTTTTATAATCGATATGAAAAATTCAAAAATTTTTCATTATTACTCGCGAATATATACCTTGATACACGTTTCCATGAATTCCTCCAGCGATATGACGCCGTCTTGGTTCATGTCCATTTTCTGTTTCATAAACACAGCACGCCACGCGTCATTCTGCAGCAGCATGCAGTAACTTAACGTCATTTCGGTTTCTTATTAACAACGCGGTCAACTTTTGTTTACAAACACCGAATGCGTATCGAGGACTAAACATAATTTAACTTGAATAAAAAAATTAGTAGAAATTATTTTAGCAGATAAGTATTTGCATGCGTATTCATGTTGATTATGTGTAATTTTAAAAACTTTTATTTCGCAAAGTGTAGTGACACAGTTAAGGCGTGGTGAGGTATTTGCATGTAGAAAATTTCCCACGAAATGCGGCAGTAAAAGAATTGTGAAAAATGAAATAAGTTAATATTTGGCAGGTTAGAGGCTTAGGCTACTTTTTGGTCCACCGTGCAAATAACGGTGACCACTGTTGAATGAGTATGTACAACAATAGGCCCGTAGCCTACTTGGAAGATGTGGTCGACATGCTGGATGATTGCAGACTCTTCGACTGCCGGCACAGCGCACTTGCCGATCATATCATAGATCGAAGTGACGATGTTCAGCATTTCATCGCGACCGATCACGCCGTCCCTGTTCACGTCGTACAGTCCGAACGCCCATTCCAGCTTCTCTTCCACCGTTCCACGAGCCAACACCGACAGCCCCGTCACAAAGTCCTATATATACATGCCACGCAATAACTGCAGGCTGAGTACATAGAATGATGACGCTTGCACGCGTGTGCTATGGACATTTCGAAGGCAAGATGGCGAAGCAGTGTATTTACGGCAACAAAAAGCTCTGACCACAAAGTTCTTCCAAAAACGCTACTTAGGTATTTATCCCATTACAAAATGACGTTTAGCCAAGAAATGTGTATGCTGTTTGTTAGCAAACTGTAAAGCAACATCACAACACTAGAAAAACGTCGTAGAGAATGTTTTGTTCAATTAGTTTGAGAAAATTTATCGACAACAGGTATAATGTTTGGCCGTTCTGCTTTCGATTTATGGTTTTGTGCGTAGCACGGGGAAAAATAAAATAGACAACACTGAAATTTCAAATAATTTGTTTAGGAACCGCTTTATTTGCAAAAAAATAGCTTATTTACAAAACTGCAATAGTTTAAAATATCAGCTCTTGGGGGGACTTCCTTCACCACACTCCAAACTTTGTCCTTGAGCCCCAGTTGGAGTAATTTCCGCTTGTCAGACTTCACTCCTTGTTTCCCCGCGCATCCTCATTTATACATCAGCTTGCATCAGACGTCGAAGTTGGTCGAACGCGTCAAAAATTACACGGTGCTCGCCCTTATGATGGTCGAAAATTTCCCTGACGCCATAAAAATTTTTCATAATAATAATTATTATTCTCACACATAAGCATATAATGCCGCAGTGTGACAGCATACACGACACGGTAATTATTAATGGATTCGTGACGGTTCGACGCTAAAGATGTTAATATCAGGAAATGAACAGCTGTCACTGCGCATGATTGATGCCTTGCTGAGTTACTAGCATACAATACAGAGACCGCGGACAGTAAGATATAAAAGAAAGGTAGGGGTAGGTTTACAGTTACTCATAGCCATAGATGACATACAGTAGCTGAAGTAAAGCCGAGTTCAGAGGTCCGCATCAACGCCGAGATGCAGCGGTCACTCTGCAAGTCGTAAATGGCGCAAATGTAAATACCGATCAAAATGTTTTGCAAAATTAATGTTCTTCGTTGTGTTCGTTTACATGTGTGATTTAAACAAGTTTGTCCGAAACATTTGCCAAAAAATTGTTTCAGGGCAGGTGTCCTATCAAAGTGGGTCACTTTTGCGACTGCGTGTAGATCAATAACCACTGGCTTCAGCGGCAGGGATCAATAGGATATATTGAGTGACGATAATGCCGTCGGTTTCACTCACTTAGCCTACCTGGAAGCTGATGGTTCCTTTAGCATCCTGGTCGAACGCTTTGAAGACGTGATGAGCGTAGAGGCTAGAGTCTGCTTCAGCGCCGCCCAAGTGATAACGACACACAACGACAACAAACAAACCGGTTTATACCACAGCTGTAAGCTCGAGACTATAAGATACATTTAGATGTTGTAATATTAAAAACTGATATCAAAAATATAGTACAATTTCACTGCATGTTAGCCCCAATACCTACACTACAGTTAGGCTACAAGGGTTGCCTGCAGAAAGCAACAGATGTGTGTATGGGCTTATTGTACAAAAAGCAAAAATAACGATTTAATGTCAGCAATTTTATGATATAGAGAATAGTTTTTGTTAGTGGATTATTACTCTAAGTCTTATGTTTTTTCCACTTAACGACACTGACGCCTTTATTCACGTTATACTCCGATCGACCTAATAAAAATAATAACGTTCTTCTTCTACAAAACATTTTCGTGAACTTAGATTCTGAGTCTTACAGTGTTTTTAGTCTAAACCGAACAACTTCCGATATCTTTTGCGACTCAGATTCGTAAATTTTTAAAATTTGGTAACGAACGCTGTTATTTTGGTACTGGTCCGCTATTCCGAAAGTCTAATATGCAGATACGCGCCACAGTGCTAAGGTTAGGATTAGGATTAAGGTTAGGCTAGGTTAGTGGGAACAATAGACATCCGGAATAGCGGACCCAAATCGATATTCCGAGGTTTGCAGTGTGTCCGAAGGCCTATTATACTGCTTTACTGCATAGGCGGATGCATAGGCTTATGTGATTATCGCAAAGTAGTTCAGGTGTTTTACGCGATAAACTAATAATCGATAAACCACACCTATCAGCAAAAACGTTATCTGTTATCGCACTAAGTGACGCGGCAGGACTTACTGCCTTGTGGGAAGAACTGTGCGTAAATGCCTTTGAACGTATCTTCGTCGACCACTCCGCTTGGACATTCCTGTAAGCAGCAGACGTCACATAGAAGCACACGAAACAGTTCGAGTTTCACTGCAGTCTCACCAACATTGGTCGCAGACACGTCGACAACTTAATGACTAATATAGATCGTAAATTGATAAACTTATGGAGCTTATTGGCCTTGCAGTTGTTTGTCGATAAAAGTACTGAACGGAAGGGCACAAAAGGTTCTGATAGTTTTTTCAACAACTTTTACGGATATCAGACGTACAGCAGCTTACGTAACGTAATTATGCAATTGTAGTTTTGTATTTTTTCCATGAGAGGTTTGTAGTGTCTTGTGGAGATTTCGTCCACTTGTCCGCTGAAAGTTATACTTTTATATTTATTGTGTCACTTTTCCCCGAACAAATATCCACGCATCTCGCTCTCAGTGACTGATATATCGTAAAATATTTCATTATAAACAATGGACGTCTGGTAAAGAACTAATTTAATGTGGGCTCTATAGAAAAATATAAATGCCAATCGTTTATTTTATTTGAAGAAACTAGAGTTTCTGCACAACACACAGTATTGTAGGAACAGCACTTTTGTCTTTGTTATAGGAATTTCTGCCACATTAATAAATATGCCGCAGTCAGCACTTTGCAAGTGTTACATCAGATGATAGCAAAACAATTATTAAATATTGTCAAAAACAAAATCTGTTAATAGTTCTACTATATTGATTTTAAATTTATATAACATTACGCAATTTTGGCTTTACTTCTATTCTTAATCGGTAGGTCTGTCTGCATCCATTTGCGAATCGAACAGTAGTAAACTTGCTATCTACTAGGAAGACCTGTTTGAAGCCTCGATACATGATCTGAAGCTCTTTGCGAGTGAACTTGGTGTCACGGCACAGCACGTCCAGACCTTCCGGCTTGATTCTTGTCACGTGCATTTCGACGTCGTCCAGCTCTCTGTCTGCACTCACACACAAACCGTGCGTCATCACTGATGCAGTGGTGACGCCTAGTGGTAGAACTATATACCGCACTGCTGCAGTGGGTAAGCGAGTACGCAGTACAAGCTTAAACGGTACCACTCCAGACAGTGCGGTATCGTACTTAAACTATGCTCAAATCACAATGACTATTCGACACTATTTCGAATTCCCGCGCTTTCGCTACACGTTTTCAAACGCTATTACGTACGCATTTCTAACCATAACTGCGACATCGCGCCACCAATCAGCTAGGTATCAGCGGAGAAGGCTTCGTTTTGCAGCATTCCAAAAACTTTGTTAACATGTAGCACGACATAGAACAAAACACGACGGAAAAATTTCTCGAAACTTTTTATTTGATGTTAAAGTATTTGAGGTCAAAAATTGCGACGGTCGAGGAATCAAGATCAAGGTCACTTCAAGGTCAGAGGTGCAAAACGTCGGGACTGGTGAATTTTGACGAAATAACATGCACCTATTATTCAATACCAACGTTACATGAAGTGGTTTGGTTTTCAAGGTTGTCGGTCACTACTCATACATCGCAAGGTATTAATCGACATTTCTTTTCTAATTTCAATTTAGGGTCGAATATTTTATCAAGTTATAGCTGCTCGAGGAGACATATCGTCGACATCTCGGAGTAGAAGTATCAGCTATAGCTATTGTTTGTACAGTATAAGTTCTGCGGCCGTAAAGAAACTACGCGACGTTATATGCGTGACCATTAACGAAATACCGCGCCATACCGGTATAACGGCAATTCGAATAAGTGGCCTGTTATATCGTCGGCATTTCTGTAGATCGCACATCTCTAAACATTAACACACAGCAGCGAATAAAAAATCTAGTGGAGGCCCATCGCGACCAAGCGTGCGCAACATTGTCAAGGGACACGAAGTCGATCGCGCAGAAATTAAAATTTTACTGTAGCTTTAGACTATATGCAGCAATAAAACTGTCGACGGTTGACAATGCCCGCGACTGCGCTGAATAACAATTATTTATCGTTCTTTGCCATTTACTACGAATACTCAAGCGAGCCATAAAGTACAGGAATGTAGCGGAACAGGTAATTTTCAGCGTTAGTTGCATTTCTGTGTCGGGCACGCAAATCTAAATGCCGCACCCTAATCACATTCACAGCTCTTCCCAACAACATCAGAGTCTTCTTATGTGAGATGTTTATCCCCTGTTTGTTACAACGACGACGTATAGACCTTTGATCGATGCGCTTATCTGTTGCGGAGACAAAAAGCGAAGTCGCCGTATCTAAACGCGCCATACAAACTCGGCATTGTATACCTGCGCTCGTCGATTCACCCATTCCTTTTGTATACGCAGTCCACTTAAAAGCTCTGTTGCAGTCGCCTGATGGCATTATTATGCCATCACGCCGGTTCAGTTCAGTTGCTTTACCTGTTTCATGTTGCTTAACTGCGTTGTACTTTTGAGAATAAAATCTGCCATCCCGTCGCCAGAGTGCATCATCTTCATTATCATCATCATTTATTTGCCCAACGTACAAAGATAATACAGCGAATATATCAAACAGAACAGAGTAAAATTTTAGTAAAACGCGGAACAGTCAGATAACAAAAGTTTCTGCCTTAACTGCTCGTAAAGCCGTTGCTATTCTCGCACGAAATCGGACATTGCGGCCGACACGGACAACACGTCGGACGACGCGTCCGATATCCTGCTTGTGTAAACTATGCTAGCTGGTTTACCTGTCATTTTTCAGCGTACGCTATGTACTATACATATCGTAGAGCTGCGTTTGTGCCGTTTTACACCGGGAGAAGTTACAGTTCATACCGCAGTAGATGTGCTTCATGACATTGCGTTATTACAAAGTCAATATTGACAGGAGACGTTAACAATGTTACTGTTCACTTCATGTTCGCTGACTGACTATATTGCTGTTCCGTGCGATATGACGCTCGCAGTCGGTCGCGGAGTGAGCTACGGCGATGCTTTTGCGTCTTCTGCACGTCGGCGGTGCTGTGTCATTATTCTGTACGCAGGTGACACCACTGTATTACTGCCGCCGGATGCTACCTACGATAATCTTGGTTGAACGTGGCAAAAACTGTCAGTCAGATAACAACAGTGTTCGGCGAGGCTACGTGCATCGAGTTCACTGTAAGTCGCTATAAGTCGTCTACGTGTCCTATATTTATTAGTTCGACACAAAACAACCTAGTCCCGCTAGTAACCCAAACTGTTCAACAGAAATAACTAATGATCGTCTTAACTGTTTTTATGTTTTACATTATCAGTTATTCCAATTCACTTTCTGCCATTTTATTTCTATAAAAATATTTTCAGTTTTTTTTAGTTTCTGTGTGTGTCAGATTAAACTGACAGCTTGCCTGCTATTTCTTTTCCAGTGCAACTCATTCATCATATCATAATATATCATATCGGAAGGAGAGCGACATTTGCTGGCTGTCGCTTCCGTGCTGTCGCGTCAGCCGGCGCGCCGAGCAGTCTAACACTGCTGCTGACGCTGATGCTGGTTATGGGACGCAGATGCGCAGCGGTTGCCCAGTGTACGTTGTATGTGACGTCATCAGCCTGTCACTGGGCAGTAGCACTTGGCGGACTGGACTAGGCTGCTTGTGTGGTCCCCAGGATGCGATCAACGCACGTCGACAAACATTAATACCTCCGCCGCGTCTCGACTTGTGTGGCATATAACTCAATAACGTCCGCTACTCGATAGTTAGCGACACGAGTGACTGGAGATACACAAAATGCTTAATAATATGTGCACCACACCTCCAATGTCTGGACATTAGAAAGCAAAAAATCCACCTTTACTTGCTGTGATGACAGCATGTCGCGGATCATTTCAAAACAGTGCTAAATAAAAAAATGATTTAAAATCACACAACTGACTTATACGGTTACACATTGTGTCTATCATACGATAAGAAACGAACACGTCTTAGTCAAAATAGCCTACACCCAAGCAAACAAATACCAAAGTAAAGTGCACTGATGTGATCTGTCACTATAGTTACATGCATGTGAGGCGGTTACGATACATGCAGCACCGTTACTTACAATACTGTACCGCGGTATTTTATATTTTATATACGGGTACATCAGCACATCTCTAGGCGCGACTTGTTCGTGCAGCTTTGCAATCATCATCGTTGTCTTAAGCAACAACACAGTGTGATTTTCATGGAAGCCGGGAACCGCCACCAAATAATTCACATGTAGTAGTCGGGGAGCTGACAGGGGTTACCATGCCCCCTGTGGGATTAAACCCCATGCATATTTTATTGTACTCTCGGGGCTGAACTTTAGAAAAAAATGACGACTTATCGATCTATTCGATGGCGGTTCCCGGCTTCCGTAGATTTTTCTTCACTAGAATGACAATAAAGATAAAAAATAATAAAAGAACAAAACGAAAACGAAAAGATTCACATACACGAATGACTGCGAGTTAATACGAATAGAAGTAAAGGTAAGATAAAGGTGATATATAGCTCTTAAAAGATTTTTTAAAAACCTTCACAGAGCTACGGAGCGTCATCTGCCATATGAGATCACACAGTGTTACCTGCCACCCGACACAGGTGAACGCGCCCCGCCTTAACCCCAGCTAGATAGGCCGGTACTCGATTTACCTACCCCGGAGGGATGGAAGGCTGAGTTGACCTAGGCGGCTGGTTACATACCGAGATGGTTTACCTGCCCGCAGGCAAACACCCATCTAAGTACTAACCCGGCCCGACGTAGAGTAACTTCGTTGATCGGATGAAACGCGTTACCGCTACGCCACGCCGCCACCGTTATAGAATGCATGACGGTATTTAGTCGGACCGTTACCATGGCAATGGGAAGAAAAATGGACATCAGTAAAATATATGGTGTGATGTTCAATACAATAGTCGTCAGTAATGCTGACGGTGACTTATGTAGCGTGATGATGTGACAACACAGTTCACTAGTTCCTTTTTTTCATTTCTTTATGCTAAAGAGCATTATCGCAGATTCACAGTGCTACATTTTGCTTTATTCTTGTCTTAGGTAACTAACATTAACGTGGAAAAATTACAAAAAACTGAAAATAAAAAAATAACAAAAAATACTTTCGGAAAGTGTAATTTTCGATAACAAAAAAAACTCGGAAAAAATCAAAAGAAAAATCACACTACAATAGCAGCAGCAGCAGCAGCCGTTATGCGTATCGTATAGGAGGCGAGCGGTGACATTATTATTACATTTCGCGCTCGTTATTGAAAATGACAACATCTCGTGATATATCAGCGATAATTACTATTGACTTTGCTCGGCGTTTATTGCTTGTTGCTTGACGGTACCTGAGGCGTAGTATTTTCACATTTTCTTTGCGGATGTCTAGATTTAAACATGTTTGCACTAATTTTGGAGAGACTTTCTATAAATAGGCCCTCGTTCTCATTTGGAATTTAAACCATTAGTCGTATGAGATCATAATTTTATACTTTTCTGTGCGTCGGGTCAATAAGCAGGTCAAGTTTGGTCAGGTCAAATAAAAGCGACCGACGGCTGCTTCTGAAGTCCACGATTATTACTATCATTATTACTATTATGTCTTAATTTCAGCGAGCGTAAAAATGCGAAGCAGTACATAGACCTCATGACACGTCGCGTCGCTGTGGTGTATACTGGCCCACTAACGAGACGAAATCCAGAAAACTGTGGCATGCAATTATTGCTATATACAGCACGGTTTGGTTCGGTGCTGGTTGCAGAATCCAATTTCGACTAAAATTGCAAGTGCAGCGAGCGATGCTTACAAATTGTCGATGGACAGACGGCCAAGCAGCGGAGTGCCCGAGGCTCGCTCCGTCAGGCAACCTCCCACGACGAGGCGCGCCAGAAGACTCAATACTTGCGCGCGCTCGTCGCAGCGTCATTTTTGCGGGTTCATCGTCCGTCCGTCGTCCAGTAACCAAGAATAACGTCGCGCCCGTGCAATATCCGCGCCATTTCACGATCAGTTCGGTTCAGTGCGTGCGCCTCGGTCAATTCTGATGACATCGTGACATTTTGGAGTCTTATACTGATCTATAAACTGTGACAACTTGGCACCTGGTCAGGACAGGCGAGACGGCACGCAGTGAAAAGTGCTATGGCCATGCAGTGGCAGTTACATTCAGTAATGAGGATTTGATAAACGACTCTTCCTAAAAACCTGGGCAATGTAATATACTGCACCTTTTTCGCAATAAAAGTAATTGATTAAATAGACTATTACAATTCGAATACAAAATACAGTGTGGCCAAATATCTTCTTCTTTGCTTTACGTCGCAACAGTGCTGTCGACATCTATCCCACCGTTGACGACACGCCATTCATCACGTGATGCCATGACTCGCGACAAGCGGAGTCACGCAGCAGGGTTTTGACGTAACTCATGCGAGAGTGACCACCGGGCCGAAAAGTTACAGGTGGTTCAAGAAAAAACAGAATGGAGTGAATGGATGCATCTACTTTTCTGGCATTGTCATGCGAACTGTAGACGTCTGTAGCAAAATTTTAAACTGACTGGTGGCAAGGATCTATAGAGGGTAACGTTGGAAACGTGATCTTTGCATGAAATGTTGAGAGCTTTGCGGAGCAGACGGGTGCAGGTAGCGCCAAATATCTAGATTTGTGTAAACTGTATAAACAGTAAGAAAAGTGACGATTTCGTACAAAGGCCATTTGTAGCACGTTTAAAAAAGTATGACCATAGTGGACATATTTGTGACGCCACCCATGGGTCGGGGAAAAACATCGATTGCAGGTGATGTGGCTATAGCTAGACGTAACCTAATGTCCAGCATCATGCATTTTCGTGGTGTGGGAGCAGCCAGGCCTGTCGAGAGCCACAGCGAGGCCCGGGAAAACATTCTCGCGGGGCACCCCAAACATTTTTGCGATGCCCCTCTGGGGAGAAAATTGTTGAATTTTTTTTTCAAAATGGCGCATTCTGGTGTACTTTGTATTTATGAGCGACGGCCGGGCTCACCAAACGTTGCGGGACCCGGGGTAGCTTACCACACCCTCTCGACGGGCCTGGGAGCAGCGCACTAGAAAATTTTATTTTTTTTTGTGCTAGGCCTACGTAAATTTACAGTCTACCGTAGTACGATAGTGCTGACACTGTTGTAAGGACGATGAACGTTAAGTATAAGAAATGGCGTTTGGGGGTCCTGTAACTCCGAAACCACTTAACCGATTTTGCAGAAAACTTGGCATCAGTGATCACATCGCCCACCCGACACCACAGGCAAAATTTGGTTACAATCGGTTCAAAGGGGGCGTGGTTGCGCATGCGCGAAATTCGCCGTTAGGCGTCTATTTTTTTCCTTGCGCACAACTACAGACCAGCCCGTTGGATCGACCGAGGCCGCTAATGGCTCAAACGAAGCGTCTTGACGCCGGACACATTCCTTATATGTTTTCGATAAAATTTTTAAAATTTACCTCTTTTTATGCCCCAATTTAAAACAAAAATTTGAACATTTGCATTACAGCCTATGGGGAATTCAAAGCGGCATAACTCGGTCCCCGTAAAAAATAATTGCGCACTGTGTTTACCTACCCCCTATTTTCGGGGTCGGGCAATCTAATGGTACCCCCTAATGACCCCTGTTGCCATAGCAACCATTCAAAAGTTGCAAAATTTTGCATTACAGCCAATGAAGAGTTCAAAGTATAAGCACGAACATTATGTATTAGCTTAGACATTTTTATCTGGCTACTGAGAACAGATTAAATGTCTAAGCTAATACATTACTTTGTGCTTATACTTTGGATTTTTGCTGTTTTACGTCATCGCTTATACAACATTAAATAAATTGTTTGCAGTTTTTTTTATATATATATAAGCCATTAGTGTTTAAAAAGAAAAAGAAATGAAATATTGTTATCCGGCGAAACGAACAGTGTATAGGTATAAATACATATATAGCTTTGTAAACTGTTGGAAGTTTTTTGCTCTGATTATTATAATGACTATAAGAGGAAAAGACAAGGGCCGCTGTTGAATCTTGCGAAGGGTCGCTCGCAGGGTCACTAGTCACATGGGACTCAGTACAATAATTTCTGTTTATCGTCAGAGTCTTGGGCGGCCCGGTCAATTGTGTATCCATGGATCACGTCCTATATGTAGAATGCACTACATTGTAGATGCTACTATTGTCCACGGTTGGATCGTTTTGTCGACGCTGAGATGCCGGTGCAACTGCCGGCGGCCATGTCTGACGAGCAGCGTCGCGTGACTGCGGCTGAACTTAAGTCTCATGTCACTGCGCGGTGCTAACACATTATCTTCACGCAGTCGCTGCACTAGTACGCGTGCCCTGCCCGTCCGTCGCACGTCCGTCCGTCTGTCATATCTGTTTAACACGGGCTCTTAAGTGTAAAAAAGGCAAGAAAACCCTTTAACCGACTTCCATAAAACTTGGCATCAAACAAAGCGTCCTGACGCTGGACACATTTCTTATATGTTTTCGATTAATTTTTTTTAAAATTTACCCCCTTTTATGCTCCAATTTTTAAAAATTTGCATTACGGCCTATGGGGACTTCAAAGCGGTATAACACGGTCCCCGTAAAAGATAATTGCGCGCTGTTTGCCCCTACCCCCTATTTTCGGGATCGGACAATCTAACGGTGTCATTTAAATATACCCCCTAACGACAACTGTTGCCATAGCAACCATTCAAAAGTTGCAAAATTTTGCATTACAGCCATTGGAGAGTTCAAAGCGGTATAACTCGGTCCCCGTAAGAGATAATTGCACGCTGTTTGCACCTACCCTTCTTTTTGGGCCCGGGCTATCCGATGGTGTCACCTTAATTTTTCCCCTGCCGACCCCCGTTGCCATGGCAACAAATTTTGGGCCAAAATTGACTATAACTCGCCGCCCGTGAAAGATAATTGCGCGCTGTTTGCACCTACCCTCTATTTTTCGGGCCCGGGTTATCTGATGGTGTCATTTAAATTTGTCCCACGACGACCCCTGTTGCCATGGCAACTAACCGTTCTTTTTCAAAACAAAATTGGCTACAGCAGACATTGTTACATCACACATAATTTTTTTATTGCACCAACTTTCTTTACTCTCCCGGAAGTATTCTGAAAACAGTAAATAAATTTATTGTCATAAAATCAAATACCAAAAATTTAGACAAAATTCGACTAAAAAACAGCAAAAATCAGAGCAAAAAAACTTCAACAGTTTACAAAGCTATCTATGTAAGGGCGATATGAGTCAAACTCGAAAACAGCAAATATGGTTTTGGGGCGATATCATCGCGTGTTGAATTCCAGACTGGCCCTTACAAGACTAGCCATTCAAAAACTTTAAACTAGAAATTTGGGGCAAAGCCCAATGTGAGTCCGCCCGGCGCCCTAAGTCCGATTGGGGGGGAATTGAGG
>Ga0209367_1005747_pt1 | contig 17167 bp, 10 predicted proteins | sample WorMetLIZISLAND2_FD_187412 | JGI IMG/M metagenome (GOLD analysis project Ga0209367, IMG submission 187412) | Marine gutless worms symbiont microbial communities from Max Planck institute for Marine Microbiology, Germany - Olavius geniculatus... ... | reverse complement strand
CGGTAACAGTTGTAATCGGCTTGGCTACTGTAAGACAAAATCTGAAGCGCAATATCTTTGTAACTGATCACCAGTAGGAAAACAGTATTTTAGTAATAAAACAGCAAATATAAATGTACAAAACACTAGTTTATACACTTGTTAACGGCAACATTTAAGGACTTGCACATCGAAAACAGCAAAAGTTACAAAAGGTGATGTTATTCAGCAGCACATTGACACACAGTCAGTGTGATGCGGGCAATATCACCTTTTGTAATTTTTGCTGTTTTCGATGTGCAATTCCTTAAATGTTGCCGTTAACAAGTGTATAAACTAATGTTTTGTACATTTATGACGATAATGACCTGCTACATTTTGCTAGGCATGTCTGTGATAGTTATAGCTGAAAAACCATGGTAAATCAAAAACGAAAAATGAAACTAAACAAAAAAAAACAGAAAAGCCACTTCAAAGAAAAAAACACGATAACAACATTGGCAGTTCAGGCAATACAGAAGGCCAGTTGCGCTCCATAAATAATCACGCAATCATGCAGCACAGTAGCACGGCAACAAAACACGCGGTCAAAACATTGCCGCAAGTCCGTATCACGTTCGTACACAGATAGACTGGTGCGGCCATCACAGATAACAAACCTCTAACAGACAGTGCGGTGCTGTACATGGAAGTATAAATAGCTACGTGGGTGCTGTACAAAAGCCGCACTCAGAAACTACGGAAATAAGCACAAGACAATTAAGTATAGGCTCTTGCGACTTTCCTAGCTGTCGGCATGAATCTCGAGTGTTTGTGTACCTACGTTTCTTGTGAAAGTTGACTGTTGACTGTACGGCATCCTTCATAAGTGACGTAATCAGTATAGCCTATATGTAGCTTTAATGGCTAATGTCAACGTCTATTATTCATCATATATCAGAGTTTTATGCTAATCTCATTAGACTAAATCTGACCAACATTACTGGAGTATAATTAGATTGACAGACATCTCATCACATAGGCCCCCTATGCATAATGTTGTCGCTTATTGCTAGTCATATTTACTCATCGTATTCGTCATTCTATTTCTATTTCCCACGCCGGCAGTCAGTCGAGTCGTTAGGCTACTGGAGTTGTACAAACCCCAGCAGCTTTAGCACCAACTACTAAACTAATCCATTCTCACACGGCGTCAACAACTACTTTGGGATAGCAGAGATCATCTTCGCTATCCCAAAGTCGTTGTTGACGCCGTGTGACTTCAATCAATCGTTTGAGCACGAGCCCCACAGCGCAGTGAGAGAATGACGACTTAGGAGATTTAGCGTAGCCAAGAACATGCAGAAAATTAACGAACAAAATGCCGTCAAAGTCAGCTGATAATCGAGAAATATTACGTACCGGAAACAAATCCTTGCACGCCTTTTGACGCTTTGGTAAACACTCCTCGGTCGCTCCGTGCACTGCAGACGCTCCGAAACACGATCAGTCGCCTCTGAGACAGCAAAACGCTCCAGTGATGATTACACGCAGGACTGTAGTGCCGACCGAATCATCAACCCTGGTTTCCGTCAACCGAACCAAGGCCAGTCTCAGCAGCCTGCCCTGTCTGCCTGTCCACGGACGCACCCACGCTGGCGGCCACGGACAGTGAGCGAGGCAGATCAAGTTGCTTGCTATGCTGGGCTACTTATGTCTAGCATCTACGCTGGCCGACTGGATAATCATGTAGGCCTAGTCAATCTGGCAGAACTGCAGCCTAACCGGCTAAGCACAGCTGGCTGGACCCAGCCAGCTGTAAATAGAAGAAAGTCTGAAAGTGGCGCTAATTTTAACTGCTTTTCGTCTGGCATCTCAGTTCATTTTAGGTGAAGTTCATTTTGTTCTCTCTGTACGCGCCATTATATAGGCCTACTCTTCCACCTTCAATTGAAAAAACAGCCGATACGGATGGTACGTCCATTGCTTACATAAAACTGTGACTGCTGCAGCTTCTGCTATAAGAAATCCGGGCTTATAGCAAAAGAACGCGCTATGTTGCAATTACTTTGATGCAACTATTAGCCTAGTCCGAGAATGCGTTAAACATTCACAGAGATTTATTTATGCCGATGACAGTTTGGACGATCTTATTCAAATTTTCCTGGTAGACTCCGAAATATGCATGTTTCGTGCAACAAAGCGCCGAATGGCCGTTCAAGTTCACCCAAGGGTCAAAAAGTCGTTGATTTCAGTATCAATCGAAAGCGCCCGTGCTATTCCTATAGGCTAGTATATCATCATGACTAAACATATATAGATATAGATTTTCGCTTTCTGTTTTCCCATCGTCTCTGTGTAATTCTTTTTTTCTATAGTGTTTGTAGGCTTGTGTTTGTATTGCTGTCGCCACGGTGCGATAAAGTAGCTTACAGGCCTACAATGAAACTGCAGCGAAAGCGATGAAATTTTCTGCCACCGGTAAATAGTAGATTCATCTTTTGTACAGCAGACTTTTCATACAGCAATTTCTAAAGATTTCTAAACAGAAAAAAAACATAACGCATTTGTTTTGGTTTCAGTCGTTAAACCGAATGTGTCCGTGATTATTTTTACAACAGGCTTATTTTTCGGCGACGTTCAGAACATTAGCGCGTCCGTCGAGCCGATGTGCGGGTGGCCGAGCCGTGCCTCAGACCGCCGCCGGTGTGGTCGCCGTTCACTCTGATGACGACGGGCTCGCTGGCGGTTGGAGCGCGGTAACACGCAGCGCCAGTGATCATGGCGACCAGAGCTACACCCGACACGCCCACACAGAGCGCCAGGAAGCGCACAGACAGACCGGTGTTGTCGTAGAACATACACGATCCTCGAGCGCCGCCAGCGCACTCGCTCGGCTGCCATAGCATGCACGTGCTGTCGAATATGACGCCCATCAACAGAGGACCGGGGATCGTGCCTAGACCACACACGTTGCACACGAAACGCTCAGACGAACAGTTTAAACAGTGCCGTCCTGGCAGCGGTAGGAAATGGCAATTGCCGCCTGCGCTAAATTTTCGGCTGTCGGAAAAGTGTAGGAAAAATCTTCTTGTGCAAAAAGTTTCGTCCAAAAATGCTAAAGTTGGGGCTAAAAACCTGTTTTTAAAATTTAAGAGCAAAATTGAAATTTTGAGCACCGGAAATTTGCAATGTTTATCGCAAAACTGAAACTTCCTGCCCGCCTATTTTTTTAACGCGCGATACTGCTGAGTTCAAAACACACACGAAACTTTATTCACCATAAACATGGTAGAATCAAATTAAGACTAATTGCAAATAATAAAAAAAACACAACTTAAGTAAACTTAACTAACAAAATCATCAAGTCCATGCATGGCGTACGAAACACAACAAACTGTCAGAGTTGTCAAAACTGGTTAAAAATTTATGTGTCCGCTTAGCTATTATATCAGATACTGAATTAAAATTAAAATAACACTGACACTCTTCAATTACAGCTTTCGACCTAATATTAAACATTTTGACAAAACAGCTGTTGACAACAAGCTGCAACGAAGCGATATGTGACTTCACGTCGCTGATGGCCGGATGGCCGATGGACTACGCCTTACGCGAAATATGCGTCACTTTCGTGAGTTTTGATGTCTTGTGACTTTGACCTTTTGAACAAAAAGTCGCTTTACCGGTTACTTTAATTGCCGCGGGAAACCTTCAGTCCTTCGATACGAACAGACCACGGACGTTTGTCGAGACAAGATCACGTAAAACGGTAAAACATTGTGGATAGGCCTAGGCCTATAGAAGAGCTATGCCGCTATTTAGTTATACAGCTGTATAGAGTAAAATCGGCATCTCTATCTGACTTACCGAGTATTTTTACGATTAATAGTTGTATTCCAAACGCAAATACAGTCTGAGAGCTTGTCACGCATCTGTAGAAACAATAAGCATGACACGAGCATAAAAATCGAACACTCTTCAGAAGCAACATTAAAGCAATGTCCTTAACAAATCGGCTTGCATGCGTAGTAGACCTCAGCTCGAGTACGCCTATGGGACGAATGTGACGGATGCAAGTATACGTATACATTGTACTAGGCCCTTACATGGGCAGGTGTATATAAACTAACTATACGTTTATCGCAAAAAAAAACATTTCTAAAGAGTCAGACCGATTTGACACTGACCGCATTACCCAACAAGCCCAATAGGTACTTTCAGTGCAAAAATAAATATGTAGAAAACATGCAAAAATGTTTTGCTGGTCGATGTTTCGTGTTTGTACGACCATACACTCGTTGTGTTTATCATTTAGACGCGAATAGCAGAGTTTTGGCTGACTAAAAATGTTAATCTTTTTAAGATTCAGGAAAAATTTACAATAATTGCGTTGAGTTTAATGCGGCAAATTTTTGATTGCAATTTGCCCTGATTAACTGCGGGGCCTATGACGCAATGACGTATAAGCCTACGAATGCCTAAATTTATTACAGTAATTTTACATAGACGTGTAATAGAACTTTTTTGCTGAATCAGCAACGACTGCGCGCAAGTCATGTAGCTTTATAAAAATCGGTAACTATTGTCGCGAAACTATGTATTTAATTCGTTGACAATGCTGCAGAGATAAGCAATGTACCTCAGCGTGGCTGCCATGTTAGTGGTGACGCAGATATAAATGGCGATGACGGCGATAAAGAAACCGCCGAGGAACAAGGTTGCAGCCATGCAGACACCGGCCGAGCAGACACCTGCCGTTGCCGAGGCAACCGTGACGTCATTCGACGACGAGATGCACGAACAATTAAAATATTCCTAGGCAAATATACACTCAGTGCAGAGGCAGTGAGTGACTGTGAATGAGTATAGCTATATTAGTTTTACGTGCTGCTCGACACATTTTGTTTATTTTGTTTTTGTTTATGGGCCTACGTAAGGCCAGTTCGGGGACAGCACAATGTCTATAGACAACGTCAATGCAACCATTGTAGCAGCAAAAGTGCATTTGAGCGATGCAAATCAAACAGATTTGGTCGATTAATTAAAGATTGTTGCAATATGCACGATTTTTCTCCTCAGCTAAATTTCAGAATAATATAAACAGGGTTTCCAATTGCGATAGTCTGCCAATTAATTGACATGCAGTGATTACTTTTTGCTGCAAACATAGATGTGATAAACGTCAAAAAACGCGTTTATTAGGAAAAAATTGTGAGCGTTTGTGAACTAAAAGTAAACGTACACAGAGGGTAAGTTTGAATATTAGGCTTATTATTTGGATAATTCCAAATTCCAATAAATTTTTTTCATTGTCAAAGAATGTCTTACTCCAATTCTGTGACAATCGTTTTACAAAAGTGCCCAGAATTCACCCACTTAATTCTTATAGCTAAGTGAAAACTAAGTTGAGTTGTCCTGTTTACCGTCACTAGCACCGTGATCCAATGAACTCTATCAGTGATCGAACGCAACGCACTATAGCTTGGCTTCCCGTCATAATTTTGCTTCGTTTCGTTCATGTGATTTTTATTGAGATAAACGTTGACATAATAATAAACGCGTTTACAAAGATTTTTTTTGTAAACATTGTAAACGTTTATCACATCTATGGCTGCAAATTACAAAGTATATAGGCCTAAGCGAGTCTTCTCAGACTTTTCCTGGCCAAACTAAATACAGAATCCAGCCGCACTTTACCGATACTTGGATGTTCTACTAAAAATCAACAAATTTAAAACAAAAGTTCAAATCTTACGACTTACGACCGATTCTTTTTTAATGTTTTTTTGGCTTGTTTGGCCTAAACGGTTAAATTTTGTAACAACCATTATTTTTGCAGCAAAGTTATTTTAAAAATCTTTCTTTGCGGCACTCTACACCGTGTCCGGAAAGCAGTCTACAGTTTTTCCTAAATAACTTTAACAAATTGAAACATATTTTTACAATTTTTGGCACTCATTATACCAATCTTACGTTCTACTAAAAACATTTAAAACTAAGCGTTAAAATTCATTTATCACTAAGTATTGTGAATGTAATTATGACGTCATTGAAAATGCCGTTTTCGCAGAAGGTGCCGTATAGATAAGCCTCAGCAGTGCGAAAAACGGGACAATTGTCAAAAAAATTATAATAAAAAAAACGTGATAGTTTGAAAACATAAAAAAAACTTTTGCCAAAAAATTCTTTAACCTAATCTTTATTCTCGTCATGTTAAGTGTGGCTGTCACGTGCACAACGGGAACGTCGTTGTGCAGCAGCCGTTATCAGCAGCAGCGTCATCTCTGCAGCATGCGTTAGCGTCGCGATAGTGCGCATTTTGAGTGAACTTTTTAAACTTTAAATTTGGTTAATAGCGAGTTTTATAACTGTTGTTGACAACTCAGGCAGCTACAAGCTAAAAACTCTCTTTTGTATTTTTTTTGTTTTAGTTTTGTGTAAAGTTGAGCAAAAATACGAAGAATGTTTAATTTTTTAAGGCAAGGTAGTGTCACTAATCAGGCGATGTGAAATATCGAATATGTGAATATGTGAAATATAGAGGCCTACACTATCAGTTGCACATTACTTTGGTAATTTCATCTACCAAAAATTATAAACGTGCGTTTGAATTTGTTGAAGTTAAAAATTATCTAAAAATATTGCTATCTTTTTCACCTAAAATACAGTAAAAACGATAACGTCATAATTACGTCAGCACTACATAGTGATATCGCAATGTAAAGAGAAAATTTACTAATGTCTTTATAAAATAGATCTGCTCGACAAGTCGTGCCAAAAATTATGAAAATATGTTTACGTTTGCCGAAGATATATCAACAATATCGTAGACTCTTTTTTATCCGGACACGGTGTAGAAGAAACAAACTGGCTCAAAAAACAAAATTGTCATGTCTGTACAGTTCAGCAGCACGAGGAATGCAACAACTGTTATACCTTTCGTGTGGTGGTTTTGTGGCGCGCCAGACACCCGGCATGACAAGGCGAGTAGTATTGCAAGTGATCGTGGCTGCAGATCGGTTCGTAAAGAACTTCGGCGCACGAACAGTTTGCATTGCAGGAGTGCGCTAAATTCACTGCCGAACTGTCTATCCTGAAATCGACCAACACTCGCAAGTCAACAGTTGTACTTGGATGTTTGTGATCATTTTAACAGTTTAATTTCTCATTCTGTCACTGTCTGTCTTTTTCTTTGTCATTTGTGTTCTGCACTTGTTGCGAATAAAGTGTTATAAATTGTAGGCCTACATTTTGACAAAACCACAGCGTCGATGTCATACAACTCTGAAGGGCGCAACGTAAAAAAAACTTTAAAAGACTAGTGATCATCAAGCAAGCAGTCGCTATAGAAAGATTACATACAATTAAAATTTTGACACTGCGCCTAAAGTATATAGTTAACCAACCAATGCACCAACAACTGAATAAATGAATGAATGTCAAACGTCGAACTTCCATGCATATAGGGTGCCGAATGAAAAACGCCCTTCAATGTCGTGTATGTCATGACGTACAGAATACTTAATGAACTAACTGCCATACCGGCATCGCGCTATTTGACTTCTAACTCTCAGAATACCAGAGAGCACGGTCTTAAGTTCCGTGTTCCAGCTAGGTGTGTCGACTTACTCCACTATACTACATCTTTTAACCCTGCAACTGGCAATCCGGTTTCATGTCTACTTCACCTCCTCCCACTGCTCCTACTAAGCTGCTGCCCGTTATACCTGGAAATCAGGGTTAGACCTACCTGTGGTGGACTTCGACTGACGTCATCTAATTGCCAAACCCTCAACCCGCACCTCCGTCAGATGCAAGGATCTTGGTGATATTTGTTGTACAAGCCAAGGTATAGCCCATTTTGTCCCAAATTTCGTTGCCATGGCAACGAGAGTCGGTCGGAGGAAAATGCGATTGGCAGCATTCAGTGGCTCATCGCCGAACCCCTCCCCCCTATCGACGCAAAAATCTCGCAGATATCTCTTACACAAGCTGAGTTATAGCCAATTTTGTCCGAAATTTTGTTGCCATGGCAACGGGGGTCGGTCGGAGAAAAATTCGGTAGGCAGCACTCAATGGCGCATCCCCATAAACCCCCCTAGAGACGCAAAAATCTTGCAGATTTCTCTTACGTAAGCCGAGTTATAGTCGATTCTGTCTCAGATTTCGTTGCCAAAAACTTGCCATGGCAACGAGAGTCGGTCGGGGAAAATGCGATTGGCAGCATCCAATGGCTCATCGCTGAAAACCCCCCTATCGACGCAAAAATTTCCCAGATATCTCTGCACAAGCTGAGTTATAGCCAATTTTGTCAATCGGGGGTGAATATAAAGGTCGCCGTTAATTAAGCCGAACCCGAAAACCACCAAAATTTACGACTCTATCTTGCAGACAACGGAAGTTATGACAGTTTAAAGAATTTTTTTTCCAATTTTCCCCATAAGCGCCATTGTATTTTTCCCAATTTTTCGAATAAATAAGTCAAAAATCAAATTTTTATTTTTGTAACACTAAAAAGGCACTTTCTTGCGCAGAACCGCGTCGTCGTAAAAATCGGTCTAACGGGCTCGCCTGTAGGCGAGCGGAAGAACCAAAAAAAGTGTAGTAAATTTCGAACAGGAGGTGTGCATATTTCACCTATATGGAAAACAAAAACTCTCGGGGCGGATTGAGCCCAATTTTTTGGTGGTAGACGTCCACGACGTAATCACGCCATTCAAATTTGGTGACGATCGGTTCAGGGGTTTTGGGTTGGCTAAAGGCCAAAGTGTTCCTTTTCCCATAGACTTTGAAGGTAGTCCTTACAACACTCACACTACCATGTGAGGTGTGATCATTTGCATTCATCTACTTTTCTGCATTTGGGGACTCTGTTATTTTGCATTCACGGACTGTGTTGTTATTATTTTGTTGCAATGTTTCAACGTTCCACTGCACTGCTATTCAAGCGTGCGAAATAAACTCGTTGTCACTGTCACTGCAACTGGCCTATCCGGGTTTGGCACCGTGTTCAGTGCAGTATCGCGAACGATTATAAAATAGGTAGCTATTTTTTCGTCACATAGGCCTACGTGGTTATTTATGCTTTGCTAGGCTGTATCTAAATCTAGTATGGATAATCACAGTTATACCTAGTATGGCTAGGAGGCTGTATCATGCTGACCTGAGTGCATCATACGGCACAGTAACTCCGGCGAACTTGGTCGTGTCGCAGATGAGCAGAAACAGGACCGAAGTGGCGATCATCAGGCAGCTCATTGAGATCTGGATGCGGAATATCTGGCGTATGTTCAGTCGCAGTTTCTCAATCAGCAGCCCGCCGATGACCGTACCACCAGCCCCAGCGGGCAGCAGCACGACGCCTGCGACATCACTGCTTATTATGGGGCCGTCCTTCCTAAAAGGAGGCCCCATCATGTATCGATCCTGTCCGTCCGTCTGTCCGTCTGTCCCGTGCCTACTTCTTTTTTTATCGTTTTAGGTACGTGAGCCTTAACTCGTACGGAAAACGAAATTCGCATAGTAAAGATACTGCAAGGACGGCCCCATAGCAGGCGGCCCCTCAACGCCGCACCCTCTTGTTTTACAACCAACTTGCATCACACTAGTAAAGCTGTCTTTCCTACTTGCAAGTATTGCCAAGCTCCGCAGTATTGCCACCGTAAGGTGTACGTCCGTCCGTCCGTCTGTCTGTCCTGCTGTTTGTCACACTGATGCAGCCTACCGTGGTTATTCCGCGCAGGCTTACTGTAAAACTAACGTGCAGGTGCAGCCCGAGGTGAAAGTAGGTCTACAAAACATTGAAATACCGCAGAATTTTAACACTATACTATTTGCGATTAAATGAGAAATTAAAAGTAGGCTAGCTCAACAAAATGCAATTGCAATATACCTCAAGACTTGGGATAAAGAAGTTATGCTTTGCTTCAACCTTCCATGGCCATTATTTGCAGCCTCCTGTGCTGTATGTTAGTAGTATCAATTTTTGACCGTTTTTAATCAAATTATAACGTAACCCATAATCCATATAAGCTAATAGCTTAGGAAGAGCTGTCGCTGATAACAATAGAAATGCATAAATGAAGAAATAAATAAACAAGATTGCAGGTTATAGATAGACTAGGCCTATAAAACACACGACGATCGACAACGCAAGCGTTAAACGAACTCCGATGTTTGCCAATTTAGATCCGTCAGTGGGCTGATCGGTCGTTGCAGTGAGACAGGGCAAACCGAGAAATAAAAAATACGACGTAAAATTCGCACTTAGTTTCGCACTTTACACTTAAACAGTGTTGGGATGGGCGGTCTTAATAAAGACCGGAGGTGTCAGCTTTCATTGACTGCAGTCCCGACGCCGGACACACACACACACAGACAGACAGACAGACATACGCTTTTGCTAAGATTAATTTGCTCTGCTCGGTTTTAAAGAGCTGTATCAGCGACAGCTCAAAAATTATGAAATGTCGTCGTGTGTCACCGAACATGACTCCTGCGAGAGAGGGCGACATGGAGAAGCCGAACTCGAAGTATTTGGGACCGAACGCGCTGAAGCCTGCTATCATAAAGTGGAGACAGGACAAGAACAGCGTCAGCATCCAGAACGTTGGGTTCGTAAAGACGCCCCTGGCCAATGCCTTGAAGTCGGCAGCGGTCCTGGCGTGAGTTAACTTCGAGCGCGGCGCAGCCCCTTCACTTGCGTCTCCGAGCAACTGGTCGTTGTGTGCCTCCGTCACTTTCTGCGCCCGAATTTCAGCTGCTCCTGCGCGCAATTCCGTAAAGACTAAAAAGTTGCCAGGAATAACATTACCGTTATGTTGAAGGCGTGCTGACCTGTGAGTGCCAAACCACTCTCATAATTACTGCAGTACAATGTCAGTCAGCATCATTACTTGTCGATCGAAGAAAAAAATTATTTCATAAAAGAACTTAAAGAGTTGCAGTAGCGCTGTAGTGGAAATCATATTAATTATATGCAGCGTCACAGCGTGTATTACGATGATATTCGGAAACTGTCTTCAGAGTAGGCCAATAGCATTTATCTCTGGCATACTAGCATTTTGATGTGAAAAGGACCTTTTAATTGTTCCTCGCCTACTTATTCATTTCTATATATTATGAAATCGTACACGCAGTAGGCTACACATACAGAAATACATGAAAATACACATAAAATACAGTAGACCTACACAAAAAAGTTAACAGAATTTTTTTTAAAAAGAAAGAAAGGAAAAGAAAAGAAAAGAAAGGAGAAAACACACACACACACACCAAAAAATAATCAAATTAAATCAATCTGTACAAAGGAAACTGAAAAGGCTCTCAAGCTCAGCATGTGAGAACAAGTCCAAAACATAAAAACCACACTTAATAAGAAGCAACTCTAAAATAAAAGACACTTTTTCCATGTGTCATCTGATACAGCAGCCCGAGCAGTATGCCAGATGTTCACCTGATGGAAATGGGTCAGTGAGTTATGGGTCATGGGTCAAATGGGTCACTATTTTTGAATAGGTTACATGGGTCATGGGTCACTGCCAGTGACCCATTGACCCATGATGAAATAACTGCGCAGTAGCTTGCAATTCAAAATATACTAGCCTACTTACAGTGATAAGATTAGCAGTTCACAAAATTTATGTTATTGTTATGCAACCAAAACAAAATATCGGACTGACAGGTAGCTAGCGACTACATGGGTTAACAACAAGCCTAGCTGTAGCTAAGAGAGCCGAAATTTTCTGAGAATAGGTCGAAACCTTTCATTGAAATATTGCAGCCAAACCGCTGCAGATGAAAACATGGTTACTATTGACAGCCTATAGAAAGTGGTCATCGCTCTATCCTGCGGCACCTCCGACCCTGTGCGACTTACCGTTTAGCCACAATACCACAGGATTGGCATAGCAGAGTACCTAATGACCTTTTAAGGTCATCCAAGGTCGACGATTTTCGGGTCGTGTGAAAAGACTTGTGCGGCTTCTTATTAGCGATTGATAGTAACTTTAGTTCTATCTTTCACCGCTTCTGAGATACGGCCAGATACGGCCAGTTTTCGGTTGAAAAACGCACATTTTCCCCCACCTTTTTCCATTCAACCACAAATTTGAAAATGTTCGCTTTGCTCTGGATTACTGAAATTTTGCACATGTTGGCGGGGCAAGAAGTTGCTATTTTTCGCTAAACAGGTGAAAAATTTCCGACAGAAAAAAATACGGGTGCTCACAATTCCAGTTTTGCTCTGAATTTTCCTGAAAATGAGGGATTTCCAGTCCCAAGTTTTGCATTTTTGAGCAAAAATTTTCTGACACAAATAAATCTTTGCGACAGTCCGAAACTTACATATGAAAATTTGTTTTTGTCAACAGACTGTACTGTATTTTTGTTTTGTATCTTATTACCATTATTAATTCGGTTTTCCCCTACGACTGGTCACTATCTAGCGTACTTTTTATCATAGCGAGAGGCTTAATTTTAGTGTACGATTTTTAGTTCTGAAGACCAAAAACAGTGAAGGTCGTCCAGTACAACCATGCCACGCCCCTCCAGTCCCTTGCGTAAGATGAAATGATGTAATAGCTATGGGTCGTAAGTCATGGGTCATGTGGGTCATGCGTCAAGTGTGCAATGGGTCACATGGGTCATGGGTCACAAACGATGACCCATTTCCATCTCTGCTTAGTAAGACCAGCCAGACTCACATTTTAACGCGAACAGCAATACTGAGCATTACGGCCGACAAGAGACAACACAGTTTGTGTAGCGTTTATAGACTAATGTCGCTTTTTATCCAGCACTGCACTACACTGCATGCCGAACTCCAAAATTAACTAGAAATTTTGAGGGCAAAGCCAAACGCGAGTCCGCCCCGTACCCTAAATCCAATTGTGGGGAAAGTTAGAGGGGTGAAATTTCCCCGGTAGCAAAGTCACGTGGCCAGCACACAAATGCATTAGCATACGCAAAACGCGCACTATTGACTTAGGGTGGGTAAACATTAACCACATAATCTCTGGTGTTAGTGAACCAAAGTTCACCAACTTTTTTATTCCACGCAGTATTAATAGTACTTGATAATGCCGTTTACCGCTTGTCGATACTTCCATCCAGTCCAGAGATATTTGCAGTCAAAGTCGAAAGTTGTCGTAAAACGTACTAAATTTTGGACGTTTTTTGCCTTCCAAATTTTAAGGGGGCAGTGCCCCCCCAAAAAGTTGTACACGGGTTATTACCCCATCTAGCAGCACGACACGTAGCAAAGTTTCATAAAGCTATTCCCTTTGGCTCCAAAGTTCTCGCGGCTAATACGCTACATTTTAAGCCAATTTACGACCCCCCTTTGAAAAAAATTGTAAGGGGACCCACGTCCCCGGTGGGAAGTGCGCTAGCAAGACCTGGTTATTCTCTAGCGCGTGTAAAAATTTGGGGGCGCAGCACCCCCTAAGGGCCGAAATATGGTCTTCTGAAAAAGGCGCTATAGGTGGGTACGCGTTTTCACATCTAGATCTCCAAGGTCACTGGGCCAAACTTCACCGGACTTATTTTGCCTAACGCAAGAAAAAAATCGCGGTAGATAAAATATTTCTCACATTTTGAATATCTTCATCCGTTCCGGAGATATTCGCCGCCGAACTTCGAAGTCGCCCGAAATCGGGCTAAATTTTACATGTTTTTGGCCTCTAAAATTTTTCTGGGGAAGGCCCCCGAAATTTTGGACAGGCATTATAAAATTGGGTCTAGTCCTGACTATCGTGCAAAATTTCACGCCGGTCGGCCTACGCATCTCGAAGATCTCGCGTTAAAAATACATCACGGACAAAACTTAAGTCATCCCGAAAACTATCGTTTCCGGGCTGAATAAAACAGAATAAATGCGACGGAGACAGCTGTTACCAGGCAGGTCATGTGGATAGCCCATGAGTGGCAGAGCGATAAGGAGACAGAGCGCGGCGGTTGCAGTGTATGGTAGCCACCAGGCGCCGACCCAGCGAGGATCACTCGACTCGATACCTATCCTTCACCAGCAAACATTTCAGCAACAAGACGATGTTCAAACGAACACGGAGTCTGTCCAATGCATTTCGATAGCTTACAGTATATGTCCGTATAAATAAAATCAGTGAGTGGTAGAAATTAAATAAGTTCAATTTCAAGTAGTACAGTAGCAATGTTATCGTCGTCCTACGCTATTATTATAACTAAACATTATTTTAACATCGTCAGTCACGTGACCATTCGATTCGTCACCAGCGGCTTACTTACTACAAGTGGTCCATTGTAACCATGCGCCGATTTTGCACCGTAATAAAGACATGGCGCCTCAAAGATGATGAGGTCAGGACTTTGATATTTTAAGGCCACATGACGTCATCGGTTACGTGAACATTCGACAGGCGCGGTAGGCCACTTCTCATGGGTGGTCCATTGTGACCGTGCAACGTTGTGGAGATATATGTAAAAACCTTACCAGTTTACAACTGTGTGTAAGGACGATGTGATGATATCAGTCCTCTAAAACAGCAAAAATCATTTGGGTAGCCGTAGATGGGGCTATGCATATAGCGTCCTTACAAGCTGATTTAGTTGGTAATCACTAACATACTCTAAAGCCTTCTTCATTTGATGTTATTTGATGTTATTTAATGATATTTGTCTTTACCTTTTACCTTTTTATGGCAGAGCAGTATACCTCTGGTCGGGTACAGAACGTTGGATGTGTCTACTACTGCTGCTGCTCCTACTACGCTGCTGCTCGTTATACCTGGAAATCAAGTTTGGCTTGGTAGACTTCGACTGACGTCATCTAATTGCCAAACCCTCAACCCGCACCTCCGTCAGATGCAAGGATCTTGGTGATATTTGTTGTACAAGCCGAGGTATAGCCAATTTTGTCTTAAATTTTGTTGCCATGGCAACAAGAGTCTGTCGAGGTAAAATTCAGTTAGCAGCATTTGATGGCCCATTATCGAAAACTCTTTCACAGATGCAAAAAAAATCTCGCAGATATCTCTTACACAAGTCGAGTTATAACCAATTTTGTCCCGAATTTCGTTGCCATGGCAACGGGGGTCAGTCGGGGGAAAATGCGATTGGCAGCATTCAATGGCTCATCACCATAATCCCCCTATCGTGCTTTATTGATACGAGTAGTTACGCCACAGTTTTAAGAGTACAACTAGCAATTCCAGCTTACTCGTCCGTGGTAAAGATGTAGAAATCGGTAAAAATTTTCAGAGACATGGCGCCGAATACATATCCCAGAGCTGGACCAAGGACAGACATAGCGTTAAAAACTCCTGCAAAATACCAAAATACCCGCATCAAATATACAGCAGTTGTCACTAAACAAATCCTGCACAAACAAATGCATTTGAATTCACTTAGCAAAACATTTGACTGTAAAAGAAATGTTATTTTAAAACGTTTAATACGTTAAAGCTGTTAACACAAAGGATTCTTAAACCAATGAAAAAATTAATGCTAAAAATGACAAAAGCATAAAGCTAACGTGTTTAAAAATTATATACGACGTCATTTACATATTCGATGGCAACAATAAATGCGACACATTACTTATGTGTATTTAACCCAGTACCTGTACTGCTAAAGCAATAAGATAACGAAAGACAAGAAATTATTGAAATGCAAATTAAATAGCGTCGAAAATGATTACTGCAATCACGTATAATGATAATCTTTATTCACACAAAACAGTGTAGAATGAGACAGACACAGAGAAAGACTAAAACAATCAATAAACCTAAGTTATGCACGCATAGAAAGCGTGCCAAACACAAGCTTTAAAATGACCATAAGAATGTCTGTATACAGAATAAGCTGAACATAATTTGTTAAACTCATAAAAACCAAACACATCATAAAAATATTGTGGACAGAAACAATATGAGTACTTTGTTTACAAAACATAATCTGCATAAATTGAACACATAAAGCTGTTACCATTTCTAATGCTAATCTCCAAACCCTGTATGTTACTTTCAAAACTGCCTTTTATAAAGTCTTTAAATTGAACGATGAGGTTAATTTGTTGTATATGCAATATTGTCTTGGTATTTTGTCTATATCCTATGTGTTCGATTTACGCAAAGCATGTGTCAAAGATTAATTCTTATTCTGTTTTTGACGTGTATGACACTGCGATTACCCGCGGGCAGTACTTAGCCTTGAGCAAGGCTTAACAGTCTTGTTTATTTAAACTTATGACACTACTAAGTTCCACCACTGCGTACTGATGAAGTTTTGCGTCCGCTGCTTTAAAGAGGAAACGACGTGTTCTAAGGCACAGGCCTGTGGCTTCCCTTTCTGTTTAGGACGAAAAGCGTATAATAGAGCATACTGGCTCTGCGACTCCAGTAGGCCTATACTGTATTCACAAAGAGAGTAGCCCACGCTGGCTCAGAAAGGTTAGAGAAAAAGAACAAGCTTCGATGTTCTTTTGTTTCATTGCCCACTTTATTATTTTGTCGTAGTCATCATCGTCCGAGACTGAAAATGTGGATTTCGTACCGGCGTACTTGGCGAACTTTTCCTTGGTCGTGCAGTCGTCGATGTAGGTGACGCCGACGCTGATGATAGGCGAGGTTCCCACGCCGAGGAGGATGCGCGAGATGACGAACACTGCCAGGTAGTGAGAGAGCGAGTCGCCGGCGACAGCCTGCCTCTCACTACCGTGGCCGCACGTCGACGATGTCTTGTTGGCGGCGCACAGACTGTCGACTCGCAGCTGGTCCGTGGGCTGGTAAGCCGGCGTCGTGAACTGCGTCGCGAAGAACAGGACGCAACCGACGCCGATCGTCAGAAGACCGACGGACGCCGCGCGCGGCCGATGGATTCTGAACCACACGCGCACGCACTGTCATAATGTCCGCCTGCACTTCGGAGTAACATGTAAAGACCGACACTTGCTGCCTATTGTACATGTCTGTACTGCGCCGCATTATGGACGCGTTTTGCTGCTGAAAGCCTAAACAAATTTGGACGCTGTTATCATAAATATATGTAAAAAACTTACCAGTTTACAACTGTGTGTAAGGACGATGTGATGATATCAGTCCTTTAAAACAGCAAAAATCATTTGGGTAACCTTAGATGGGGCTATGCATATGGCGTCCTTACAAGCTGACTTTAGTTGGTAATCACTAACATAGTCTAAAGCCTTCTTCATTTGATGTTATTTGTAGTA
>Ga0209367_1005746_pt1 | contig 17168 bp, 14 predicted proteins | sample WorMetLIZISLAND2_FD_187412 | JGI IMG/M metagenome (GOLD analysis project Ga0209367, IMG submission 187412) | Marine gutless worms symbiont microbial communities from Max Planck institute for Marine Microbiology, Germany - Olavius geniculatus... ... | reverse complement strand
CTATGACGTTGGCCAGACGAGCTGCCGGTAGAGAGTAGAGACCGACGTTTGCCCCAATGTCGACCAACTGTAGCCGTCCATCACCACGAAGCAGTCGCAGAAACCGACTCACTTCATCGGCCTCGAAGTACTGGCCAGCAGCAGATATCTAGTGACTGTGTCGTCATTCTGAAACGTGTAGTGACATACGGGGAATGCCATGTTCATTAGACTGGTTGTTCTACAGTCAAAAGACTCGCTGCGATAATCAAATGTTGCTGGTAGAACCACATTAGGAACGTTAGGAGACGTAGCCGACGTAGATTTGTTGACGTGCAAAAATTCCATGTTCACTGTAGTCCCGAGAGATACCTTGATAACTTTCAGAGTGAGGAACATAATAACAAATGCTGTAACTAGTGTAATAATACGAAGGGTAAAACGAATGGCAATCATCGTAAAATTTTGCATCAGAGAAAAACCTGTACATCAAAAAAATCCCGATTATAAATTTTAAGTATTTATGTTAAAGGCGCTTCTAAATTAATGCGATCTAGATACATGCACAAAACAGCAGATAGTGTATACAAATTAGTTTATAAAATACTCATTTTTTACCATAACTAGCACATTGAATCAATATTAATACGTCTGTCACTTTTTATTGACAGACATATTGAGTCACTGGAAGGTATTTATGTCGTTAAATGTGACTTCCTGTAAAAATTCAATATGGCATAAACATTAACATATACGTCGACTGGCTCATTACTGTTTAGCCTTAATTGCGGAGTTTTTACATTCTATGAATGCTTTTTTGGTTGTTGATGTTGTCATCACGAAGTCACAAAGTTCAAAACTAAACAAAGATTGTAAATGACCAAAACGATAAACACAGCCATACAGAAAAGTGCTTTCGAATGAAACCGTATTCTTTTCTTTTGCAAAACTACCGACAACCGAATTATCTGTTCTTATTTATTTATTTCTTATTATTGCTATACAGATAGTGATTTTACTGCATTCCATGATTGTAGTGTAGGATTAGCGACGTAAATCACGTTCTACTCATTGACATACTCGTCATCAGGTAACCACGTTTTTCTGCAAATACCTTATTCTTACTATTGCCAAAGAGATTTTTGACGTACCTTCGAACTCGCCGGTAGTTCGCCGTGACTTCAAAATGTTCTAACTCTAACAAAGACGCTATCATTATAACACTAGCGTAGACATTTCCTTGGTATTGCTATTATTACGACTGAAATTATTGGTTAGGCCTACGAAGTACGCGCAAACTACAGCGGAAAATATGCGATAATTAGCAAAGCAAAACCATAAAATTGCAGGAAACGCCCGAAGCAACGCTCGACCTTGTTAACGCTAAACGGGTCTGATGTCATGGTTGAATAGCTAACAGTACGGTAGTTGCCAATCAGTCATTTAGAAAGTTTTTGAACACGTCCAGCTTAATTAACAAATACTCGATTACACAATGTGCATTATGATGAGTTATAATAACTATTTTGGGCCGTAGCGAAAGAAGTTTGATGCATAGGTTTGATCGTGCCATTCGAACCGTCAGCCAAAACCAGAAATGTTCCATAAAAATATACTTACAAAAAACGTCACCAATATTTGCCAATATAAGAAAACAAAGTATAAGTCATAAAATAACAGAATATTTGAGCTAATGCTCACGAGACGCGCAAAAGCCTATAGCAGTTCCTCTTCGCACACTGTCAGTCTATCTCCAGCCATTTCGTCGCAGTTCATTCTTGAAGTTCAGGGTCTTTCAAAGTCATCGATGTCGATACGACTAAAAAGCTCGTCATTAGTGCTTGTTGTGATAGGCAGCATGCCCATGCATATCTGCAACCGTTTTCACGAAAGACTGACAAACAGCGGTAAAATAACGACTTTTACCGGGGTACCGCTCTCATGCGCAGGTTTTCTTGAACCTAGAAAATCTTGACTTGGACCGTTAAAATCTACGTTTAATGCCGAAAATTTCGTATGCAGCTTCTCCGTGTTTATCTCAATTGATTTAGGCGCAATTCGCTTTTGAAATGTGTCTCTCAGCTCAAAATCGCCAAAAAATGTTTAAACCTCTATTTTAACGTTCAAAATCAATTGAGGTCATCGAATTCGGTGGCAATCGAAAGTCAGTTACGACTTCCTATTAGTGATTAATTGTAACCTATACCCTATCTCGTACCCTTATTGAGATACAGCGACTTATTGGCTAAAAATCGCAAATTTTATTCTATCCCCTTTCATGTAGTGCCCTCGTTCGGGGTGACCCCTTCAAATTTATGGAAAAGCTTTACGGTTCCTGAAACTAGAGTCTTCCAGGCAGCCGATGGTAAAAATTTGGTGATCCTAGCTTGCATCGTTTCTGACTGATCCACCCGTGTGACAGACGGACGGACAGACGGACAGACAGAGAGACAGACAGAATTGAGATGGCTAAGACGCGTTAATGAAAGCAGCAGCTGCTTTCGCGCGTAAAAGTAGATAATAATTGTTATTGCCATGAATTGCACTATTTCAGTTAGCTTATACATCATTATTGACAGTAAAGTAATTTAAATGCATCTAAACGGTCTCATTATCGCCGTCGGCAAACGGAAGCGCCGTTCGCATCTGAAATACTAATGCATTCAACAATCTCGTCGATACACCGCCGTCGTTAAACTGTAGGCCTAGCAAAAATTTCGCACGAAGTAGGCCAAAATATATGCGTTCTACAAAACGGAGGAAGGATATGCGAAAGGTCAACTTGTAAACGTATTCGGGTTGTTAAAATTCAAGTTGACAAAAATGCGTCGTTTCTGCGAGTACTGGTGTTACGTGCTCTTTGCTTGTCTTGTAACGACGTGTTTCGTAACAGCTGGGAGCCAAGACGATGCCAGCGAAGACAAAGACAATCATTATCGCGAGATAAAAAGTTCAGGTTGAGTACACACTTTCGGCGCTTTACAACTTTTGATATATTATAAAACAAAATAGAATAGAACAACATTTTTATTGAAATCTACGCGCTAATAAAATGACACAATGCTACAAGTATTTCGGACAATTACTTTTGTCATTATACTTAATTTCCATAAGAACACAAAAATTGCAAATCAAATATAGCCCTGTAAGCGGTTAAAGTAAACTAATCAATAGGCCACATGTTCAACATAACAGTTGATTTCTATAAAGCCGAGCACAAACGAAAAACATCTATATTGTATTTAGCTATGGGCCCTATGACTTTTCTAAATTGCAATTAATTTATATTTTGAATAAGCTGACTCGTGCATAATAAGTCCAAATATCACATATCGTGAAAACAACCTAATTCTGGCCTGTTAGATTGCTGTTCATCAACTGCGTAACCTAACATTTGCCACTCTCGTCTAAGTAACTTCCAACTCCGCCTTACATGTCCAAATAAATTTTTGCCTTAGGCTACTTTTAGGCAGCATTAATATGAAGTAGGACTTGATTTGCCTGGTTCAGCAATTTAGACTACTTGAGGCCTAATTGATATAGCCTGACAGAACTCGGGTCTATGTCCTAGCTACCTTTGTGTGAAGTCGAATTCAGGTTTGTTTGTTTTCTTTTCTTGCTTTTCGTTCTCAATGGCTAACATAAATGTAATTCTTATTTATTTTTAGCCGACCGTACTTAAGTAACGGTCGAGCTATTGTCATGGTTGTCGTCCGTCCGTCTGTCTGTCCGTGCGTAACGGATGTGACTTAGCTGACGGGTAAAGCGTAAGGAAAAACTTTTAAACGAATAATTAGCCATGGGTGTTAAACTCAGACTTGCGAAATTTCAGCCATTTACTCCAAGGGGAACATTTCCAAATTGGGGGTTGAATGGAGAGGGTCAAGAAAATGTGCGTTTTTCAACGAAAAACTGGCCATATCTCAGAAAAGGTGAGACATAGGGCCAATATTACTATTAATAACTAATAGGACGTGTCATACGCCCTGTCACACGAGATGAAAATCGTCGACCTTGGATGACCTTGACGGTCACCGACAACCAGTACGGTTGGCTATCTTAGCGACAGCTGGGCTTCTTGTTACTTATCCATCTACTCATCATACAATCATCTGTTACATGACAGAGCTGGAGTGAGAAAAAAGAAAGCATACAAAACAAACAAATGATAAATACAAGAATGCCCAGCTGTCGCTAGAGAAGACGCGCTACAGCCTATACAATTCCTGTTGCAGTACTGACCTTCAAGGTCATCCAAGGTCGATGATTTTTATCTCATCTGAAAAGGTGTACACCATTATTAGTGATTAGTAGTAACCTTTCCGAAATAATGGTCAGTTATCGCTCGAAAATTTTCGTTAAAAATTGCGGCCAAACCGCTGCAGATAAAGACATGGTTATAATCGACAGCATATAGGAAGTCGCCAGCACTCTATCCGATGGTACCATCGCCGACCCCTACGACTTAACCTTTAGCCAGAATGCCGCACGATTGGTATACTATAGTGCTTTACGACTCTTCAGGGTCATCCAAGGTCAGTAATTTTTATGTCATTAAAAAGCCAATATGCAACTTTTATTAATGATCAATAACAACTTAGGCCATATATCGCACCGTTTAGCCACAATACATCCGTTACAGACGATGACAGACAGACGGATGACGACGGACAGACGACACATCGTACCATAGACGCAGCGCGTCAAAAATAGATTAGTGAACTTTCCACAAACAGGTTCACACACATAATAGGACTGAAAGCAACATTTTTAATACTTATGTATTGTCTTTTGTATAATGTATCCTCAAATAACTTCTCTGAAGTTCGCAGTTTAAGTCAGAATCAATAATCACCTATTTCTGGCTACAATCATCGCATTCCTGGCCATGGCCAGGATTAGGTTAAACAAGTGGCCATAATTAGGTTAATTGCGGTCCTTCGCTTTCTTAGTTATACTCAAAACTAATTTTAGTCACAACCAAATGCTACGAAAGTTGACAAACTAACATATAAGTAAAAACAAACAAATGTGTCAAGCAAAATTAGTTGAAACCGACAACGTCAGAATGATTACTATCACGAGGATGTAAAAGTTGAAACATTTAAATCGTTACAAAAATGTGTAACATTGTGAACAATTGTAAACAAACTTTGCGACCTAACAACTATTATGTCTATAAAGATGTTTGAGAGTGAAAGTCGCCATTCGTTAAAAATCCAATAAATAAATATGGCCTTGCTTGAATATTAAAGCTTCTAAACAGAAATATAGGTTTTCAAAAATGTCCAGGATTAGGGTGATGGCCAGGATTAAGTTAACTTACCCTAATAGTATTACAGCAGCTATTGCATATTTGGAGACTGTCTTTGAGGGGTTAGGCAAGCCCTAGACAAAAAGTCCGTGGCTCCAAAATCTGTTTGAATAAACCAGAATACCTTCGACTCCTTTAAGGCGTGTTCAAAATGACAGAGATAAAATAAAACTTATAGCACGAACTTTGTACATCGTATTTGCAAAACACGTTTAAGACAGGCTGTACTCAGAGGTATATTGTTTGCCAGTAACGGAGTTTCTCCCAACAAACTGACAATAATCGAAGTGCTAAACAGGGAGACCGCATTTAATCTGTAAAATAAAGTTTTGTTTTTACATTGGCCAACGTGGGCCATATAATCGTTTAGCTTATAAGCTTATAGTCTATGATCTCGCACGTAGTTGTAAATTGGGGTCCATGGATGGACAATGCGAATACATAAACGTATAAAAGTGCTGTAATTAAGAGAATTTTTAGTATTCTTCGTCGCTAATCACGGTCATTTTGTGTTTCGTTCGTGTTTACTTACACAGAATCAGACGACGACGAAGACGAGTATCCACAAAGTTACGACGACCCCAACTATGATTATTCTAGTGATGGGCAATCGGACGATTTCAAATTAAATGAAAAAAAACCGATTACAGGACGATGAAAAGGAAGGATACGACGATCACCACCATAAGTACGGTTACGGTTACAAACCGAAAAAGAAAAAAGTGTACGTGCCGGTGTTTGTGCCTGAGAAAGAAAAGAAAAAAAGTAAGAATGAATCACAAATATTTTTATTCAACAAAACCTGTTAGGCCTATATGTGTAGGACAGGGTATATTAATTTGCAACGTGGTATATTTAACGGTTTGCATTGTCTATCAAAAGTTTTTATTGTTTACATTTGTTAAGGATTTTTGTGCATTTGTGCAATGCAATTTGTTGTGGTAAGGTTCGAAATTCATTCATACGTCAACGTACTACGAAGGGCTATGAAAAATAAACACGTAGGCTAGTCTAATCTGTATTTAATAGCATCAAAACATCATCGTTTAATATTAAAGGATACCAAAACACGCTATGAAATGTTTTCAACTGGCATATTTGGTAACAAATTTTAATGACACTGTTTTGTACAGATCCCAATAAACGTCAAATAAAGCCTATACTTTGTTTGTTACACAAAGTTGTAGTTTATAATAATAGTCCATTGATAAGTTTTAAATATTAATATAGTAGTATTGCAATAGTGTAAAGGTTGTGTGCTTTCGTCTGCTGTCTGTTTAGTGAAAATAATTAGCGTCGACAAAGGTTTTCATATTCATGGAGGCCAACAACTGTTCGGCAAGTTCTTGTCACTGAAGAAATGCATAAAAGCCTGCGCCATTACGCCAATTTGTTTGTCAGGCGACTACAACCCGTGGTTGCATAAGTGCTACCAACACACCAACTTTACGGCCTGCACCAATCAAAAGGCGCATCCGCAGTTCGTTCACTTCAGCAAAGTGCCTTGCTGTGAGTAATCCTAGGCTAAGCTCCTAGCTCGTCTAACGTATGCTCATAATAGGCTATTAATCGCGCCCTCCGTGTAAGCTGGTTAACTTATACAGCAATAGCGCTTAGTAGGCTCATGAAGTTGCTATTTTTAGTCAGACAGCTGCAAATTTCGAATAGCAAAGTTAAGTTAGTATCAAGTTTCTGCTCCTATTTGAATCCAAGGGCGAAACCGTCGAATTTCGGACAACTTTAAGATTTTGTTTTCCGGTGTTTCCGATACGATGCAAAATGTCGACTATCAGAAAAATGCCTTGAAAATCGCAGACATTTCGCGACACTGTATGCGACTTAGCATGTGGTAACCGTATAATGTGAAATCGTTTGTTGACGTCGTTTATCATTAATGCCGGTCTGCAATTATGTGCACTCTTTACACACCGGTCATGGCGTGGCCCTTTAGTTTCAAACACCTACCGCGGTCATCTGAGCTTCTGCCAACTTTATTCTTTTAAGTTCAATTTCCTTTTCTTTCTCTTCCTCTTTCTGTGCTTTTACTAACTTCATTTTCTCTAACTCAAATTCTCGTTTTCTTTTTTTCTTCTTCTCAACTCGCTCTCTTTCTTCTTTTATTGCATTCTCCTTCTCCTCCTTCTCTCTGTTTATTCTCATTCGGGTAATTATAGAATGCTGAGTATATCGTTTTATTTTAATATGGATGAATGTGCAGCGGTGGTGGACGCCCCTACTGGTCACGTGACCCTGGGCGCTAACATGGCTAACGGCATCGAACAGAAAGGAATTGACACTCTGCAGCAGTGTATCAAGAAATGTGCATCGGCGGGACTCGGAATACCAGCCACTGTAGGTGTAATCTTTCAATTAGGCTACGCGTTTCATGAAAAGGTCACACAGTTATAGCACAGCGCAATAACACGAGTTACTTATTCTGTGGTTATAGCGTAAAATAACACGATAGGCCTAAATATGCGTGTATGATATGCCGTAGGCCTATAAATATACACTGTTCTGTTTTTCCCAGGTAGTGCAGAAGCAGATGTTGAGTGAGGTGAAAAACTAAACGATCATTTGATGGCCAGCTGCGTCACAAATATGTGTACCAAAAATTGTTAAAATTGGATAACCCGTCTTCAAGTTATGCTAAAAAAATTGGTGTGTTTTTATGCCTCACAGTGTACGTCATTCTTGTGCGCGAAAAAAAAACTTTTGTGCTCCAAAGCTTTATTCTTCGTTTTACCAGATGTTATTCTCTATTTTTACTGTAGCTTATGTGAATAGCATTTTGCCACTAAATCAAAAAAATAACATAAATCAGCAACAGTTTTGAGCAGGTGTGGTGTTGAAGTCGGGAACTATCTCCGAAGTCATTTTCTTCGGTACTCGTTTGTAAACAACGTGGTAAATTTATACAGCATAGGCTCCAGCTTTATAGTCACTATCTGAAATTAACACATACAAGTATATTCAAAGGTTTGATAATTCTGCACACTGTGACAGGCGACGACGCCGCAGTCGTTCAACACACAGGGTTGTTTCGCCATCGACTATGATTTCGCTACTCACAAGTGCTACTTTTTCGCCGTCAACGTGCTGCTGGATGCTGCTAATATGCCCGTCTACCTTCATTGTATCATAGATTCCACCGCGGCTATACCGTCTTCTCTCGGTCTACGGCCCAATCCCACCGTCGTACACATCACCCTGTGTGAGTTGTATACGAATGTTTAGTTCAACTGCTTATTTTTTGCGTCTTATATATTTTGTGGTTAAAGTTTTTTTAGTTGTAGATATTATTAGAGCTGTATACCATACGAATTCGTAGCCAATGAGTATTTTTAATTTGATCCAGTTTTATGATGTTAATCCGCTTTCAATGATTGGAATCCCTTGGTCTCAAACTAACGACTTGCATTCCATTTAATTCCCGCAGATACTTCACATTCTGTCTCACAGCGTTCTAAATTCCAAATTTAATAAACTGCGGGTCTGTGATGCAAAAGTCGACGCGTTTCATGTTTTTTTTCGTTGTTGTTATCGTTTCGCAATCTTATTAGCAATTGCATGTTACGTTCGTTTGTTTACAAAAGCAATAATGTGTGAAAAAAACAAAAACCGAAAAATGTCAAATCAAAGAATAGCAACGATACACATCGGACTTAAAACATTTTGGGCCTCGTTCGACGTGGTCAGATACTTTGAACCTGGATCCCATTGTTTACAGAAAAGATCGGATCTCTGTTTTCACTGTCTGTGTCCTTCGGGCTTTAGGGTTCTTAAGTGTTTTAAGTCCGAAGTGTATTAAATTCGAAGTGTTCGGTAAACAAAAAAAACGAAAAGTACGCCGGTGAAAAATGAAACAAGAAAACACAACTGTTGCTAGGGAAAACGCGCAAAAAGCCTATACAGTTTTTGTTGCAGTACTGACCTTCAAGGTCATTCAAGGTCAATGATTTCTATTTTATGTGGCAGGGCGTATGCCACTTTCTATTAGTGATTAATAGTAACTATGGCCGTATCTTTTACCATTTCCGAGATATAGCCAGTTTTCCGTTTGAAAAATGCACATTTTTACCCCTTTCATTTAATCCTGAATTTAAAAATGTTTCCTTTGCACTAGGTCGCTGAAATTTTGCGTGACTAAGTTTAAGGCATAGGGCTAATTACTTTTGTAAAAAAATTTCCCCCATGACCTACCGATTAGTCACACTACATCGGTTACAGACGGAGAGACAGACAGCCAGGCGACAAACAGACAGACGACACATCGTGCCATAGACGCCTATAGCATAGCTGTAGCGAGTATAAAAACTTAAGCCTAAACCGAAAAACATTTTGTGGTGCCATCAGCACAAAGTATTTGTATAAACAAATTATAATGACAGGTTATACAAAAGTGCTTTTTTGTGTTGCAGGTCTACTTCCTACAGGCTAAAAAAGTTCTGAGAGTATTCGGCAGCAAAGTGGTTCGATGTTACATAAACGAGTTTCTGTTCAAGTCCGTTCGCTTAGCATTCAAGATGAAAATCGTTTGCGACATCATAGTCTAGCATATAACGAAATTTGAACAATAACCCCTCCCGAGGATACAAAAGTGGGCTTACGTGTTGCGTTATACCTTAGCAATAAGCTTCTGCAAAACGGTGACAGCCCCAAAGAGAAGCCACTTGGAGCACTTGACGGTGACCTTTTCTGAACTTCGACGAAAACCGAGCGCGGTTAACCTGTTTATGATGTTTGGCCCAAAAACTCTTGATTTCAACTTTATGGCATAGTATCCGAGTTTGATACTTGAAGTTAACCTGTACATCGTTATAGCTAATTAGACAGTTAAGCCTACTCCACCAATATTTTTTTCATCGTTCACCAACCAATTTTCAATTTTCTTATTAACAAACTTTTAAGAAAAGTTCAGATTTTCTAACAAGGCAGTCATTGAAAATCTCAGTACAGCTTAAGCGCGTCGCCCCATTAGCTTGCGAAACATTAGTGTCAGAAACTAATAGACCAATGTGCTTAACACTTTTTTTTACATTTTCAGGGGGTGTTATCAATATTATATGGTGTTGTCTACAGTCTGATATTGTTGACTTCTCTACCTCATCTGCCTTCAAACGAACTATTAAAAGGAGTGATTATTTTAGGTTTATTCATTTGCTACAGCTTTCTGACAATTTTTGTGCATTCGTTATGTAGCATGTATAGTTTTTCTACCTTTGTTCTTATTTTAGAGCAACTGTTAGTGCAGTTTGCAGCCTTGTTGTTCTGCCATTAGCGCTTAGTCCGTCCGTAATGTCGTATATTGGTGTTGGCAAATAAAATGACGATAATGATAGAGATTTTGCCATAAAATATTACCACTAATTTACCATAAAATAAATAACAGTTTGTTAATGCTCTAAGCTGTACATATATAAGCTTACCATCTTTTAGCACACATAACATAATAGCCTAAGTAATTTTAGTTAATGAGGTGTAAAAATTGTGCTGGCAGTAGCATGCAGCCTGGTGAAAAAATAAAGACGGGAAAACAATGTTTTATGTTGGATTTCATGACATCATGATGCTGTGTAATATAACACAAAAGCTTACAAAAACAAAGCAAAACATTGAATTACACCCAAAAGAGCTAAAGCAAAATTACTGAAGCATAACAGACTAGGCCTACAGGCAAACAATTTTTTGGTAAAATTTTGAAAGCACCGATTTTTTAGAGTTTAAAAAATTGCAATGACACACAGCAACCAGAAGCCTGAGTCAGAAACTAGTTTGAGCGTTTTTCCTTTTACGGTTCTGTATTGTCTATGACATCAGCGAAACAACGACGTAAAATGACAACGTGTAAAATGAAAAATTACAATCTTAAAACTGGTGCGTCGGATTTCGGACACATGAGCGTTAATTCTGATCTTTATACGATATTGTAATTATGAGCCTAACTTTGTTAAAATATGCTAGCTTTGCGGATATTCCGACTGCAAAGAAAACATATGGTATGCATTTCGATGAGGCCTACTGATGCAATAATAGGACATCAAAAAGTATAAATTACTGGTATGTCGAACTAGTTTCCGGTACGTCCACTCAGCATCGGCAGAAAGTTGGCGGAGTTATTACGCGACCGTTGTATAGGCCGTATTACGTGTCTTGTCTGTTCATCCGTCTGTCTGTGTGCTTGGACGGACAGACAGATAGACTGGCAGGCAAATCGCCTAGCGCGGTCTACAACACAGGACGACCGCATAATAATTCTCACTCTATGGTGTCGTATGGCCATGTGAGAATTTTCCAGTTCTCTATAGTCATTGCGCATGCGTGGCAGCAGTTTCCGGTGGTCGTTTCACACGGTGGTGCGAGCAGCAGCGACTTGCGTGACCTAGTTTCAACGTGACCTGGTTTAATTTGCTGCATCGATCACAAGACTTTCACATCACCGCGCACGCATGTCTAAGACAATTGATGAAACCGCGCGCACAAATTTATGACAAAACCGGCGGTTAGAAAAAAAAACTTAGCACGCAGTGAACACATTCTTGCATTGACTGACTGATCAATAATTGATTGATTGATTGACAACACGGACTGTTGATACAGTTTACATTTCTTCAGTGAAATCACAGATCAGATGCAGACAAAAAATACATTTAGGTAGAAATCACACAGGAATCTCAACAGACATTGAGCGACTTTACTTTTTGACTTCGACTTTTGCTGAGCCAATTCGCTGAGCGATAACTTCGGACTTGAACTTAGCGAAAGGCGAAGCGAGGTTACTTCACGTTTTGGCTTAAGTATGTACTTAGACTAAACTTCGCAGATTAGCCAATTGGCTCAGCGAAAACCTAAGTTAAAACGTGAAGTCAAACATTGTCTCTTCGAGCCGCAGAAAAAGACGAGTTACTTAATTACATGTGTTATGTGTATGAGAGACGACGGCACGGAATTGCAAACGAGTTAATCAGTGACGGCCTGGTGGCAAAAGATCAACAGACCGACCAGTTAAACTAGTTTTGCGTTAAGGGATAGGCCTACTTTAAAATAACCGGTGGAGAAAACAAAGAAATTTATTTAAAATTTAAAAAATTATTCTACCGTTACCAGTAATTAAGCGTCAGAGAAGTAATCGATAATTCCATGCAGTCACATGCTATTCATCATAGGCGTACACAGGCGTACACAGGCCAGGACGAACTGTCGCAGCACTGAGTGAGTAGTGCGGTAAGTAAGCTGAAGCGCGGTGTAAGATAGCCGTGAGCTAATTTTCTTGGTCCGTGAGAAAATGAATCTTCGACAACATCGACAGCGCGGCTTGACTCTGCTACAGTCTGATCACGTCTTCGCTGTTCAATGTTCACACACACACGGCGTCCACGTAGGTCGTTACAAATGCTGACGGCGTGCTGTGGTCCTGGTATAAAACGAACGAGTTTGCCGGCGTGTAAGCCTATAACATCTTGTCCGATCTCAGTGCCGATCGGATGGTCGGTCGGTTAGTGGTCAGCACAATGTGTCGAGTCTGTCGAGTTTGTCGGCTGATTTTCCTGATCTCACTAACGTACGTCGCTCTGATGACGTCTTGCCAGTCGACGGCGGACTCCGACAACGAGTTCAAAGACGACACGCCAAAGGTCCACAACTACTACTACGACGACGACACACAGACTACAGGTATTGTCATTATAAGTATAGGTTTCAACACAATCTACAGTGCATTATGCGAGTGTAACGATACACTGTAGATCGTGCTGAAACACATTTATTTCATGATTGTGATTGACGGGTGTTCTACCTGAACGCAGGTGTGATATACGAACGCGAGACGTTATCAGGCAACATAAGTGACATTTAGAACATTCCACAACATAATAAAAGATAAGAGAATTATAACGTAGGTCAAAGAGTAGGCCTGATCATTTATACAACGAGAAAAGATGCCGCTGTCGAGTGTCGACACGTATGCGGCCGTCCGTCCGGTTATCAGGGGTCTTGCAATGAGACAGACGGCCGTTAAGTAAGCAGAAGGCTCCACAGTAGAAGTGGACTGTTTTTATTATAATTCATAAATCACAACCGAGCAAAATTTAAACCATCATAAAAGTTCATAAAATACAGCCGCGGGCGATGATGGTTTGGTTATGTTATTATTAGAAACGTCTGTAGTAGTGTCTGCAGATATTTGCTGTCATTTGCTAGAATATGCCGCGTAGGCCTACACATCTTTAAAGATGATAGTTGGTTTAGTTTTGATAGATAGCGGGTTTATGCATCGATCAGCAAAGTCTCTGTACGTCGGGCTCATTTAGTACTTGGATGGGTGACCATCAGCAGGCTACTAAAACATATCGGTATACAATCAGTCACCCAGATCAACTCAGCCTGGCCATCAACTCAGCCTGGCCATCCCTCCCTGCGTAGGCGCAATGAGTATCAGTGAAAGCTGGGACATAAACAGGCACCGCGCGATGCACTAGCCGTGGTCTGGCAGTGTAAGCTTGTGCCTCGCTGAGGGCTAAAGAAACGAGTTCAGCTCCACGTTAATGGCAAGTGGCTTATGAAGGATTTTACTTTTTATTTACTGTAAAATCGTAGCTTTTTTTGTTTCAAATAGTCAGCCGGCTTTCACGTTATCCAAAGTTTTAGAGAAAATCGTAAATGCATGGCTACGTTTTTTGTGCTCAGAACAGAACGAAAAATCGTCCGCCGATGACGTTAGCAGGACGTCGTCACGTGACCAAGTCAAAATGACGTCAGACGATGACGTAGCAGGCGTTGACGTCGGCGACGCCAAGTCATTCGCCGCCGACGACGACGACGAATACTATGACGATGACGATACGGACAATGATGAGAGTAAGTATGAGTATGAAGATAATGACGATAATGATGAGAACTATGACGATGATGGTGATGATGATGATGATGATGATGATGTACGCAAGAGTCGGCCAGAGTCTCGCTCGTACTACCAGGAGCCCTATCACTACCACCAGCAGCAGTATCATCAGGAACCACAGTACTACTATCAGCCGACTTACCCCAAGAAAAAGAAGAAGAAAGTTTACGTTCCCGTTTTCGTGCCGGAAAAAGAAAAGAAGAAAAGTACGTCAAACACCATTTTGATAGATTGTTTTATCTGCAACTGTTGCGGTTAGGTTATTTCACTCATTTCGACGAGCAAATTGATTCACAAATGTCAGTTTCAACAGGGCAATCAAGCGCTGGTTCAGGCTGGCTACGCGTTGATAACAATAATGATGATGATGATAATTAACAGGCCTAATGATGACGAATATCGCAAAACGTATGTCCGTAACTTTTAATAATCGCGCAGGGCTAATTCAAAATTTAGGCTATTGCTGGGTGTGGTTGGAAGAACTGGTCAGTATTTGATACATTTGTGAAGTTTTGCGATTTATCACCCGTTATCTTTGCAACCCAAGTTCAATCGAAGTTACACACAGCCGTTAAATAGGCCGTAACACAACACGTGGAGTATACGTAAACTCTCCACTCCTTACGATCACGAGCAATATGCCGTAGTGACTAGTGACGCTTCGTGTCCAGCTCAAACAGTGTCCTACTCACACAAGCAGAAACACGCGTAACACGCAGTAACAGTAACAGTGAAGATGCCGAAAGCCAAAAAGCTCGTTTTTCTATGTTTTGTGCTAGGCCTATGCCTTGTAAATTAACTGCAGTCTTATGTAGCACGCAAATAGAAATTGTAAACTGTAGGGCCTACGCTATGTAGTTAGTTGTACAAATATTTTGAATCAAAAGTATCAGTTCTATTGTAGTCTTTAATTTAATTTCAATTGTGAAATGTATTCTTTTTATTTCATAATGCTTACATCGCTGAGAATATCTTTATAACTAGACAATAAACGAAAAACGACAAACAGAAATACGGGGTATATTGGGAGTTGGGAAAAAAGAAGGTGCAATTTAGAGATCCTCAGTAGTTCTGAGTAAACAATACAACCACATGAGAGACTGACGTGTTAACTTGTTGCTGTGGCAAATTGTGTGTGATGCGTGTGTACTGATCAGTGAAGATCCTCAGCGTTGACAAAGGATTCTACGTTCCCGGAGGCACGCAGCTGTTCGGCAAGTTCAAGTCACTGAAACACTGCATGAAAGCGTGCTCCATCACACCAAGTTGTCTGAGCGGAGACTTTAACCCTTGGCTGCACAAGTGCTACCAGCACACCAACTTCACTGCGTGCAACAACGCCAAGTCTCACCCGCAGTTCGTTCACTTCAGCAAAGTGCCTTGCTGTGAGTAGTGCATGCATGCGACGCGCTTCGCTAACGTTGACGACGGAGCATTAGATTGTGATGTTCTATTGGAGACTTAAAAGCAAAGACTTTGAACCGAACGATACTTTTCGTCAAGACCAAGACCAAGACAAAAGTCAACAGTTTATTTCTGACCTAAATCAGTGTTCCTCGAGCCTAAGACTTTCTCGAAGACAACGAATCCTTTCTGATATTTCTTGGCCTAACTATCTTTTTCTAGTAGTTACTAGTTTGCATGATTTTGACCACTTTACAACTTGTGATTAATTGACTGACTAACTGATTGATTGATTCATTGATTGAACGTCACTAAAGCCTGAATTACATCTGTGGAAAAAATATGGTGGATCTCTCGTGGAGAGAATACGGCATAGATGAATCAATGTGTGTACGGCGTGAGTTAAATAGACCTAATAGAATGAAACAGAGCTAACGGCTAGAGGTACATCCTCGAAACCACAGCAATTTCGGCCTGAGATTTGTGGTAGCGCTGGATAACCTGTAACGCTGGATAACGAGTAACCTGCCTCTACGCGCTGGCTCTGAGATCCAATTCTAAGAATGCACGTCGTGCGTTCTTAGAGCAATCTCTTAAAGCCAGCCTCCTCGTGTGTGCGGGGTATCAGAAATGTGATAATTTGCGATCTTTGATTTTATGTGTTGTTTTAGGTATTTTACTTATGAACATTATGCCTGCCATTAAAATAATAAATATGCTCGTAAATAATAATTTAAAGTGCTGAGCCTGGCTTAAGCCTTGCATCTTTTGACCTTGCTAACATAATTACTATTAGTGTATGTACTTTACAGCGGTGGTCGACGCGCCAACTGGTCGCGTGACCCTGGGTGCTAACATGGCTAACGGCATCGAACAGAAAGGAATTGACACTCTGCAGCAGTGTATCAAGAAATGCGCGTCCGCAGGACTCGGGATACCCGCTACTGTAAGTTTTATTCACGACAAGTGTTACTCAGTTAACTCTGTTCCATAAAAGCAACCACTTGAAGCTACAGAGACCTTTATACGGGAAGTAGGTCTACTGCAGTTGTGTGAGAGAATCAGGCTAAACGTTGTCGCTTTTGATTCCAGGATTAACATAGGCCTAGGCACATCACACAGACCTTGTCGGATTTCAACGCGTTGTCTGTCACTGCTAGCGATTGACTCAACGTCATTCTTGTGAGCGAAAAAACGTTTGTGCTTCAAAGCTTTATTTTTCGTTCTACCAAATGTCATTCTGTATTTTTACTGTAGCTTATGTGAGTAGCATTTTGTCACTAAACCAAATAAAATGACATAAATCACCAACAGTTTTGAGCAGGTGTGTGTTGAAGTCGGGAACTATCTCCGAAGTCTTTTTCTTCGGTACGCGTTTTTAAACAACAACGTAAATTTATAGTCATTATCTGGACTTAACATATACAAGTATATTCAAAGGTTTCAGGTTTGATAATTCTGCACACTGTGACAGGCGACGACGCCGCAGTCGTTCAACACACAGGGTTGTTTCGCCATCGACTATGATTTCGCTACTCACAAGTGCTACTTTTTCGCCGTCAACGTGCTGCT
>Ga0209367_1005745_pt1 | contig 17168 bp, 9 predicted proteins | sample WorMetLIZISLAND2_FD_187412 | JGI IMG/M metagenome (GOLD analysis project Ga0209367, IMG submission 187412) | Marine gutless worms symbiont microbial communities from Max Planck institute for Marine Microbiology, Germany - Olavius geniculatus... ... | reverse complement strand
CTTTCTACTTCTCTGAGATTATCTGAGAAATTGTGAGCAAGATTTTCCTTTGCTACGTTATGCTAGCTCCGCCCACTTGCTTGAGTTACGTCATCCAAATAGATAAAATTGGCTAGCGTAGAATTCTATGTTAGAATTCTCAGAGAATTCTTACTTGCGCGTTTCACACTTATCGTGAGAACTAGTGAGAACAACTGAGCCGTAGAAGTGAGATTCTCAGAGAAAAAAAAGTGCGAAACACGTCTATGGTATCACACAGTTACCTGCCACCCAACACAGGCGAATGCGCTCCACATTGCAGCTGGTACTCGATTTACCTACCTCAGAAAAATAGAAGGCTGAGGTGACCTGAACCCGACATCGGTTTTTACAGAAATAAGCCACTCCACTCTTATTCATGCTTATCATTGATACTGCAAACCTATATGACTTACATGACCGTTCTAAAAACAAAAAAACACCATGGGCTATCATCTCATTCGGCGCCATCGCTTTTACCATGATCAACTAATGCATCCAATAGTGACTAGAGTACATAAGAATAATGTCTGCAGAAAGAAAATACTTAAATATGCAAATCACTCAACACTATTTCAACTAAGTATTACTTTGTCGAGAGATGGAAAGCAGATTTCAAGTGTAAACAATATGCTGACTGGCTGGTACAGCAAAAGCATGGCCATGATTACACGTAAGATAAAAACAAAATGTGTTTTACATGCTAAGATACTCACAAAAATGTTTGTAGAACAATACTGCAAATGTTTTTAGAGTAATCAAAGCTTTATCTAATGTAACTTTGTAAAAACTGAACAGCAAAACAAAAAGAAAAAACTTAGTATCGGCCATAGAAACAGTTTATCGATATCTCTGATGATAAAAGTAATCACATCAATATTCATCTGAATGAAAAAGTTACACTACCTGACGGTCCTCGGCACACATGCGGCTCAGTAGATTGACGACGTTGGTCATATCAAATGACCACTGATTGCTGGTGAAGTATTGGAGGCTGCCGACTGAACGCCACAGTCGTACCTGCATCCGCCATAGCCTGCCACACCGCACCATCTCACGATTTATACTGCAACTCATAACTACAGGGTGGGCCATAAAAACGTGGCACTTTACTTTTGTCTATGTCTTCGCCAACTACTGACCGATTTTCGAAATGCTTTCACTGGCACATTCTGCGGACAATATGCAATAGCGTGATTATTACATATTCCACCACACTGTAAATGCATCTCTACACTACCTGCAGACGATCATGTTTGAATTAAACTGTTGAGACAAAAGAAAGGGTATGGTGCTAAAAAGTTTATTGCAGAATTTCCTAGCAAACAATGGACACTGACACGATTAAACAAACAGTTGCCTAATACTGGACGTTTACATTGTGAGGTGACCTCACAAAAGCTGCTGTAACTATTGTTTGCATAGATAGATTAAACTAAAATATAACATTTTGATTGCCAATAGATAATACATTGTTGATGCAAAATTTTGCCAGAATCAGATATTGTTCATTAAAGTTATGCAAATGTACACGGGTTTACTTATGTAACACCATATTCGTAATGGAGAAATTTTGTTATCGATATTCAACAATTAGTAATTTTGGTAAAAAATAACATTTTTGAACGAAATTCGGCAATCGCTTAAGGAATTTATTGCGGATTAAGTGTACGAAAATTTATTCAAATTGGTTCAAATTTGACATTTTTATTGCACAATGTCTAGGGGTCCATTTTTTACCGGACACAGTGTATATGCCATGCCTTATGAAATTTGAGCAGTCTGACAGTTTCGGCAACAATTGGCCTCAATCGCTGCAGACTGTGGTGAAGCAATGTCGTACTGATCTGTTTTTTCTTAGTTGTGTAACTACTAGCAATATGCTACATTAGTTTTGCACACATGTGCAACATACGGTGTATAATACAAAGAATAAAAATAAAACGTTTTCCCACTTTTTGCATCACCCTGTAGATAATAAACAACAGAATGCAACAGTGATAAGGCAAGCAGGTTGACTGACACTGGTTTCTTGCCGGCAACTGACAAGCAAAGATCCATCATCCACGCAGGTAAAAAGTGATCAAACCATCGATGTATTTCATAGTATATACTGCACACACACGCAAACAGGCATAGACTAAGTCCCGTTTTTTAATGGCCAATCAAATTGATCTCTGATCAACTTCAAGATTTGATTGGAGATCATATCAGTGACCGTTTTCCATCACCAACTAGCGACTAATCGTCCATCAAGTTTCCCATCAAGTTGATGGCCGAGTATTGGCCGATCAAGTCAGATAATTGATGATTAAACATGGTGATCTGCAGTTCGTTGCTTATTCGCACCAGAAACATTGCTTCACTTCGCCGGTCAGAACGGCAATTCATGCATTAAAAAGTTCCAAACATGGCGACCAATCACTACTGATCAATTTATACTTTGTATAGTGTTTTATAAAAAAAACAAAATGGATAGACGCTCTCATATTGATTTGCGATAGAACGTATTTTTGACAGCAGATGACATGGACAATATCGTCGATATCATTGCTATGATGACATTTACTGGCTACAGTGTCCACTCTCAGCGCATGCTGGGTAATTTAGCACAACCCCGCAAATTGAGGTCACTGTCAGCCAATCAGATTGGCGTAAAGTAGGCTCAGTTGATGGCCGATCAGCTAATCGCCAATCATGTAATTGGAGATCGAAAATGCATGGAAATATAGGCCCAAATATAGGGGGATAGGTGCAAACAGCACGCAATTATCTCTTACGGGGACCGAGTTATACCGCTTTGAACTCTCCATTGGCTGTAATGCAAAATTTTGCAACTTTTGAATGGTTGCTATGGCAAGAGTGGAACTTTGACGTCACAGCTACGTCATGGTACGTCACATGGAGATGTTCCCGGGGTCATATGACCCAGGACTTTTTTTCTGAGACTCATTATGACCAATTAAAGCAGTTAAAGCAAAAAAAATAATTTGTTGGAATTTTTGGGGGGTTCGGCAATATAGATCGTATTTTGACCCGACTATTGGTAAACTTTGCAAAGCATTTGCTAACTGAGGCAAGAAAAGAAATTACCGATTTGTAGTGAACTTAGGTTCTGGCAAACGGAGTGGAGACTCAAGGGGATACTTTGTGAAGCACACATGAGATGCTCGCTCTGCAACCAGACACGATATAAAGCAACCAAAATGCTTTCACTAGAGTGACATCCAATGATTTTACAATGATCCAATGAATTTACAAATTCAAAACAACATGATCATATAAATTCAACAGCCACTGTAGCACACTGTATTAGTCTGCAAATACCAGTATGAATAATTATGACAATGGTATATATTTACATAATATGACACGTCATTTTTAGAATTTTGTCATTTTTACATTTAACACTATTTCTATTCTCAGTATCTCTCATTTCATTTTTTTCACTACTTTTGTCATCCATCACCCCATCATTCTTTCATTCCATTCTCAAAACTTTTCTTTTTCTCAAATCCTATCCTCCATAGACATCTGGCACCCCCTTGGACTGACTCCACGCTATTCGGACCTGCTCGCGGTTTTTATGTTTACTCTTTTCAGTTTTTTCAGTTTAGTTTTCATTATTATTCTTTATTTCTTACATTTTCAGTTTTTTTTTCTTATTTTAGTTGTCTTTACTTCAGTCATTTTTTTTAATTTTGTCATTTTTACATTTAGCACTATTTCTATTCTCAGTATCTCTCATTTCATTTTTCTTTTAAACGTTTCAGTTTTTTAGTTTATGTGCTAGATTAAACTGACAGTTTGTTTGTCAGTTTTTGAGTGCAAATTCTCCATTGTACTGTATTGTATTGATTACAAAAACACATAAACTAACCAACTTGACCCCAAGTCAGCCTGTTGATTTGGCCCGTAGTACAGTTGAACACTTGAATAGTAGGCGGCCTGTCACAAATGCACATACACAGAAACACTGACCAATAATACACAATCGCGCTTGATAACGTAAATATATCTAAATGCAATATGCAACTTCATTATATCAAAGTAACTGAGCACCAATGAGTCATATCAGTCAAACAAATACAACAGTGAAAAATCTCCTGCATTTATATTCAGTACCCGATGACTCAAAAACAGACCATCAAATTTGCCACCATCACCAAATATCGACAATTTTTAAAGTTCTTTCTACAAATTGCAATAAAGTGATCATTAATGATCCTGCCACAGACGAAACATGTTGCTACACCACCTTGTAAAATATAAATGCCAGAACATATCAGCACGTGCTATAGACTTTTGTTATATAATATGTAGACTTTTGTGTTGGCAAAAGGTGGTCACTTTAAACACCAAACGTGGTAACAACAGCGATGACTTGGACTGCATTTAAAATGTTTGTTGAAATTGATTTCTGTGCTAATAAATGATGAAGAATATTGTAATAGTTAACTAGAGGGTGCGCCAAAAAAAATGACCCAACTCGTTTTTGTCAGAACTTCGTCAGATCTCCACCAAATTTGATAATTTTTGTTACACAGATAGCCAAGATGACAGAAATATGTAAGAAACACTCATTGTTCACCTCATGTAGTTTGTCAGTGCACTACCATGTAAAATAAAGATGCTCCAAATTGTTGCAGTTGTTGTCTCTGAACAAGTTTTAATTACTTAATTAAGCACACAGTAAACTAAAATGTGATTTATTTAGCAGAATTATAAGTTTGCATAACAACTTGTTTCCAAGTTATTAGAATTTATGTCCAAAGTGAATACAATGCCTTAGACATGATGACACGGCTGACAGCAGCATTATCAATCAACTGATCAAAATGCACAGCACTCACTCATGGATAAAATGTTTTTTAAGCTCATTAATCAGTTATTTCATTGTCTGCTATTTTCAGCATAAAATATTAATTACCATAAAATTATTACATGATATGGCACTTGCTGTGAAATTTATAATAAAAAAAGTGAGCAATCTGATACTGATAATCACCGTGTAATGTAACAATTTGAAGCATCTGCGTTTTACACGGTAGTGCATTGACATAAACCATATAAAGTAGACAATTAAGTGTACCTTACATATTTCTATCGTCTTGGCTATCTGTGTGCCAAAAATTATCAAATTTGGTGAAGATTTGACGAAGTTCTGACAAAAACAATTTGGGTAATTTTTTGGCACACCCTGTACTTAACTACAGGGTGGGCCAATAAAAACGTGCCACTTTACTTTTGTCTATATCTTTGCCAATTATTAACCGATTTTCAAAATTCTTTTACTGGCACACACTGCAAACTCTTTGCAATAACGTGATTATTATATATCCAACCAGGCGGTAAATGCATTTCTACGCTATCTTGTGAAATATAAATAAGTTATGAATAGATAACAATAATAACAAAGAAACATTTAAGGGAATAGAAAAAAACATTTCAGACCAACATTGCAGTAAATGGTCTGTATGACACTTGACGGTGCGGATCTAACACAGTCTAGTGTCATATGGATCATTTACTGCAATGTTGGTCCAAAGTGTTTTTTCATTTACCTAAATGTTTCAATATCATTAGTTTTTTCTTACATTTATATTTTCACAAGGCAGTGTAAAGATGCATTTACGGTGTGATTGGATATATAATAATCACATCACATTATTGCAAATTGTCTGCAAAGTGTGCCAGTGAAAAAAATTGAAAATCAGTCAATAGGTGGCAAAGATATGGACAAAAGTAAAGTAGCACGTTTTTTTATCGGCCCACGGTGGAGTTCTGTGATATTCTCAGTTCAGTTCACAAGGCAGCATTTCAACGAGTGCAGTTGGATCCTTAGTAATTGCTTCATTGCAAATTTTCTGTAAGAGCGCATCAGTAAAAAATTCTTAAATTCGGCTGACATTTTGCAACATTCTTTGTCTCACAATAGAGTAAATTGTTAGCAGAAATACAGACCGTTCCATTGCCGTGCTCCAAGCAACAGCTATGATGAGACTAACTGCCATGTCAACGGGAATAATATCAGCACCTGCCGCTCCATCGCCCATCATGACCCGTAGCATTCCCTTCCCAATCTACATCGCAGTTTCACCAAGCAGTCACACCAAAGCATCATCATCAATTTAAGCATAGCTTAACAGTGTTGTTTTTACATCAGTTTGTTGATCGCACCTTTCTTCTCTATAATACATCCCGACACATTTTGAAAGATGTTTCAGAAAGCATCAACAAACAAAATAGATGACCCAGGGTGCCACATGGTGTTGGATAGTAACGAAGTAGTTTTACTTCGTTACTTTACTTAAGTAGAATACTTTCTACTTCTACTTAAGTAGTTTTATTCTGGGCTACTTTTACTTCTACTTAAGAAGATTTTTGAAGTCAGTACTTCTACTTCAACTCAAATAAAATTTTTGACTACTTTATTCAACACTGGTGCCACACTGGGAAATCATCTGGCTTCTGACTGGAGCATTTCATGCAACAGCAAACCTAATCCTATGCTATTCATATCAACACTCAACTTTTTTGATCTAATCCTGTATAATGCCATCAACTACAAAAATGTCATAGCAGCAGCAAACTCACACAAATAACTCAAAAATAAACAGTTTACTGACACACAAATTACGAAGAGTTTTTCAGTCTAATAAACTGAGTAACAAAATGTATAAAGAACGTATAGAATGTCACCTAAACATACAGCAAACACTTACAGCTGCCAAAAGTCCGCTTGGACCATTAAAGTTGTCAACCCAACCCTGTTAGTAAACAAAAAATAAACAACACATGTGATGAAGCTAAATGCTGCACAGGTAATATAAAGCAATGTGAAATACAATTAAAAGAGATGTCAAAATGCAAACATCTGACTGGTGGCTTGGCATAGCGGTAACACATTTTGTCTAATCAACAAAGTTACTCTATGGCGAGCATGGTTAATACTTAGATGGGTGACTGTCTACGGGCAGGTAAACCATCTAAGTATGAAGCCAGCCAGCTAGGTCGACTCAACCATCTACCTTCGATGGGATGGTAAAATGAGTATCAGCTTTTGGGCTGAGTAGTAATAAGTGGCAATGGTTAGTGTAGCACTTGTAGCTGCCTACAGGTGGATTTGAGGTTCAGATCGATTGGTCTGGTCCAAAGGTCAGCAGCCACCCGGCGCTCATACTGTTCTGGCCAAATGAACCGAGTGAACTCTTGCAGTAGCAGTTCACTGCTACGATGATAGCACCACAAACACTGTCGCGGCTGTTACTATTACACAACAGCAGATACTACAATTAGTCACTGACAGTAAGTCAGTAAAATAAAATACAAATGGAAAAATTGAAATGTTTTAGACACACAGGATGATCCAAAATCTCACCCACAGAAAAAAGCTTTAGCGAGTCGAAGCTGATAAAGATATGTAGATTGGAAAACCATTCTGACTGTAGGACACTTTGATAAGTAATGGAGTGGCTGCTTCAGATCTTTAATTTGTCTGTCCCTCTAGCACTACCAACATACTAGTAACACAAGATGACTATAATACATTCATGAATTTGAGGCCTTGTATTTTCAAAGCAAGCAATTACACAGCAGGAACACAGACAGACAAACACTGCATTTACTGTCAGTTAGAGCAATGCAATGAATACCTAACTGCATACATTATACTAGAGTCTAACTTTAGCCAGATACCAGCAGAAACAGATTTGAAGTGGCCACAGAAAGAGTTAACAGAAATCAAGCAGAACTTCATCACACTTTTACTGAAAAGCATTTGGACCAAATGTTATTTAGCATAAGCGCAAACATTTAATGTTTTTATGCAGTGATTAGAATCCAAGTCAGACATCAAGTTTTGGGGTCAAAAGGTCAAGGTCACGGTGATGCCAAGAACGTTGAAAATTCGGCACAATTTTGGATAATTTTTAACATTGACTGTAAATATCTTGGTTACACAGCAGGAACACAGACAGACATCAAACATTAAATGCTTGCGCTTATGCTAAATAACATTTGGCCCAAATGCTTTTCAGTAAAAATGTGATGAAGTTCTGCTTGATTTCTGTTAACTCTTTCTGTGGCCACTTAAATGTTATTAAAACTAGATGGTGTTTATGACTCCGTCAACTATTATGCCTCCGCCAACATGAGACAACCATCCATTCTGGAGATGTTTGCGATCCAAGTCTAAAGTAGTCCGAAATCACACTGAATTTTGAGCTAATGTGGGTCAACACCAGCACGTGTAACTTTTTTGTTAGTGGACCAAACTTCGCCAATTTTTTGCCAAATCCGCAAAAATCGCTGTCGATCAAGTTTGTTTCTGGTTTTCCATATCTTGTTTGGTTCCTAAGATATTTACAGTCAATGTTAAAAATTATCCAAAATTGTGCCGAATTTTCAACGTTCTTGGCATCACCGTGACCTTGACCTTTTGACCCCAAAACTTGATGCCTGACTTGGATTCTGATCACTGCATAAAAACATTAAATGTTTGCGCTTATGCTACAACTACAGACATCATTACTAACCGCTATGGGCTGTTGCCATGATGCGCCAACGATGGAAGGTCTGACGATGGCACAGGGTAGATAAGAGACTGAGCATAGCTCCACGAGTAGAGTCTCGGCAATTGCCTTGGTATATGTGTATGTGTTGGGACGTGGAGCAATCATTGACTGAGTGAGCATTTCTATGATATCATCAGTCATCCACCTCATAACAAACAGCACTCCACCATTACCACTGGCAGTAGAGAGAATGATCGCTGCTAAAGTCCATACAAGCAAATGCCACATTTTTATCAGTTTTGTAGCAACTTACACAATATGCTTGATATGACTACAATTAATAGTTACTAATGACACATGTGACTTTGAGACTTAATCTGTCCACGTCTCCTAATAAGCAAGCCAATTGCTTTCATACCGAGCAGCATTCTTCCACAATTTTACTGCAATGAATCACTGCAATATATCTCTCAGATTCGTTTCAGTTTTACATCTGCCACAAAATCACTTAAAGTAAAAGCTAAAAACACAAAAGTGACTGACTATACTACGTACACCATGTCCCAAAATTAGCAACACCTCTTAACAACACTTAATGTCACAGCTATTATGATGTCCGTACCTTACCATGTGTGCTCAATGCAATGTCATGATGTCAGTTTGTTTACATTAAGGTTCAATGCATTGTTATTGACAAAAGGATCAAGTAGCAGCGTACCCCCTTAAGCCTAAGAGCTTGCATCGAGGCTACAGTTCACAATTTTGAGCACAAACTTTACAGAACAGTTCAGAATGATTGTCTCCACGAAAGTTTCAAATTTTGTAAAAATCTGTCAGGTATTAACGATTTTAAAGTAACTTATTTGTAGGGGTGTTGCTAATTTTGGAACACGGGAGTATATCTGACACGCTTTCAACAGTAACACAAACACAGAAAACAGTGTGAGACACCTACTCCACAGCACTCACTACTTTCGCAGGGCTCAATGGAGCAGGATATACCACTTCATCAATGCAATGCCGATCGCAGTTTGCATATGCTGTTGATATGTGCACCAATGCCTGCATCAGTCGAACATGCAATCAATAATTCAATGACAAGAAACCAATCAATCAATAAAAAAGTTCACACAGTGCCATAATATTTATTCTGCAAGAAAGACAGAAGTCCATTATGGCAGACTTGGCTCAGTGTTCAGATTCACTGTAGGCAATGCCACAGAGTAATTCAGGGGCCGTATGCATAACAACGTCGTAGCACTAGTCAGACGCCTATGTCCGAACTAACTCTACTCGCTCCAGCGACCTGTCGTAAATATTTAGTCGGTCGTTGTCAATGTAAATTAACGTCGCTAAAAAGCAGCTGCAATCACGTCATGTGTCGTATATAATTTCTGGCGAGTCATTTACGCTATTGAAACTAATTCCAGTATTCACAATTGCTGAATAAAATGTTTAGCATTCGATAAATTTCATTTATTCACGTCGCGCATTCTTACTTAGCCAATGGAGCTGTAACTAAACTCGAGCACGCCCGTGACTGCAGCAGATGACAAGTCAGGCCATATCTATTTTTAGCTGCAGGCCGGCCGAGGCAGAGTGCGTTTAGCCAGGAAATTCCAGAGTCAAACTTACCCGACATCAACTACGTCGGTAGTAGTTAGTCGCTTGCTACGACAGAGTTTTTGCATGCCGTCAAACGTAACTTTCTAGTTTGGAAGTAGTTAGTCGCGACGTAGGCCTTACGTCCAAACTAAGCTACGACGTTGTTATGCATACCGCCCCAGCTGATCTACAGTATCGGTAGGGTAAACAGAACTCAGAAGTTTAAAACAATATGATCGACCATGCGCAACAACAATTAAAAGACATACAACATGGTGACATGCTCTACAGAATAACATTCATAAACCAGCTTTTCTTTCAGTCTTCTGCCAAGTGGCAGATTTACGACAAACTTCTGTCTTCTCTTCAAAGTCCCGCAGTCTTTGCTTGTGATGTTGCTAAGCATTGGTAGGTGCTTTGTCCTCTTGTTGCTTTTCCTATCATCCTGCTTTCCACTATATCCCGTAGCAGCGAATCATGTCGCAGGATGTGTCCTATCCATCGGAGTTTGCACTGCCTTACTGTATCCAAGATGCTCCTGGTCTCTTGGACTCTTTGCAGGACTTCATCACTTGTTACCCTATCAATCCAGCTGATCTTTTCAATCCTCCCCCAAACCCACATTTCAAATGCTGACAACCTTTCTTGATCAGCCTGCATCATTGTCCATGTCACAGCACCATAAAGAACAATGCTCCACACTGTACACTTTATAATTATCTTCTTCAACTCTATGTCCCACTTTCCAGTTTCGTTCATAAAAGCTTGCTTTGCAATGGCAATTCTACTGCGCATATCCTTTTCACAGTAACCATCACTTAAAACAATACTTAGCGACTGATTTATCATTCCCAAATTTTGACCTAACTGATTACATTTCTAGTGAAACTTTCATCAGTGTAGTACAGAAATTAGCCAGACTTTGTATCAATATGTTTGATAGAACATCAGACAGCAATTATGAAATGATACCTCAAGACGATCCAACTTCCGACACAATTCCACTATTCGGCTGACTCCAATCACATTCATATTGACTGAGAATCTAAAATGTATTAAACAGTCAAACAGGATGCAGCACAATACACACACTTTCTTCGCAGGCACACTACTGTTATACCAGTCGACAAGTTAATACACAGCTGTTGTTGTCACTGCAGCCTGTAGTACCATTATTAGTGGTACATTATATACCATTATATATTTCAATCAATGACTAAATAACTATTACGAAACAAAAAGTTCATGTGGCTTAAAGTCACACAAAGATGCAATACATAGCAGTCTAGAGAGACAGACTCTATTACAACAGACGCTATTCCGACTGAAATTCACGTCGACAGAAACGTCATTGCACTTTACATTCACATTCACCAGGGGGCGACAAATTCATGTGTAATGTAGTACAATTTTGTGCTTAATATTAAATTACAGTTTTCGCTTAGTTATGGTTAAGGTTAGGGTTTAGGGTTAGGGTTTGGGTTAGCATTTTTAAACATCTATGTGTCAATAACGCACACCACAAGTTAGCGTACAATATAGCTAATAAGTTAGAAGGTGGTGGACGTAACTACGAAACTTGCCGACTAGCTATCCAGTGACAGTTTACTTGGTAGGTCTGAGAAACTAGTTGGTCGACTGGCGATCCGTGAAGATACGGCCGAGGTCGTCAGTTGCTTGGCTGTCGAAATAGCGTCTGTCAGAATAGAGTATTGTACCCAGCAGTCTATTGCAACATCACTGTACCACAAAGCCCACGCTACACTTGGCAACATCAATCAATCAATCAACCATTTTATTTGCTTAGCAAAACAAAACAATCTGACAATAAAATCTTCAGCGATAAAATTAACATACCCATCAAAGCACTTATGCCAGTCTTACAGCCACATTATCAAAACTCACTTTCATTTACTCTCTTTAATCATACTGAAAATGGTCGAGAATTGATCTGGCAATCAGCTGGATAAGAGTGAGATCGTGCGCATAGGCTGACATACTACCACACACCATTGCATGAGTGAAGAACCCACATGGTTTGGTTTTAACCACTAACTGGCATGCTGCGGTAAAGACAAAAAGACTCACTTAAGCGGTTCGTCAAACTTGACGGTTGCCGCCGAATGAAAGACAAGAGAAACTTCCGAGGCCAAATGTTCAACATCTGAGTCACTGAGGCCAAGTCCTGGCTCCAGGATGTCTCCTGCTACTGAAACCACCTTTGACTGGAAGTGAACATTCTCTGAGCGAAGTGTGTCAAATAGCTACAACACCGGCACAAGCAACAATCAGCATCTTTCCTTACGATAACAAACTTCAAAGCTACCGCCGTCTGCACACAAGTTAGACAGAATTAATGTATTGATAAACTTCACACCACTTCAATGACCACTTTCAGGTGAACACTGTACACAATACAGCAATATGCCGCCATGATTTATCTTACAAACAAGTATGCAATAGTAGTACTAAGAGTGTTTGCTCTTCCTAACATGATACTTAATATTACTGGGAGGGCTACTGTAAATGATCATCTGCAAATAATAGTCCTCTATGAAATGGACTGGGATAAATAACCAGAATGTGAGAAAAAATACTGGCAATATAAGAATAATTACCAAAATAAAAACAAGAAAATTCGAGCTCGTAATGATTTAATATTTTTATGGTTAACTTTTCAAAATTTGGCAATTAATTAATCATTAATTTTGATTAAAAAGTCAACAGTGATAACTGGCCAAGAATACATGTCTTCACTTAGAATTATATATAAACAATCCAGTAAGACTCAATTGGTGTTTTTTGCTCAACCTTGTAGGCCCCTAAGCAAACGAGAATGTTCATCCTCTGAATAAACCAGGGGCAGTGCCAGGGTTTCAGAGCTAAGGGGTCCAGGTCGAGTGGTTGTCAATTTACTGCTGCTACCTCCACAGCCCTCATCCATCCAAAAAAGCTTGGATTTGTGAAAATCTCATTGGTCGTTCTGCTGGCGGCAGCGGTGTCCAGACCCCTGGACCCCTTGCCTGCTGCCGCCCCTGGAATAAACAGACGATGCACTTTTTGACAATGTACACATATAGATCCAACTATGCAGCTGAGATGAAGAGTCATTCACACAGAAACACTGCAAAAAATACACTCCACAATAATTTGTAGTGATGGAACTCCCAATCAAAAATTTAATGATTACAATTTTTTCAATAGTTGAAATTTGTAATGACTAATCATGTGATCACGTTAATTTCTGCAACTCTTAAAGAGAACTGATAATGCCACAAACAGTATTTGTACTGAATGTGGTGTAAAACTATCAATAACACGAAAAATTCCAGACACAAAAAGAAATACTGTGAAAACAAAAAACCTTTGACTCGAGTAACTGGATTAATCTCATTTCCACTGACAATCCCTTTTTTGGTCGAATTAGCACATAAATTCTTGTTATAGTTGGGCATGAGCGCAGCAGCTTCTCTAATAAGACTTTGCCCATGAAACCAGTCGCTCCAGTGACCAACACAGTACGACCAGCATAGAAATCAACAATAGACGTCATCGTTAAGTGTTAGCTGTACACACAAATATACACACATGTATGCAACATCTCCAGTACATCATCATCATCATCATCATTAAATTCATCAAAGCAAGTACAATATAATGTCACATTAAAACAGTGATATGGCAGCAACAACCAGGCAAAAAAACTGCTCAAAGCAAAATAAAACATAGGCCTAACACAAGATAATGAAACAGAAAAAATGACTGCAAAATACACATACCTATAAGCTTTCATTTGCAGTAAAATGGTAATATTGCGTACTGTCTTTTAGTTATTGGCATGTTTTATTCATATTGTTAGATGCTGTCATTGTAATATGCACTGCAAAAAAAAACTGAAATCAGATCACACAATCGAGCAGAAAATCAACTTTTTACCGGTGTTCACATTAGATCAGCACGGCTCACCGTATAGCCATTTTAAGAACATTGCTGACTCTGCGTGTGCATAATAAATATAAACAACAATCACGAAATTCGACAGACCGAAAATATAGCAACAACGGGACGAGTGAAGATGATGGGAACTATTCACTACTATACAGCATTCATGCAAGTTCATCACAACTTCTAAGCATCTCAAGTCATCATCATCATCATCATCATCAATGAATATCCGGAAGCAGGCCAGGAGGCCTCTATTTCCGTCCGAAGTAGATAACATTTACACAAATTTCAATAAAACTAAACTAATACTGTTTTCACATCGACTTCCGGTACTAGATGTCAGATTTATAGTCATAATACAAACTAAAACCACGCCCAATCGAATCAAAACGTCTCTTAAAACTATTAACACTGCATGCTGACACAACATCATCAGGTAGTGAGTTCCATATCTTAACTAATCTATTTACAAAAAAATGTTTACGAAGATCATATTTATATAACTGAGGCACTAATTTGTATCTATGACCCCTAGTATCATATCTTTTATCTAACACAGATTTATAGTGCAACTGTAACACGAAATTTGTGTCGTACTTATTATTTACATATTTATGTAACTGAATCAAATCCCCTTTTAATTGCCTATAGCGTAAAGTTGGTAATTCCAAAGCACGTAATCTTTCTTCATAAGAATGACTAGAAAGACTCCTAACTAATTTTGTTGCCCTCATTTGAACTTTTTCAATTTTTTCTATATCGCACATCCTTCTAGGAGCCCATACAGTATTGGCATACTCCAAATGTGGTCTAACCAAACTTTTATATAAAACGACAAAACAGTCTCGAGATAATTCTCCGAAATTTCTTTGTATAACTCCCAACATAGAATATGCTTTACTGACTATTTTGCTAATATGTTGATCAAACAACAAAAAAGGATCAAACAAAACTCCCAGATCTTTATACGACTCTACATGTTCTGAAGGAACCCCATCTATTTTGTATGTGAAGCTATTGGTCATAGTATCATAGTGCCGTTGATGGAAAGACATTGATTTACATTTCTTTGTACTAAGTTTAACTAACCATCTATGAGCCCAGTCTGAATTTATCATTTTTTGACTGTAATATTTCTGCGTTGACATGGTTATATAACCTTGCATCATCTGCAAAAAGATACATTTTAGCATCATCCCCGCATGACTCAATTAAGTCATTAATATAAATAATGAACAAAACAGGTCCAAGTATAGAACCCTGAGGGATGCCACTGAGAACATCGGACCACTCAGACATAACTTCATCAATCTTGACCCTTTGTTTTCTACCAATAAGAAAAGACTCTATCCATAAAATTATTTCATTATTTACCTGATAACTATGTAACTTGCTAATAAGTCTGTGATGGGGAACTTTATCAAATGCTTTCTCAAGATCTGTATAAATGACATCAATTCTACCTCCTGATTCTAACAACTCCGTCCAGTCATCTAACATAGATAACAATTGAGTAACAGTAGACCTGCCTTTTAGAAAACCAAACTGTTTATCGGAGAAATATTTATTTTGTTTAAAATGTTCTAGCAAGTTATCCCTCACTATAGATTCAAATATTTTACATACAGAACTAGTTAAACTTACAGGTCTGTAGTTATTTAATTCACACTTTTTTCCTTTCTTAAGGATAGGCACAACATTAGCCTCTTTCCAATCCAATGGCAAAACTTTACTCTTAAAAGATTGCTGAAAAATTTGAAAGTGAAGGGCTTAATATTTGATAACGTAGTTCATAAAGTACCCTTGGATATATATAGTCTGGTCCCGATGATTTATTTATTTTGATTTTAGCTAATTTGGACAAACTGATTCTGACGTAAGAACTAAACCACCTGTGTCAGCTAACAATGGACGAGTTGCATTAGCAACAAACTCATCACATGGCTCCTTACAAAATACACTGGAAAAAAAATCACACAGAGCTTGTGCCTTATCCTTATTAGACGTAACAGTCTTTTCCTGATTATTTTCAATTACCATAAGATCACCAATTATCTCACGGTGTTTGGTTTTACTTTTTACATAATTCCATAAGCGTTTAGGATTATTTCTATAGTCTAATGCAATAGCATTTTGTTTCTCCATCAAGTCTTTCCTAACCAGACGTCTAAGAATATTTCGCTGATGCTTATAATCTAAAAAATCCTGATTCGCCTGGGTAGCCATAGCCTATACTAGGCCCGTCCACAGCAAATATAAATGTAATTAAGGCTAATAAGGCTAATTAGGACGAAGTTTTTGTCTAGGGTAGCCATATATTTCTTCCACAACTTGCTTTTTAACCTAATATGTTTCCTAATATCAACGTCTAATGGTCTAGACCATTTACCACCTTTACCACCATTAAAATGTATCAGTGTATCAGATAAAACATTAAACCTACCAGATGTTGCAAAGCGCAAATGAAATACGGTCAACAATACACATGTATACGCAGAACGGAAAAGGAAGTACTTTGTTCAGTGCATAGAGAACAAACGTGTTCATAGAGAAAATGTGTTAGCAGGAATTTAGTGAGGCTACATAACAGATAGTTTTTTAGAGCTGACGGATTCGAATTTCGAATCGATATGTGATATCCTTCACAGGAGTTTGCAGAGGATACGGACAGAAACAGAAGTTGTGAACTTACCGAAATCGTACGATTACGAATTTTGCTTTCGTTTGTACTTACTTGTACTTGACGATGATGAGCTCTGCAGCTTTTGCTTTATATGTGTCACATGACTCGCATCATGCACATTAGCCGTCCGTCATGCATGATCATCCCACTCGCACCAAAAATCAATTCTGTGGCATCGTGTTGTCATCAGTTACCAGTAAAAAATATCTTGGAGTTTATCTCAACCAAGACCTTAAGTGGTCACATCACATTGATCAGGTAGGCAGCTGCCAAATTAAGGCAGCAATGGAAGCCATAGGATTTCATCATCATCATTTTATTTGACTCAGGCAGCATGGCCCATAAAACACAAGAACACATACACAAAACACAGAAACGCTAAGCTAAAAAAGGGAAAAAAG
>Ga0209367_1005743_pt1 | contig 17175 bp, 13 predicted proteins | sample WorMetLIZISLAND2_FD_187412 | JGI IMG/M metagenome (GOLD analysis project Ga0209367, IMG submission 187412) | Marine gutless worms symbiont microbial communities from Max Planck institute for Marine Microbiology, Germany - Olavius geniculatus... ... | reverse complement strand
GATCCCCACTATCGATATGATGATTATCCTCATTATGAGGCTTTCCGGAATCCGGCTACGCAGAACCAAATCATGGGGACTCGAAGACATCGCCTTAAATTAATCCTTTAAATGGTAGATAGACCCGAAAAAAAATAGGTAAATCGGCTTTTATCAAAATAGCTTATGGTATGGTGGATGGCCATTAGGTGGCTATATAGTCTAACCGGAAATCCGATTTGGGCCATCCTTAAGCCAAAATCCATATCTTGGTTTCTAATCAACCGCTCATCCATTCCGCCAATTCTATCCCATAAAACCCTATCTACAATCATTAATCCTCTGGTAAAATTCCTATGAATCGTACTTTCCGCAATCTTATCATCTTCGATGTATAAATATTTGAATTCGCTATTGTAGTATTTATGGCGCAAGTACCCGCTTACGAAAGGATATACAATTTTATGAGTACTAGTATCAAAGATATAATCGTAAATTTGTGGAATGAGCTCCATGTCACCGTCAACAAAGAAAAGAATGTCGCCTTTTGAATATTTTACGCCGGCGTTTCTGCCAATTGCGGCATTGACTTGTCCGGTTATTAAAATGATGCGAGGAGAATAGCGTTGGGCAATTTTGATTGTATTATCAGATGAGTTTGAATCAACATACAATATTTCATAGGCTGGAATAGCATTAGCCTTTACGAACCTCAGCACCGACTCGATACAAATGGCAATCGTGTTCTGAATATTTTTACCAATTATTATAAATGAAATCAAAGGTGCTCTCTATTAGTTCAGAAAATTCATACCAATGGACTTGCAGTGTTTTCTACTTTTGCTTATTTTATGCATATTTGACAGCAATTTAGCATTTACTAAAATTTCATGATAAACAGAACTAACGTCACACAACAAGATCCATTTGAGAAGTTTCAAAAATCGTTGATATATCCATGACAGAAAATTGTTCAGTAATGAATGATTTAGGTTTTTAAGATGGGCCAGGCCTACCGCATAAAGCAAATACTCACTTCTCCGAAATTGATTTGTCGCACTGTAAACTCTATCATGACAGATTGCCGTGTTCAAGGCGATCCCAATCTTGTATCCATGGAAATAAGCTCTGTCGCAAAGGTCGCGATCTTCTCCGTAATGAAAAAAAATGGGATCGAATCCACCAACCTTGAATATTAGATCTATTGGCAGTAACCAAACTGCAGCATTAACGAAGTTTGTTTCGACAAAGCTTTTTACGCTTTCAACAAGTTGATTGATCTCCCCTTTTGATCTAAACGGTATGTAGGTCGAAAAATTTCTGTCTAAGTCATTCCCGGTTCCATTTAATTGAACAGGGCTGATTATGCCAAAATGAGGATCTGCACGATGCATTTCCAATAGTTTTGCAACAGTATCCTGCTCAATCCACACATCCTGGTTCAACAACAAAATGAAATCGGCCGCGTTCTCGATCGCATACTGAATACCCATATTATTAGCTTTTCCAAAGCCAAGATTAAAGCTATTTTCGATAATACCAATTTCCGGATAGTTCTGCTTTACAAAATCAACTGTACCATCACATGAATTGTTATCAATTATGACCGGAAAAAGAGAAATCGTCGAATTTTCTAAACTCGACAAGCATTTTTCAATCCAACGCATTGCATTAAAGGTTACAATGATTACGATAATTTTCTTAAAATCGTTTGAATTCATATAAAGAACGATTAATCACTCTGAATGAAATATTTATCAATAACGGGGAGACGATAAGAGGATAGATCAATTATAAAAGGTTGTAGGGAACCCTTTATTTAGCACAGAGTAGTTGGCGCTATTCTTTATTCGTTTGATTTTTGGCAAATAAAGCCAATACCGCCACTAACTAACTTTGGGTGCATTCGCCACATAAGTTTAAAAACTTTGTTTCCAAACTTATTGGCCTTGTACTGTATTTTCGAGGTCCGAAATAGTTTTCTGAGTGGATAGTCAACTGTCAAACCGAAATTATACGGCTCAAGAAGATCATCATAAACAATATCTATTACGTTTAATTGGCAGTTTTTTAAAATCCTTCCAAATTCGGGTTTCGTATAACGATATTCAGAAAAATAGTGGCTTTTTCGTTTGAGTAAATGTACCAGACTTACGAGCTTTAAAAAGGGAATGTGAAAAATGAATCTTACGAAACTGAGATGCGGTACTGTTATTAAAAAAATACCTTTATCTTTTAGTACGCGAACATGCTCAAGTATCGCCTTTTTCTGAATAGACGGATCCTCAAAATGTTCAAGAACACCTAAACTCAGGACAATATCAAAAGTTTTATCAGGGAAACTCATATTAAAAACATCGCCCTGTACTAAGGCTAGATTTTTTGCCGCATGGTTTTTTTTTACTGTATTAAGTGCCTCCCCTTCAATATCTATCCCTACGACATCATATTCGTTATTCAATAATGGAATCACCCAGCGGCCGATTCCACAACCGGCCTCCAATAGTTTTTGTGGCGGTGGGTATTGCTTCAGTAAATAGCGATAGCTAGTTTGATGAGACGTCAATTTTAAATGCTCGTCGTAATTAACATTTTTCCAATAATCACCTCCCTTTTCCGGGTGCTGTTTAAAGTTTTTGAAGCATTGATATTTCAATTTAATTTCTTTTTTGAAGCCTTGAATGTGATTCTAAAAGCCTCCAACACCAACAAAAACAACGTGTAAGAGTATGGGAAAAACAGAAAAGGCAATAATTGAAGCGAGCTATGCCTCAACTGTATCCGGGGCTTTATAATTACATTCATTTTTTTTGTTAAGTAAAACAAAATATTTTTTTTATAAAGCAATGCACATCTTTTCGCGATATAGACCAAATTGAAATTTTCGGCCCACTTGCTTAAAATCTTGTAATTCGCTTTAAACGTTCCACTAAGATTCTTGGACAAACTGTCCGAGGTGTTTCTGTAAATGACCAATGGCGAATCGATATGGCGAAATAAAAAATTGTTTTTTAATATCGTTAAATAATAGTCCCAATCTTCAGAATACCTTAATTTTTCATTCCACTCAATTCCATTTAATGCTCTTCTTTTGAAAAACAAACAGGCTGGTATAAATAAAAAATCTGATCCGAATTTTTTGTACATATCATTAAAAGTAACATCCCTACCTATATATCAACTGGACGACCAAAAGGATAGGTGTTATAAATATCAGTATCTTGTCCGCAGAGGAAGTTTGAATATAAGATAACATTATCTTTGATTTTGGCACTTAATTCCAGCATCAGTTCCAATCGTTGTGGCAATATTACATCATCCGCATCCAAAAACTGAATATAATTGCCCGATGATAGTGTTAAACCGAGATTTCTTGCCACAGACGGCCCCGAGTTGGGCTGGTAATAATATTTAAATCTAGTGTCATGTCTGGCAAATTCTTGTACGATACTCTTTGAAGAATCTGTTGAACCATCATCAATAATTATACATTCCCAATCTGAAAAGGTTTGCGACGATACAGATTCCAGGGTTTCTCTAAGATACTTTTCAGCATTAAATAAAGGAATGATAATGGATATTGACCTTCGACTCATAAAACCTAATTATTTTCTTTCTGAGATAGCCTGAAAAATTCTTGCGCAATTACTCTGGTCGTATAGGGGGTAAAACGCTTTTACCCGTTCTCGGTAAACAGGTTCCATCCTACAATCACTTTGCAAATATGTTGCTATAACCTCCAGTAGCTTGTCTTGCTGCTTAATTACTCTGCCGAAACCCATTGACTCATGCTTGAAATAACTTGGTTTAAGGTGATTTTTGTCAAAAATTTCCTTATCAAAGTAGTAATAAATAACCGGCTTAAACATATATGCGAAATCGAAGCTGACACTTGAAGTATCAACTATCAACAAGGCCGACTCTTTCAATAGATCCTGAACTAAATGTTCATCTTTAGATACTATAGATATGCGGTTGTTACATGATGTAAAACAATTAAGGTGTTTTTGAACTTCATAGTGCGGGGAAAAAACTAATCTATAACCATATTCTTCGAGCAGTTCATGTAAATCCGGTCGATTTATGAGCTGCTGCAATTCCTTATAGTAGTGAGAATTCATGAATGCCATTTGCTGCGTTTTGACGAAATAACTTGATGCCGTGCTGGAGTAAATAATATCTCTACGCCAGGTGGGCATAAGAAGTATCTGCTTTTTTTTCTTAAAACTATGCAACCCGTCAAAGCGGGCAAAACCGGTATATGAAACGTCGGCGTTGACATACCCCAAATTTTTCTTGACAAATTCAAATTCCGGCCTGGCCCCGCAGATGAATAGGGAAATATTGGACTTCCGTTTTCCATGGTAGTCGGTAACATCAGCATAGGTTATTCCATGGTCTAAAAAAACGTTCATGGATTTTTGAGGCAAGCTGATTGGCTTTCCATCGAAGATTGAAGTTGGAAAGCATAGATTATAGTGTGCTGTTACATAATATTGACAGGCAAAGAAAAGAATCCGGTGAAAGATACTGTCAAATTGTACTATATTCCCAAAAGGTTTAACCATCTCATATTGCTTGCACTTCTTATCGATGATGTAGTACGAAACTTCCTGTGAATAGTTTTGTTTAATATATCTATAAAAGTAAAATCCATTTTCCTGTGCCGTGTCTCTTCTCTCACCAACAATCCAAATATTTTTTTTGTTAAAAATTTTGTAAAGCTTTGCTAATATCCTGTAAGAACAAATTTCCAGAAATACAAATATCTTTTTAATTCGCATTTTAATGACTGGTATTAGCACTTTAGAAATGTCTATAGGCAGCAACCAAAAAGAACAGCGCTTTATCCACATTTTTTGAGATAATTTCAGCGCAAGCTTTAGCATAAAATCTTTGAGTTTAGGACTCAGAGTTGATCTAAATAAAAGAGTTAAATATTTGTGCATCAAAGGGCACGTACTTTTGATGTCCATCCCATCCCTGTTCAGATGCAGTAATATTCTCCTTTCCTGTGCTTTCCAAGTATCAGATTGTGGCAAACGATAAGTGTTGATCCTCCACAATAAAGCTCTGTGCCGAAGAATTAACTGTTTTCTTAAAATATCGGGATTTGAAAAGTGTTTTCTAAGAATGCTGAAATATAGACTGTAATCATTGAAAAATTGATCCCAGTACTCAAGTTTGTGAGTGGACGGATTGGATAGACTTTCGGGTGTGTGCCGGTAAAAATAGATCGATTCACCGGTTGTAACAATTCTTTTACAAAAAGCTAAGTATTCGGCAATAGCGGGTTCGTCCTCGATTAGAATTGGGAGTTGTTTTATGCCTTTCATATATTTTCTACAAAATAATTTGTTGCACATCACTTGGAGGCTAGGAAAGAGCTGTTCACAATTCAAAACTTCAAGAGCCGACCATATCCCTTCAGGGATCTGCCCTTTGTCAATCAAGAGTCCGGCTTCCGAAACTTTGGCCATAGCACCCCATGCCATATCTGCATTATTTGAGGTTATTAAATGATACAAAACCTCCATCATGTTCGGCGCTATATAATCGTCAGAATCAACAAAGGCGATATAAGGAGAAGTTGCATGCGCAACCCCGGTATTGCGAGCAGGGCCCAATCCCTGATTGTGTTCGTGGGTTAAGATTTTGATCCGGGAGTCCCTGCGAGCGTATTCTTCAAGAATTGCAGCAGAATTATCAGGAGATGCATCATTTACACAAATAATCTCGAGATCGTTCAAGGTCTGGTTGATAACACTATCCAAACAGCACGGTAAATATTTTTCAACCTCATAAACAGGAATAATTACAGATATTTTTCCCATATTAAATGCCTAAGTCAATTGCAATGATTGTCCGGCTGTCGTATTTTTGGAAAAAAAAGAAGAAATTCTAATAGTCACATAAAGACCGGTTCTTTGCCTTATTAATCATCTCAACTGTTGTTCATGAAATAATTTCTTTTTTCCCAACTATCTGAATAAATGTGTTTTTTAGGATTAGGCTTACTCGTGGTTTCAGTTTACGAATAAAAGAAAATGCAGGGGATATCCACATGACGGCAGCCAGTTTCCCTACGATTCCATACTTACTAAGACTTTTCACTATTCTCTGATTCTTTTTATAAATCAGGCGCTGGGATCGTCTTTGATATGCTTGATCATAAAGTATCTTTATGTCCTCCGGTCCAAACTCTGCTGTTTTAATGACACCTTTCCCCTGTGTTGATTCGGAAAGAACTTTTGGCGTCAGCGCTGATAACAAGTAACCTTTTTCCTCGCATTCACGCTGTAAGCGGGTGCCATAAAGCGGCGTAGCAACACAAAAACCAGGGGATACATCATATTTTTCCATCAGCGTATCGGCGAAATTTAACGTTTTTTTCATGTCTTGTATCGTTTCTCCTGGAAATCCAAAGACAAAAAAAGCATGAAGCGGCAATCCCACTACTTTTGCTTGTCTCGCAACGTCAACCACTTTATCCAAATTTAGGCGCTTATCGATTACATTATTTAGCACCCTTTGTTCACCTGATTCAGGGGCGATGGAGAAATGGACACAACCACTGCGTTTCATTTTTTTCAGGATGTCTTCGCCTAAATGATCCGCCCTGACTCCATTGGGTGTATCCCAGGTAAATTCTAAGCCTTTCTCAACTATTCCATCGAGAATAGTTTCGAACCTTTTTTTGTTTAATGTCAAATTATCATCTTCAAAATGAATATGATTAACATTGTATTCTTGAGTGATATGAGAAATATGACTGAGAACCTGGCTGGCTGAATGAATTCGCAACTTCTTACCCATGTGAAGGTGTATAGAGCAGAAACAGCAATTGTATGGACAGCCACGGCTCGTGATAATAGGCAATTCTCTCAAATTTCTTCCGAAACGCTGAATATAAAGATGTTCATCATTTGTATTCAAATAGGCATCCATTTCCAAAAGATGATACGCAGGTAAGGGAAGGTCATCTAATTTACGGATAAAAGGCCGAGGTGGGTTAATACAGATCCTATTATCTTTTCTGTATGCCAATCCGAGAATATTCCCGATCTCTTCAAAATTTTTCCGATCTAATTTGTCTACAAGCTCCAACATAGTGTACTCACCTTCACCAATCACCGCAAAATCAATGCTCTCAGAATTGGCCATTATTTCTTTCGCTCTAACCGAGACATCAGGACCGCCAAATACCGTTATAATATTGGGATCTATGTCCTTAACGATTCGGGATATTCGAAGAGCATTTTCAGCTTGTGCTGTGAACGGACCTGCAATACCGACTATGTCAGGGCGTCTTTTAATGATCTCATTTTTGATGTTATTAAAAGACATGCCGTATGTTACGGTGTTTTTTTCCCCTTTCTTGATCTCGAATTGAGAAATAAGGGTATCTAGGACTTCCACATGAAAACCTTCTTTATCAAGTAAAGCAGCTACATAAGAAAGTCCGGTGGGAAAGTACTTTGAAAATACAGTCGAATATCGATAATAAGTCTGCGGAGGATTTATCAGGAGTGTATTAAGCCTAAATTTTTTCATTCACTTATGATTTCCCCAAGAGAGTGTGATTCAGATATTGCCCCTGTTTCGCTGCCGCCTTGACAAATCAAATGCATAGACCTTTGTATTGCTTATTATTTTAATGTCTTCTTCATAGTGACTCTTTGTTTGATATTTATTGTCGCTACAGGAGTTCAATTTCGGCCGGACCTGGAAAAGCAAAGATACAAATTACTTCCATTTAACGTTCTCCTTTACTATGCGTGCTGGGTTTCCGCCAATTATGGAATTCTGCTTTGTGAAAATACCCCGCACGACCGAATTAGAGGCAACGACACAACCATCAGGTATTGTTGTTCCTTGATAAATTTGAGCCCCACTACCTATCCATACATGATTTCCAATCACAATCTCTTTAGCGCTTTCTGTTTTTCCTTCATATTCCAGAGACTGACGGTCATCATCTAAAAATTGGCAATTCCATGAAATCGCACAATTGTCTCCGATCGTTAACCGATGCGTTATAATAAAAGTCGTAAAAGCAGTAATGTGACCATTTTTTCCGATTTCTACGACCGCATTTTCTCCGACATCAAATCTGCAACCTCGCCCGATCGAATAAGAGCTCTTAATAATTAGCCTTCCTCTTATGTTTAAGAAAGTAATATCTAGGGGATGCAGCAAACCAAAGTAGCTAAGGCCTATCTCTAATGCCCCTTTAATATCAATATTCTGTATTCCTTTGATTTTAACCTTTTTATGAGCAATAATATTTTTTTTGTAAACAATTCTACAAAAGATGTATCGAATTAAAACATAGACGAGACTGCAATCAGTTTTGTGATTGAATCTTTTGTATATTCTTGACGAATCTTTTATTAGAGACCTAATGTTTTTAAAGGAAATTTTCATCGTGGCGTTTATTTGCTTTCTGCAATAAACGAATTATAAGGCCTAATTCAAATTCGCATGCCAAACAGGTCGCCGGGGATGATCCTTGACCACATTGATTCTGTATCCGGCATTGCTCAAATTTTGCTGGAGATGGTCGGTATCTCCATGCTCCGGGTGAACCATTAAAATCAAATACATAGGACGAGTCTCTGAAGCCACGAGCTGCCGGACCAGTTCGAATTCGCCCCCTTCGGCATTGCACTTGACAACGATTGGTTTTATACCGTTCAACGCTTTCGACAAGGTAATGGTACGGACCTCAAAAGAATTAACTTGTTTCGCAGGCTCGGCGGTGCTTAAAAAATCTCCCCAAGAACCGTCTTCTGACTTCACCAACCAAGCAGATCCATTGGACACTGCCAAGGCCGCCGTAATAACACGCGCCTTTGATAGAACAGCGCTTCCGTCAATGGTTTTTTTTATATTTTCACATTTAGCAGGATTAGGTTCGATGAATATGGCCTGCAAACCAGGGTAACGCATAAGGAACTCTACACCCCATGACCCATTGTATGCTCCGACGTCTAAGATCCATCCGCCTCTTCGAAGCTCGTCCTCGATCAGCTCAGGAAATTCGGGAAAGAAAAAGTGAAATCCATCACCAAACATTTCCTGGATGACACGATCGTCGGTTGGGTCAGCTGAAAGAAAATGACGAGCACCGCTCGGAGACTTTACATAGGATGGCCAGGTATCAGAAAGCAAAAACTTTCTTATGCGATATTGGAACGAAAGGCGTGTTCCCGGCAAAAATTTAGGGGTACAAGTGGCCCGCCTCCAACGAGCTCGAAAGTTTCGAAGTATCCTGCGAATAAAAATCATTTTGATTACTACATCAGATTCCTGTATACCATTTTTGCGGTATCACAACGCAACCGTGTCGATCGGCTCTGGGTTGCCACGTTTGGGAAGATCGAAAATAGTTGCCTGTTTCTACCCGAAGAATAGCTGCATTTTTGAGCCAATCCTGCTCTTCAGCTGATGTGGCACACCAGAGGTCTATCCGATATTGTCCGGCCAACAACGGCAATTTAGGCACGAAACAGGTAACCTCTTGAACATTTTTAATTCCAATTGGACTTTCATCCGTAAAAAAAGAAGCTAACGTGGTTATCAAGGTGTCATGGTGGTCACGGATCAATATGCCAATCTCTAAAGGCACAGACATGATCACATCGGACGAGGGAGTCGCAAATTGAAGGCGAAAATACAAATCCTTCCCTGTCACACCGAAATCACAATGGCGACTTTGATTATCGAGAATAACCAGGCTTTCGAATCTAAACTTACCGGCTCCCGTCCGGTCCGTTCTTTCTGCAATGGGAACTACGCTGACCGAATCGATTGTTTTCAAGTACTCAGAAACCACCTCGGTTGCCGGTCCATTTCGACAGATCCGACCCTGATCAAGCAGTATCGCTGAAGAACACAAGGTCTGGATGGCTGCCATGTTGTGGCTGACAAGCAACACCGTTTTTCCTTGCCTCGACGCATTTTCCATCTTTCCCAGGCATTTGCTCTGGAAAGCAGCATCGCCCACTGCCAGCACCTCATCTACCAGCAAAATTTCTGGTTCAAGGTGGGCTGCCACAGAAAAAGCCAGACGCACCACCATGCCGCTTGAGTAGCGTTTAACCGGCGTATCAATAAACTGTTCAACTCCGGAAAAATCTACAATTTCATCGAACTTGCGGTCCACTTCCCTTTTCATCATTCCCAAAATCGTACCGTTAAGGTATACGTTTTCACGTCCCGTAAGCTCGGGATTAAACCCCGTGCCGACTTCCAAAAGGCTGGAGATGCGCCCGCGGATTCTCGCACGCCCGTAGGTTGGACTGGTAATCTTTGAAAGGATTTTTAGCAGGGTGGATTTACCAGCGCCATTTCTCCCTATAATGCCGACAATTTCTCCCCGGGAGATTTCAAAAGAGATCCCTTTCAGAGCCCAGATAATGTCGTTAGAGCTTGAATTATCATTTGGGCTCAGGTCGTCAAACCGGTATAATGAACGATATTTCCGATAATTCTTCAAAGGGTTTCTCAGGAAACCGAAAACAGCTTCCGCCATAGTATCAGATCTATCTTTTTTTGCGCCAATGCGATAGCATTTAGCCAGGTTCTCTACCTGAATAGCTTTTTTCGGGTCGCTCATCATTCCTTCTTGAGAATTTTATTTATTTGTCGCTCCAATTTGTCCTTAGATTACATCTACGAAAAGGTGCTCCATTCGTTTGAAATAAAGCGCCCCACCGACGAGTAACAGCACACCGGTGGCTATACCGGGCCAAATATACATCCAAGGCATCGGTATTCCCCCTCCCAGCAAACAAGCGCGAAATCCCTCGACCACAGCTACAATTGGATTGAGTGAGTAGAGAAACCGATATGTCTCGGGAATTGCAGATGCGGAATAGACGATAGGTGCTGAATACATGAGAAGACGGATGACAAAAGGCATAGCATGTTTGACGTCACGAAATCGGATTGCCATGGCAGAGAGCCACAGTCCAAGGCTTAAGGCAACGCACATCATAAGAGCTACGAAAACAGGTAAAAAGATTAGGTTCCAGGTCGGTGCCACACGGTAATACAAGATCACCGCCAAAATGATTAACGACGAGATGGAGAAGTCAACCATCTTGGCCAGTACCGGTGTAACCGGAAATATTAACCTCGGGAAGTAGATTTTGCCGAGCATGGCCCTCCCATCGACCAAACTCTGGCTTGACTTTGTTATCGCCTGAGACATAAATGTCCACGGGACGATAGCCACAGTAGAGAAAAGAAAATAGGGTATACCTTCGGTAGATATTTTAGCGACTTTACCAAATATTATAGTAAAAAGTATAATTTCGACCAAAGGCTGAATTATGGCCCATGAAAAACCAAGGATGGTCTGGGCGTATAAAACCTTTATGTCTCGCCAGATCATAAAAATAAATAGATCACGATAATCCCTGATCTCTCTGAAACTGAATAACTTCCAATCAGAAATCGGTCCAATTTCGGTTACTTTTCCTGAGTTCATAAATTATCAACGCCTCGTTTTTATACTTGCCTCGGTCCTCATCTTATTGTCTTCCTCGCCAGCGGTTGAGGCTTAGAAGGAAAAATCCCGCCCAGGGGCGGGACCAGAAGCATAGGGTATTATCATTGTGTTGAGCGCCAGGTACAGAGAACATGATGCATTGGTAGTCGAGCAGAGCGTACTAAACTACAGGACCTTCATTATCTGCCGGTACCGGGGCGACGACTACGGCGGATAGTATGGTGAAGAGTATCGCGTTGGCTGGGATGTGCAGATTGAAGTCACCAATGCTATGTATCAGAATGGCGGTGATTCCTGATAAGGCTCCGAGGGTGATTCCTCGGACCAGGCGGCTGGGGTTTTTAAGCTTATTTAAACCTTTTTTGTAGAAGGCGATGATCATCCACACTACTAGGGCAATAAATGTAATTCCCAATTCTGAAGTAAAATGCAGGTAATCATTGTGCGCATAAAATGAACGGTTGGCGTATCCCGGCGGCTGATATTGAGTATATATCGTTGCATACGTACCCGGGCCCGTGCCAAATAGTGGATAATCTTTTATCATCGCTATCGTTCCTCGCCATCTTGACATCCGGCTTATTAAGTGAGGGATTTGATCTTTTTGCTCCAAAGTACGAATTCTTTCTACCACAGCTGTACTGGATAAAATAATGAGGACAACGGCCAGCAAACCGCCGATCAGGCACATGAGCATCTTTTTTCTATGGAAATATCGGTTAGTTAATAAAGCTATAGACATAAATGCCAAGCCCGCTAAGGCGCCGATCCAGCCACCACGAGAGAGCGTAAGCACAAAGGCGACCAGCAGTAAACCGCCCAAATAGACTATAATGATGGATATGCCCGGTTTATAGCTTAAGACGAATAGACCGAGAACTATGGGAAGCACCATTTCAAGGTATCCTGCCATATGATCGGGGTTGCCGAAGGTGGATGCCAACCGATGACTACTTTGCTTTATATCGGTATATTCCCACCAGGAAAAGGGATTAGCTCCGCTGAGTTTGATAAGGCCAAAAATTGAAAGAAACGCCGCCACGCAGACAATAGTATATATAAGTTGTTTAAAATGTGAACGGTTACGAACGGTATTAATGATTAAGTAGAAAATGATGATGTAATTGAACAATAATATTAAGGACCAAATGCTGGTATATTTATGCACCGAAAATACAGTAGATAGGATTGACAGGATAATCAGAACTAAGATCGGTTTGTCTAATGGCGTCCTGATCCACTTCCATTTCCAGGTAAGGCAATTTTCAACTAAAAAAGCGGTGAGAGCTATCAAGGTAAACAGGTGGATGGTGGTAATGGCCCACTCTTGGACTGAAGCCCTGGCGAGGGGCGTGAAGATTAGCAGGGCGAAGATCGCGTAGCGGGGAATGCAATTAGCTGATAGTTGATAGTTCATAGTTAGTAGCTCATAGCTGATAGCTCATAGCTGATAGCCGATAGCTCATAGCTGATAGCTGGAAGCTCATTGTTGATAGCTCATAGATAGTCGCTCATATTTGATAGATTATGGAAAAGGGTTGAGGACAAAGTTACAATTAGTACATTTAATGTTCGACTCTGGATGATTTCATAAGAAATCCGTCTCTGCCACCCAATCTCTGCGATGATAACAATCGACTCCGGCCGCTTCTTGACCTATGATTGCCAGCAACAATGACACACATAGGACTCTATCTTTTCAAAATAATTTCTTCGACTTTTAGCTATCAGCATTGAGCTTTGAGCTATCAGGCAATGAGTGTCATTGTTTTCGGGACGCACACCTACCTCCGGCTGCTGACTTACTTTGCTAACAAGATATTAACTATCAGATATTATTGAGATTTATGTATAGAACGAATAACGAATATGCCTTAATTGAGCATTTACTCAAATAGGGCACTATCCTTCTGTGTTATTTTCCATGATCTCCCGATAGCGCTTTATGTAGCGTTTGTTATGGGGATCAAGTTCAATGGCATTCCGGTAAGATGACATGGCCTGCATCCAATTCCCTACCTTTATCGAAGCCTCGGCCGATTGGGCATAGTAAGCGGCGCTGTCAGGCTTGAGGCGAATGGCTGTCTGCCATGCTTGGCGTGCGCCATTATAGTCCTTTTTTTTCCATCGCAACCATGCCTTTTCGTTGTAAAGGTTTGCAGAAGGCCGGTCTGAATGGCTGATAATAAGGCCAAGCTGCAATTCGGCGCGATCAAACTTCTTCATTTTTTTTAGCAACCTGAAAAATAGCTTCCGATAATGGTTATTCTCCGGTTCCAAGACGGTGGCCTTCTGAATGGCCAGTTCCATTTGCTTCCAATTGGCTTGCTTTTCAGCTACGACTGCTAACCAGTAGTAGGCCTCGCCCGTTGGCTCATCTGCATTCGACTCCTCGAGGACCCGCCGGGCCCGGTCATATCGCTTCGAGTCGATAAGAGAATTGGCCAGAAGGATGGCTGCATGAGCCGAGAAGGCGAATCGCTGCTGAGCTGCTTGGTAGAAGCCGTTGAATGCACTCAGCAAACCTTCACCCTTGTATCTTCGATAGATTCTTTTCAACAGCTCATCCCGGGTTCGGCTTAAGGAAAAGCTATCTAGAAAACTGGCCTGAGCTGACTGCAATTCTCCGTTTCTTAGAAAAAGGAGGCCCAGACGGAAATATGCCTGCTCTGTTTTTCTGCTTGGTTGAATTTCCAACACTTTCTGAGAATGGGCAATGGCATTCGTCCAGTTTTTTTCCAGGGTCGCCAATTCAACGAGCGCCATATGGGCCGCTACCGGGGAAATATTGTCTTCGATGGCTTTCTGAAGGCCCTGCCGGCAGGCTGCTTTAACGGGCAAAGACCAGAATTCTTCTTTTTTCAAACTATAAAAGGCTGGTGGATAAATCCGAGCGAGGTTGTGAACCACTCTCAGCATTTTTTCAGTCACTTTATAGGTCTGATATAGATATTGGGACAGGCCATAGTGATATAAGATGCCGTTGGGCCTTAAACGGATGGCCAATTCATAGTAGGGCAGGGCATGATGCGGATTCGCCGGTTCACCAAGGCTAATTATTGCAAACAGCTGCTCCAGCCGTGCTTCTTCCGCAGCAAGGCCGTAGGCGCTTTGTGCATCAAAAGGATTGAGGCGCAAGGCTTCTTGATACCGCTTTTTGGCCGACTGCGCTGAAGCATATGCGTTTTTTGTGCTTGGGGTTAATAACCCTTTTTGGTGTAATGCGTCCCCCCAATCACGCTGTATATTGTAATCTTTAGGTTGGTAGAGAGCGGCCTTTTCGAGATCATGAGAAGCCAAGCCGTAATAGCCTTGTTGAAAAAATTTTTCCCCGCGCAGATGGTGAATCTGGGACATAAGTCGCAAACTGACGTGATACGCGCCTATGGCAGATAGAAGGATGAATAAAGCGGCGACTGTCCAGCGCCTGACGCCATGCCACCCACTAGGTTTGTTCGGCACAAAGTGCGAACGACTTGAATTTAATTCCACATCCTGTTTTATTCCATTGCTGTGCATTTGCCTACTTCGTTTTCCATGTGGGATAGAATTCATGCGCCGTCAGCGTAATAATTGGCGTAGTCTATAAAATAGTATTTATAATAGCCCGCTTTCTTTACGTTGACATAATTTAAAGCCACTCCCAGGATATTGGTCTTGGCCATTTGCAGCTTCTCGACAGTCTTAATCACCAAATCCATGTTTGCACTGCCGGATTTGACAACCAACAGCACCCCGTCAACATGGGGCGCTATCAACAGAGCATCTGAAGCTGGTATGATCGGCGGTGCGTCAATTACTAAAAAATCAAACCGTTTTCGCAGAATTGAAAGTAAAAACGACATTCGATCGGAACTCAATAGCTCCGAAGGGTTGGGAGGTATGTTGCCGGAAGGCAGCAGGTAAAGGCCTTTTGTATTGGTTTTAACAATAGCTGCGTTGATCTTCTCTTTTAGATATGCAATCGGTTCCTCGCCAATGATGAGTTGCTTGTAAATTCGCTTGAAATCAACAGGATCAAATGCGCTCGGCACAAAATCCGATTCCGAGCGGTCCTCAAAGGAAAAGCGTCCCGAGTTGAACCCGATGGCTTTGCGAAGGCCTTCCATCAAGTGAACAGTGAGCGGACCCGTCAGTTCCTCCTTTTTCAATAAACCCAAATTGAGCAGGATAAAGCCCAATTTTTGGCCGGTGGTCTTCTGTTGGTTAAAAGCCTGCTTGGCCTGTCCTTCGGTAATCATTCCATTCGAAATCAGCACAGAGGCTAACTTTTTATCTTCCGGCCGGGTCATCCAATTCAGATCGACCAATTTGCCCATAAAAAATAACAGTTCGACTTGCTCATGTTCCTGAGACAGACTCAAGACTCCCGTTTTTTTCTGCATCGTAAGCAGCCTGAACAGGTCTCCGATTTGAAAGTCCGACAATGAGCCATTGCGTACGTTAGTGCCAAATACGTCGGAAAGCAATCCGGTAAGGCCTGGAGTTTCGGCAGGGGGGGGCAAGACTGCTGAGAGCAGGCTTTCGAAGATCGCTATCAACCATCAGGACAGATTTTCCGGTTTGAGCCAGGGCGTAGGCCGTGTTGGCTGTGGTGAGGGTTTTGCCCTCTTTGGCGATCGCACTCGTCATCACAAAAGACTGTAGACGTTTATCCATGGATGAAAACTGAATATTCGTCCTCAGGGTGCGGTATGCCTCAGCGAAACTGGATTTAGTGGGGTAAGTGTCCATAAAATTTCGCTGAAGTGGAGCTGCCTGTGTGGGCCGTGCTTGTTTTCCGTTGAGCAAGTTCCTTGCGATCGAACCTTCTGCTCCGGATAGTGCCGGTTTTCTATTCGTTCTTTGCTCGGCTTCGGGAATGACGCCCAAAACCGGCAGATTGAGGTGCCGACGAATATCTTCTTCTGTGCGCAGGGTCTTGTCTAAATATTCCAGCAGGAAAGCCAGCCCGATTCCGATCATCAATCCCAAAAAGATGCCGATGATCATTTTTCTTAATTTATTCGGATTGATCGGAGCGAGCGGTGTGACTGCCGGTTCGGTGATGCGGATATTGGACACATCGATATCATCGGTAATATTAGCCTCTTTGATTCGTTGCAGCAGAATATCATAAAATCGCTGGTGAGTGTCGACGTTGCGCTGAAGAATGGTGTACTTGAGCTCTTTGCGGTTGGTGGTCAAGGCATCGGATTCAAAATCTTCGACTGCCGTTTTTAGGGCTGCTTCCTTTTGCGTCAAGACCGCCAGCTCGGCCTTTAAGTTTATCACTTCCTTTTGGATTTCAGCCCGGAACTTTTTACGTGCATTTTCAATTGAAGATTTGACCTGAATAATTTTGGGGTGTTTGGATTTGTAAACCTTCTGAAGACGGGACATCTCAATCTCGAAATTCAAGAGTTGGCTGTATACACTGTCAATCAGAGGATTGCTGATAAGGGTGCGAGCATGCTGTGCATCGACCCGCGTCCCATCGACCCGTTCTAATTCATTCAGTTTGGTTTCCAACTCAACCCGCCGGTTTCTGGTTTCTATAGAAATATCATCTATCACTGCTGTCCGGTTAAGATTTTTAGAACACCACTTAACTATATGATATATTATTAAATATTGACGTAAATCGAAGGGATCGATTTGAATTTGCCATAGGCTTAATTTCGTGATTTTTTCCAGAA
>Ga0209367_1005742_pt1 | contig 17175 bp, 8 predicted proteins | sample WorMetLIZISLAND2_FD_187412 | JGI IMG/M metagenome (GOLD analysis project Ga0209367, IMG submission 187412) | Marine gutless worms symbiont microbial communities from Max Planck institute for Marine Microbiology, Germany - Olavius geniculatus... ... | reverse complement strand
ACCCTAACCCTCACCCTAACCCTAGTTCGATTTCGGTTGGGGCTCTGCAGTAGACCCAACTGGGGGAGCGATTAGGCGAAATGCGATTAGGCGAAATGCTACGACACCGTCAGAATTCCGTTGTTAACGTGTTGGACAATTGCAACTTCCTGACCTGCCTACTTTTTTCAGCCCACATCAGTGAGCAATGAAACGATTTTGTAGCTTTACATAACGTACTGACTGAATCGTATACTTGGAAGACCTACTTTGAGGCCTACTTTGCATATTTATCTAATTTGTCACATACCAGCTAATAAAAATACAAAACCTGCCACGAAAATCTGCAGCAGTTCAATTTTTGGCTAAAAATTATTACAAGTCATTTTACAATGCCTGTTAAAATTTATTTTAAAATGGAAAAAATAAATGTAACTGCATTTTTCATACAAAATTTGATATCAAAAACTTCTGTTACAACTATGCGGAATATTGAAACACTGAATGTCAGCTGTCAGAAGAATTCAGTTGAAGAGCATAGCACAGTGGCAAATCAAGCAGCACTGCAGGCGCTACTGTACTCAGCCAGCTCAGCAGATACGCCCTGACACAGTTCATCACATAAAAATATGCGTTTGTAAGTTACTGTTAACAGTAGCGGGATATTTTCCTAAGGGGCATGAAAACGAGTCATTGAGGTCATAAGCTGTACACAATCCACAGAATGCAGATTCAAACAAGTAAGCAATATCTGGATACTGGGAACACTAAATTGATAGCAAAACAATTGCGGGAAAAAATATCTGCAGAAGAGAAAAGAGTATTTACAGGTGAATTAAACTTAGAATTGGACCAACGAACCGTAAGGTGTTTAGTCTAAGTCAGCAGAGATACGAAAGTTGAGAGAGGAAGACAGAAATAGATTGGAAGCTGCTAAGTGTACACTGTGTATAAAAAACTGGGACACGGTGTAGATCTTAAATGCAAAACATCATTATAATATTACCATTTTATAAAATAACAGCCTTCATGTAGCTAATCTAACTGAACTACATGAATGTCGTCAATGATCAATTACGATTGAAGACAATGGCTTACGGTGGTGACCAGTTGTTGTCAAGTCTCAGCTGTGACATCAACTCAGCAGTGTGACATGGATGCAAGTGATAATATGGTCTCCGCAACAACGGATGTTCCTGAAGCATAACACCATGGCTTCAATGCTCACTGCTTGTGCTAAACGTTGTTGTTTATGTTTCAATCATTCAGAATCTTCTCAATGCTTCATTTCAATTTATAATGCTTCATTTCAATTTACAAACACATTCCTTTTCATAATTTTGTACCAGTGACTGTATAATTAAGTAACCCGCTAGTTACAACTTCTGACTACTGAATGACTAGAAGCTCTATAAGTAAACACTAAACACAACCGCTTCATTAAACTTTTTAATTGAATTCCAAGTTCCATAATTGCATAGCTTTGACTCTATACAAAAAACCAAGTAGAGAAACCCAATTTAGTATTAGGTGTTCCATTATTAAATCCCAAGTAATAGTTAATCATACTCTGCAGACAAATTTTTATAACAATAATAAACCAATAGCAAACACTTGGCCAGGCTCAGCTATAACAGTCTATTACAATAAAAAAAACTTACAGCCAATTACAGCCTTAACAGTAATTGCTACACTGCAAGCAGAAACAAAGCCATGCCAATAGTAGTACAGAATGCTTGTTTAAATACGTTTTCACTGTAATGTAATGATATGCTGAAGCTTCAGTTGCATGCACCTGCTGTGTGATTACTTTCCATAGGTCAACAGATTTTGCATCAATTTTCATTACATTCAACATCGCACTCCACAAATCTTGGAGACTTAATAGTTGGCCACCTGAATTTGTACACATATGCACATAACAATCAGCATTCAGCAATAATTCCTGAAAAAGATACTACCACTCCACATCTCTACCTGACTAGCACCTGTATTAGTCTAGTCCATTTTGATGCCAGTTACTGAATAAACTGTTGAACAGTCAAACAAGTGGAGAAGCCATGTGCATGGTCATGATCACATGTGCCCATGTCAATTTTTTTTAAAACACTTCAAATTGCGATGTCTACGCTTAGTGAGGCAACCGTAAAAGACGAATACCAAAGATAAGTACCAAAAAGAAAGTATCTATATGTTTTTGTAATAATAAATAGTCTGCTTGTGCTTAGGTACCATTGAGACATATAACAGATTGGGACACCTATTCTACAGCTCCTAGGACCATGGGGTGGTCAGTCACAGATAATTATGTGCCAGTTATACCAACCTGATGTGTAGACATTGAAGTAGAGAACAGGCACTGAATAGCTGTGACTGTATAGTATGTGATGGTCCAACTGACAAACAGCCTCACACTGAACTGAATCACAAAGCGACGATGAAGTCTGATGAGACAAGGAGGTTTTATCAAGTAAACATGCATCATCATCATCATCATCAATGTCACCACACATACCCTACCAGTCACACAAACATACACAACACAGTAGTATACAATGTCTGGCCCATGGGCCACATCCAGCCAATGACTACAAAACACTTAGTTTAGCAAAAACATCTTTAACCGAAGCATGTGGCAATTTTTTTTACAAAAACAACACAAATGAATGAAAGAATTCAAGTCAAACTAAAACATCAAAACCAGCAAGTAAATGATGAAAATGACAATAGTCAATTCAAATAAAACAAAAGCATTCATAACTAACCTCAAGACAACATTTATCGACTGATGAAGATGTATCTCTTTTACAGAAAATCAGTTTCCTGACTGAACGTTTTGATGCATACACTTCTTGTACAGGTGTCTAAAATGATAAACAACATAAACACAAAAATTACTGTTAACAAATTAAGTAAGTTTGAATGCTAAAAATCAAAAAAGCAATTACTAAAACAACTAAACTAAACTTTAATATGCTGTGGCAAAGAAGTAAAATGTCTAGCATCTCATCACCAAGTTGCTTCACAACAAGAAAGCAACAATGGATGCAAATGCAAAAAAAATCTACAGCAGGGAAAAACCTGAAAACTGACGTCCATTAAGCTATTTAAAAACGTGCTTCAACTGCCTATAACAACACCCATCAAATGAATAAGAATTATCATACTAAATTTACAAATTAAGCTGACATTAAAGGTCTATGGACACAAAAATTAACGTATATATTTTATCCATTTTCCTAAAATTGTATAATGTTCTGATAATTTTGACAGTAATATTAGTGCATAGTGTTTTGTCAACATAGAGAAATTTACCTTAGAATTTACCTTTGAAATCGACGATCTACGAAAATCATGGAGAAAACGCATCATCATATTGGCATGTAGGCGCCCCCGGTGACATAATCAAGCTAGCCAGTAAACATCATGAATATTAATGGCCTAGCCTAGACTGATGGCGTTAAGGGCTAGGCCATTAATATTCATGATGTCTCTAGGCTAGGTTCATGACGTCACCGGAAGAACTGGTAAATTAGAATTTTCACCTAATGTAACGTAATGCCGCATTTCGTTTAAAATTGCACATTAATTTCATATATTTATGAAGCTCAAATCAACATGTTATATGCAAGGTTAGATTTCTAATTTAAATCTACATAAATTGTGTGAGTTTGACCATGGCCATGGACCTTTAAGAAATAATGCCGAAGTATCAAACAAGACACAGAAATAATTGCACAGTGTCAAAAATGTTACTATAAATCACACACTCAATATACACTCAAGTATAATATTTAAAAAATAGATAACTTACTGCACAGTCTGCATAATTAAACAGCCACTGATCTCTATGCTGGCGAGAGATGTCGCATAACCACTTCACAGCAAGGTAAAAATCAGCAAAACACATCTCACCATTTGATGTCATAATCACCATTAAAAACAATTCCAATACTGTTTACTACAATCAGTACTTTCCAGTGACATACAAAAAAAAGACGTGATCCCACTGGTAACTGGAACTTTTGTACCCTAGAACTTTCGTTCCCAGGAACGAAAGTTCCATTGGTGGAACATTCGTTCCTTGGAACTTTCATTCCCTGGAACTATTGTTCCCTGGAACTTTCGTTCTCAACATCAAAATTAGCATGGAACTTTCGTTCCCTAACACTGATTATTAGGCCTATACTGTACACAATTTCTGACGTGCTTTTTTAATTACAGCTATGCTGTAGGCGTCGATGGTACCATTGTCGTCTGTCTCTCATCCATCTGTCCGTCTGTCTGTCCGTAATGGATGAATTGTGGATAAGCGTTGGGTCATAGAGAAAAACTTTTTGCACGGTAATTAGTTCTGTGTAAATGCTCTCTGTGTACAAAATTTCGGGGATGCAGTGCAAGGGAAACATTTTCAAATTTTGGGTTGAATAGACAAGGTAAGAAAATGTGCATTTTTCAACGGAAAATTAGCCATATCTCATCCTGTCAGATGAGATAAAAATCATCGAACTTGGATGAGCTTGAAGGTCAGTACTGCAACAGGAACTGTATAAGCTGTAGTGTGTCTTCTCTAGCAAAAGCCGGGCTTCCTTGTTATTATTATATCCGGTAAAAAATGCATATTACAGCCTCCACCCCAGAAATGACTGAAATAGGTAGAATTAGCGTTGTTGTGCAGGTTTCAGACTAATTTAATTATGGGAAACTACAAATAATTGACTATCGAGACCCGAGAACAAAGTTCAATTTTTTGGTGAATTCCATCATTCTAAAAAGGGTTTTTTGATGAAGCCTATAAAGAAAAAAGAGGCTAGGTCTTTTTTGGGTAAAACATAAAAATACGAAAAACAGATGAGTGGCGCCAATGGCGTGCAATCTACAGCAACATTTCAACATCGGTAAGTCTACTGCTAGTCAGAATTTGTAACAAAACCAGCCATTTTCTGGCGGTTGTATTATGCACTAGTACCCTCTAGCTATATACACCTAGCTAGTGACACAAAATTGGAGCTTTTTTTCACTGAACTATAAGCACTACGTAAGAATAATGGTTCAGTAATTATCAGTGTCAGAGAACGAAAGTTCCCTGGAACAAAAGTTCCAAGGGACGAAAGTTCCCGAGGACGAAAGTTTTCGGGTACGAAAGTTCCATGAATCATACCACTGTTACGGCGATAGTAGTTGTGCCTCAGCGACACGAAAGAATGACTTGTCTTTTTCACCCTTTAATAGTTGATGTCAACAATTAAAGCCACTCAACGATGTTAATTTTTGATCACTTGTGATTTTAACATACATAATTCATACCACATTTCATTGCCACATAATAATTATATGGAATATAAAAAACTGAAAGTAAACAAATACTAGTTTCCAACGTTACTTACATTTTCTTCACTTCCAGAGACACCGGAGCAGCTGATAAGTATGTAACCACTGAATCGCTCGCGCTAATCACGTTCGTAATCGCAGCGGCAGATCTTCGCTACGAATATTAGGTCGCCTATTGTACAGACTATGCTTATTTAAATTCAATAATTCACTGGGTAAAATGGCGTCTTGCTGGACAGCTGAAGCGAGTCAGACAGTGCCATTGTCCCGTATCGCTTTTGGCACCTGCCACATTTTCGACCTTTTGCTTCTTCCCTTTCCCATATTGGAATATTCTGTGCAGGCGTATACAGTCGTCTTAGCAACTAGTCATGCTGGACGACTAACCAATTGGCAATTACTGCCGATGATCTGGAGTGAGAGGAGCTCTGGTGAAGTGTTGATGAAGGATGCAACCTGTTCTATTATCCTTGTAGACCTTAAAGTGCACTGCAGTGCTAGTGCATTCAGGACGGACGTTTTCAATTGCCAGTATCGCTTAGGGCAATTCAGACTTCTTGAGCCAAGACGGGTTTGTTGTGACAGAGGCGATTAATTGATGCTGACATTAGTAGTTCTTCAACAGAAATGTCGCTAAATATTATAATTTACTGATTCTGATTTTCTTGTACTGGACTCCTAACTTATGCCTAGTGGAGACAGCAGACACTTTAAAAATTCCTCATTTATTGGTCAATTGATTGACACCACAAAGTTTGCCTGTAGTCTTTCATAATACAGAAGTTCTACAAAATATAGTGTGCATATAGTGTGCAGTATTGCTTTATCACAATCTGTGCTGCAAACAGTAAATTGTGTAGCTATTGCTGTTCAGCTTACAGAAAACAATACTGTGAAACATTATAGAACGTGTTGCAGAAAAACAAAAGTAGAATCAGAACTGAACTTTCTCATATCTATGACAAACTGCTTACCATGCTGATATCTAGTGGCAAACGGAAATCGTTCCAAAAAACAGTCAACAAAACTAGTAATTTAATGAATTCTTAAAGTTTATTAACAACAGAACCACTGTAAATAAATGCACAGCATGCTGCACATACTGTGACATACACAAGTAAAATCATATGCTTTCAAATCATATGTTCGTAACAATCAAGCCCAGATATCACACAGAAATCATCACCTTGATGGTTCAGCACTGCAGCACAATTGCATATTCATAAATTCAATGCTGTTTACTTGCCAGCACCACAGTATTACAAAAACACAAAGCATAACAGACAGATGCAAAATCACACGGTCAGAGATGGTAGCATGAAGTCTTAGTTGTGAGTGCTATTCAGCATAACACACTAGATGCATTCTGCGCTATGCAATTTAGCATGCGCTCGAACTAAATAACATGCTGAAGACAATGACTGCACATTTAAAATTAAACACAAAATGCACAGTGAGTGAGTGAGTAGGGTTTTATATCTCGCCAACACAGTATAGGTCATTTCGGAAACGGACTTTTCAGACAGTGCACGTACACATTATAACAGAACAAAAAGTATAACCTTTACATAAAGTTTAACCTTTATGAAACAAAAAACCTAAAAAACGACCTAAATCTAAAATTGTAAGAAGTGCTGATTCGAAGTGTGCATATATAACAATAATGGCAGTTCTAATAATCTTCCCTGTTATCCTCCAGACAGTCATCAATGTCAGAATGCTGTCTAATGGAGGACGAAGAGGGAACAAAATGCACACTAGCACATGACACAGGCGGCCCTGCTAAATAGTAGCACTAGTATTTAGTCAGGCAGTAAGTCCTATGCATTATACTGTCCACAGCAACAACTGAAACTAAACATTGTGCTCGTGAACATTACAGTACAACTAGTGCCCATCAATCAGATGAAATAGCAACAGTTTGCACATCCTGTCACTTTGCAACCACAGAGTTTATCAACCAGTCCTAGTGACAATTATCTTGCACTGCACAATCAGTTGCATGTCAATAAAAACTGCAAAGCTCACGATGCAAACTAACATGTAAAGCACACAGTACTGTCCCTTATAACATGCACACAGTACAGGCAGACTAATATGTAAAAAAATACAGCACTGGTAATGGACATGGACAAGACCTGACAACCACCATCAGCGAAACAGCGGTACCGGTACTAACACAACAAGAGACAATACAGTAAATAACACATCAGGTGGTCCAAAAAAGTAAAAACCTACCTTTCATAAATTTATAACTTCATCAAATATTAACGGATTTATGTAAATTCTTTTGTTAGGCTAATAAAAAAAAAACTTTGAACTTTCAGAATACTAATGTTACCTCATAAATCAATTACTACGAATCTGACTACATTTCACAAGGTAGTGTAGCAACACAGTTCGGGTGTGACAGGATCTTTAGTGATTAAAGAATCATAAATTTACTGTACAGTACATCAGTAAAAATAGCTGTATAAAATATTTGATGCCATGACAAAAACTTATCAGCTTAATTTGTTATGAACCACCTGGTACGTGTTCAGTGAACATAAGCCTACAAAAGGCAACAACTTCAGCAGTTAACATTTAACACAGTAGTTGGCACTGCAGTATCGTAGCATATTGACAGCAGTCATCAATTTCTACATGGCTATGCCGATAATAGTAAAAACATTTCTAATCCTTCACGGAACTTTTAATTCGTGCAAGTCTCTTCTTTAAATCGTCGATGTCGGACACCTGATTTGATGCAATGGCATTAGCAGCACTTGTATCTGGTGATATCTGCGAGTCTCTTGAACCCTGCAAATTATCACACAAATCAATGCACCACAAATTCTAACTACACTGTGTTTAAAAAAAACTGCCAGTGTTATTTTCTGAGTAACTCCATAAAACGTTGGCTGATTTCAATAATTTCTGGCACAACATCATCAAGAAACCTTACGTAAATGACTATAGTTTTGCCCACCTCACCTTAATACTGTTGTTACACTACCTTGTAAAATGCAGACGTCGTAGTTTGCCTGTTGACAACAATGATTTCATACTGGGTAGCGCATGCATTTCACAAGATATGTAGCAACGGTATTAAGATAAGGTGGGTAAAAATACAGTCATTTATGTTGGGTTTCTTCACAATGCTGCATGCCAAAAATTATAAAAATTGGCTAATGTTTCACGAAGTTATTCGAAAAAATTAAACTGGCACAGTTTTTTGACATATGTCATAAGAAATCAGGGTTGACCTCAGTCGAGAAAGTGCTGCCACCTAGAGAATCAAAAACACTGTGTGTATAACATACTGATCAAGATGAAGAAACCCCCTGATAAAAATCATGAATTGATCACTACCAAAATTTGACTGGCTCGTGCTTGGGCCACTCTTCACCTCTCCACAAAATTTCATCAAAATCCAGTCATAATTCACTGAGATACGCTACATATTGTCACTTCATACCCTATTTACTATGTATACGTTTCATCACAGTCTAGAATGTATCATGCGAATGTAATGAGGCATAATAAAGAGTCTAGATCATTTTGAAATATACCTATTTCAGACTGGGGTTGACAGCATGTTCTGTGTGAAGTATGTGTGCGTTTTAAATTCACTCAAGACATGTTTCAAGTTCAACCAACTGGAGTGAGATTATGAGCTATTATAGCACTGCAGACAAACATTGCGGTGAGAGATGAGATAATGAAAAAATAAACTAAGAAAAATGGGGATAAAATGATATCACCATTTAACTTTCCCGACCGAAAGTAATGTTACGACACCTGGACTGCTAACTATACAAAATTCTACATGGTGTACTGTACTCACAGCGTCAACACTGTTCAACGCTGCTGCTGGTGCATGTGACTTGTTGACATCAGACAGTGTGCCGGCATCGGTAGACCGAGCAGCAGCAGTGTTGGCAGCGGCCTCATTGTCTAGACCACAGCGGGCTCTCAGCACCTTCAATCGCTCCAAGTAATCAGCAGCGCTTGAGTCCGATGCCACAGCACTGCTCATGTTACTGCTGCCTGATGGAGCTGATAGACCACTTGAGTCTACACAGACAGACAGACAGCACAATACTATAACTCATAATAATGAAACACAAAATTTCACCATAATAGAAACAAAAACAGACACAGAACACACAAAACACAAAACATTGATTCTAAGCCTAATCCTAAAAACTGTAAGAACTGCCCATTTTAAGTGTGTATATGTAACAGCGTATCACTGTGTGATACACACAGCAGTTCTAATAACTGTCCCCCTTATCCTCCAGAGATCATCAATATCAGAATGCTATCTATTGGAGAACAGGGGGTATGTAAATATACAAGAAAAAGCAACAAGTTCACTGATGGTAAAGCTGAACCGTGCTGAACCAGACGTATAACACTTCGTTCTGAGGACCAATCGAGGGTGAAATAACGCAAACCCCAGTCTAGAACTAAGCCTGGAGTACTCCTGGAATTCTAAAGTAGTGGTCCTGTTCTGAACAGGACAACTGATCTGAATAACTATGTAAAGAGAGTAGTAACAAACAGCTCTGTCTCTAACATACCATCCTCTGCACATGACAAACAGATGGATGAACAGACAGACACGAACAGACAGACAAGACCCATAATGTGGCCTATGAAAACAGTAATAGACATAGCTAAACTGGTACCTGGAGCTGTAGCAGTCCTCTGTTTCTCCTGCCTCTCGTGCTCAATGCTCCTCAGTCCACGCTCAATGTAGTCCTGGAAGAACTGTGTCGACTTCTTCAGATATGGACTCAAATCGGCATCTGGATGTTGACGCTTGAAGTCATAAAGGTCATTCAGACCCTAAACAATGTAATTTTACACAAGTACAGCCAGTGCCAACATACTGTGTGGTCGTCCACATATATATACACTGCACTGTGAATTAGGCAACACAAGCCCTTATGCTAATCCTAGCCTCAATCCTTCACTTTTCGAGCTAAAATTGGAATATACACAACAATTTCGGTTTCTCAAAGCCTCTTTGTGTTTTGAATTAGACACAGGAGCATGTACAAGTCAGACAGACCAATATATGGATAGGCAAAACCTATATTAGAACGGATGCTCAACAAGACAGAAGGTACCTCAGCAATCCACATGCCAGGGTCCATAGAGTATTTACAGCCAGACAACACTGTTACCAGCGTTGGCAATGGGATTGGTCCAGGGACCAGTTCGTCACGGTGGCACAAGTACGCACTGGCCATTCTCCGCTGGCAGCAGCTTACCTGCACCATATCGGGCGCTGGGACTCGGCCATCTGACCACACTGTCAAGGCGCCGAAGAAACAGTGGAACATTTGGTGTTCCAATGTCCGGCCCACAATCAGGCCAGGAGGGACACGTGGCCAGGAGACTCCTTTACAACAGACCCACAATGCCTCTGGAGTTACCTGGAATGGACTGGGGCGGTGACTCGCCACCCCCCCCCTGGCCGGGAATGAGAGAGAGAGACAAAAGAACAGTAACTATTGCAACAGTCACATGCACAACAATTACACTCAGTGACAATGCATCAGCAATCGTATAATGAAAGTAATGGTACCTAAAGTCATCCTATTTTATTTCACTATGACAGCAGGCAGCAACATGCCACATTAGTCAGTCTAATGTACATCAGCAACGTGACCCAGAAGTTACAATACAAAACATCTCAGAAGTTCTATTAAAATTTGCATCATACTTCTCTTGTGTTTTCCTTTGAGCCGATCTTCTTGAAGATGTCGGCCAGAGTGTCGTGAATGGCCCGTGATATATGCTTTGCAGACTTCTTATCTCCCTCATATGACTGCCACACACACATGCTACTACTGCTACCAACAACCCACTAGCATAAATACCTAATAGTCTACTATATCTGATTTGCACAGACTGAGATTCATTACAAGAGAACTTATCCTCTTTGTAGAAAACTAAGATCCAGCAAGTTTCATATCCAGATAAGCTAGCACCTAATCCAAGATGGCTGGATTGCCACTCCAATATAACAGCCAATGCCTCTAACCGACTGGGTTAGCATGCCAGCAGTCCTGGCAAGAAGGCCTATACAGTTAAGCAGATCCCACCGGTAGTCATTTTGTCTTACCCATGAAGGGATGGCCAGACTGAGTTGGCCTGGGTGCCTTGGTGACTATTAAGACAGTTACCCATCTCAGTATTGGGGTGTGTGTGTAAGATACACTCTGCAATCTACCAATCATGCTCAATCAAGAGACGCTGCAATTTAAACCAACTGAGTACAGAAGTAGAAAGCAATAATTACATCAGGCCTTGGTGGAGACGTGCTAATGTTAGCAGAGAGCTGTTCGTTGCGACTGTTTGCTGCTGCCAGCTCAGCTCCACCGGCTGTATTACGCAGCAGTTTACGAAGATACGCATCAACCTCAGATGACGACTGATCATTGTGATCAATCAGTGTCAGATGACTCAATACCTGCACACAGAAAGAAGCTATATACTACACCTGTAGCGATCACAAATCAGTTGAGAAAACAGAAGTGGCTTAGCCATAGAAAGAGAAAAAAATAATGACAGCATTGCCAAATGAGCACTGCAGGGCACATCACACATCACACTGAAAGAGGAAGACCAAAGAAAACCTGTGACAGAAATCTGGGAAAAAATATGTGGACAGCACAAAACACTATTTTGACGTAATATTTAAACAAAAAATTTGAGCAAAGCTCACGAGACGCGCGAAAGCCTATAGCATTCCAGTTCAGCAGTTATAGTTTTGAAAATCGCATATCACTTGGTCTCGGCCCATCAGGACCATAATACACATTGGCCATAGGCGCGTGTGGCGTTGGCGACGGTGGCGCCTCTTTGTGAATGATATAGACTTGCGCAGCCCGATATCGCGAAAAAAATTTATAAAACCCCCTATTTTAGCGTTCAAGGTCATCCAAGGTCATTGAATTCGGTGCCAATCGATAGCCAGTGTACGATTTCCTATTAGTGATTAATAGTAACCTAGGCCTTATCTCGCACCGTTACTGAGATACAGCGAGTTTTTGGCTGAAAATCGCACATTTTGCCTACCCCCCTCTCATTTAGCGCCCTCGTTCGGGGTGACCCCCTTCGAATTTATGAAAAAGCTTTACGGTTCCTGAAACTAGAGTCTTCCAGGCAGCCGACGGTAAAAAATTTGGTGATCCTAGCTTAGACCGTTTTTGCCTGATCCACCCGTGTGACAGACAGACGGACGGACGGACGGACGGACAGACAGAATTGCGATGGCTAAGACGCGCTAAAAGCATAGCTGTTTTCGCGCGTAAAAATGCACAAAATACAAGAAAAAATATCAACTCATCAACACATGGAAAATCAAACAAACACACAATCAGAATGTTGCTGATGAAAGTGTCCACTCATAAATGCTAACATCCTGCAGTAAATTCTAACAGGATCGAACAGAAATACAGCTGTTAAAATAAATCACAGACGGTAACATTTAATAAGATACCTACCATAACGCAAGGCAGAATTTATTTCTTTTTACATATGATGCTTTACTATGACTAATGCTATTCACTACGAGCAATAGTAAACATAATTTCCAAATTAAAATGTTCTGCAAAAGACCACATTATGTCAATATCTAAACACAAAAAATGCCACTGAAATGATGAAGCTCTACTACACATATTCTCATCATAGTTTTCCACCAAACTAGAGCTAAATAAAGTACTAAATCTGAGCCAATCTTTAGCTCACTGCCAACCCATGACCACTACAATCCACAAAACTGTGCATCAAAACAGCATTAATGGTTGATTTTTATGCGCGTTCACATGTCTTAGCCATCATCTAGGCATCTGTCCATCCGTTTGCCTGTCTGTCAGTCACACTCGTGATCTGTATCAAAATGGTGCAAGTTAGGATCACAAAACCTTTACTGTAGGCTGCCGCAAGGACTCTAGTTTTTTGTGACAAAATTTTGTGCCCCTGGGTGAGTGGGTTCCCCTCGAACGAGGGCGTCAAAGAGGGGTACCCTCTTAAAAAGATGTTATTTTGCCGCTATTGGCTCTTATACAGCTCTCTATTTCCCATTACAACAAGATAATGTTCATACGAATATGGAGTCTGTCCAATGCATTTCGATAGTTAACAGTATATGTCTGTATAAATATAAACAGTGAGCTGATTAGATTAGTAGAAAAATCAAAATGTTTAATTTCAAATTGTACAGTAGCAATGTTATTGTCATTCTTCGCTATTATTATAACTAAACAATTAACATTATAAGTCACATGACCATTGGATTTGTCACCAGCGCTTTACTATAAATGGTCCATCGTGATCATGTGTCTATCTGGCACCGTTACAGAGGTATGATGCCTCAAAGATAATGGGGTCATGACCTTGACCTTTTGGGGTCATCGGTTACGTGACCATTCGACTGCCGGCAGTCGACTTCCTATTGATGGTCCATTGTGACCATGCGTCTATCTTGCACAGTTGTGGAGATATGGAGCCTCAAATGTCGAACGGACGCACACTCGCACGAAAGCACAGATGGATGCTCAGGTGATTTTATATTCTGTACAATGCTATGCATTGCATTGGACAGACAACAAGTAACACATCGGGTAAAATATGCGGCATGCCGCCACATGCACCCAACTGACCTTATTGCCTCTGATCTTCACAAAGGTGTGTAGAATTGTCTTTGCTGTTCGCAGCGGCATGTCCGTCTGTCGACTCTTCCATGAATTACTCGGGTAGGCTTTCAGGAAGTAGTGAAGATCGGCCAGAATTCGATCGATGTTCATATCGCCTATGATGGTTGGCATCATGCGCACCATTTTCCACAAGCACTATCCACAACACAACAAACATCAATGTCCTTCGTGCAACCTGTAATGCCGGGTTCACTACAATGTAAGTTCTCAGTAGCAAAAGATACTCAGCCAGATAAACAGTGAGCAGAAATAGCACCATCAGTAGTCACACAAACACATATTTCTATTAAAATAAAAAGAAGGGTTAAGGCTACAAAAGTAAACATTGTGCAAATATAATGAGAAAAAACTTAGGCTTCTTTGAACACATCTGATAGTTGAAAACAAGTTTTTGAAATAATAAATTAAGAAAACAGACAAGCAAAGCCAAACACAGAACGGATGGATGATGCAAAACGAGTGGTGTGAATCATAGAACATTCAAAGATATTGTCAAGAAAACAACTGACAAATGTTCATAAAAACAATTCATTGACAACATGGTTAACGACTACAACCAATGAGCCAATGACGATGATAATATATCTAAGGAGCAAAAACATGTAATACCGTTCATCACAAGAGAAAGATGGCTACGTCTTATAACATTACCAACAACACACAAACAATGCAACTAGCTAACTCAACTGTCACTCTCTACCACAAGCAGCACAAAATTGATAGACAAGAGCTGTATGAAAGCACCAGTAGTCAAGTGACAACATCTAATGCTATACCTAACCATCTGTCAGACAGATAAACTGCTATTCATTGGCACTTTAAATAAATAGGAATAAAAAAAAGATTAATGAAGAAAAAAAACTTAATCACCTTCATAATAAGTTCGAGGAAATGTGGCGAACACGTCTCAATACCCACAGATTCATGTAGTAACTTGATCAGTGCACTTAACACCAGCACACACACAGACTTTGTAAAAGCATTTAATCAACAAAGATGTTCTGTAACTAACAATCTTAATATAATCAAGCACAAATCTGTCTGTTACTGTTACGTCACTGCAAGGTGATCACTACCCAACATTGTATAGGGTGACACGATAGGTTGTAAACGATTTAGATTTCAAATATAAGTTTGTTATTAGCAGTAACCAGCAATAATTTTACGTCTTCCTGTAGGTATATTCAGTCAGATTCTTCGTATAAAATTTCAGAGTTGTAGATATTCTACAGCATTTATAATACTCATTTATGTAACATCACCATTAAAATTGCATAACAATGGACCGATAACCGTTAACGTCAAGCGAGGTCGCTGTCCATTTCTGCAGCATCACTGTTAGTATGAAATGGTGTCTTTTTTGTTCTTAATGACTGCTATCAGTTTGTTAGGCATCGAACTGATAAGATTTTGAAGTGTTGACAGAGAAGTTAATTTCCACGCTTTTCGGAGACGGTGCTTCAATGCTTGAAGTGACCGAGACTCAGGGTCGGCATAAACAGCTTTTGCCATAAACTCCAAAAGTTCTCAATCGGAAAGAAATCCGGTAAATTAGGCGGCCAGTCCTCCGGTGAAATGTAGTGTCTCGTATTTGCATCCAGCCAGTGATTGTAGACTTTGATGTATGTGCAGGATCGCCATCCTGCTGAAACATTCTTTCACGAGTTAAGTCAGTGCTTGTCTGCAGGCCCATCGAGAGGGAGGAGAGTAGAGGGGGTAAATTACCCCGGACCCCACGATGTTTGGGGGGCCTGCCGTCGTTCAGAAATATAAAGTATACCAGAATGCACCATTTTAAGCAAAAAATAATTTTAAAATTTTCTCCCCAGAGGGGCTCCATGAGAATGTTTCCCCATGCCCCACTGTGGCTCTCGATCCCTGCTTGTCTGCATGACGTCACTGCTTTTTGGGTAAGTCATTATGTTGGTTCGTATAAATCACGCAAGTAATGGACGGTTGTGATATTTTGCACACAGTTTTGTATTAAATTTCCCTAAACGATAATAGCAGTTTAATAATTATCAGTTTTTAATATAGTTAATTCGCCATTTAAAATCATTCACAAACTACTGTGTCACCCTATAGATTACAAGCATCACATGAGACCTCTGGCTGAATCAAACCTCCCAATAAGTCATCCCACAGCAATGTTCCAAAACTTCGCTAAATAACATTATACCGGGCAAAAAAGCCAAAACTGCAAAAGCTGAGCCAAGCTAAGCTGTATTTTATTTGAGCCAAAAACTAAAAATATTTAAGTGAAGTCGCTCAAGCCGAGAGAATTTTTACTTCAGATTTCTCCATTATTGTTCATAGTAGACACACATATACATTATACAGCCATTACATTATCAATGTCAATGTCCAACTGCACAGCATAGGTTGAATTACAAACCTCATGATGCTGGTTGAATCGCACTTTTCAATAAGTTTTCCGACAGCAACGTTGACCGACCGCGCAACCTGCTGCCCATCCTCCAACTCATTCAGCCGAGAGTCCAGCAGAATTGTTATGAGGTGATAGATCAAGTCTTTCAGAACATCCCGTGTTGCCTCACAGGCCAGTTTTTTCCGTACACACAGCTAGATACAGCAGCAAGCAACGCAGTTCAACTCAACACGCACAACTCACAGTCACTAGACTCGCAACCATCGGGCTGCACTTTCAATCTCACTACTGGTCATTTGCAAGCAAACTTAAGCTAGCTGCTAACCTACGGTGACATTAGGTCAACTCAGCCTCCTACTCTCAGCAGCATGGAGTATGTGGTGAAGGCCTAGTGTGGCTAATTCGGGTGGCAATATGTCTGTATGCTGCATCACTACCATTGCTACTACTATGACTATACAGCATGTACATAACCTGCAAAACAGCACAGTTCTAATATTTTCGGCGGCATATCGACACCCGGTAGCGATTGTAGGTAAAACTTACTCAACTGGCGCAGTCTGCAGCTCTCAGCTGAATTATTTCAATAAAGCAAAAACGAAACACGCCAGCACATTGTGCCGTGTACAGATCATCATCATCATCATCGACAACCGTGGGCTCAATGCCCGTTGGTGTCTGACGCCATTCTTACTATCGCTGCCCACCGCTGCCTATCTAGGGCAGCGTGGCTTAACTCCTGCAGGGTTGTCCCAC
>Ga0209367_1005739_pt1 | contig 17181 bp, 11 predicted proteins | sample WorMetLIZISLAND2_FD_187412 | JGI IMG/M metagenome (GOLD analysis project Ga0209367, IMG submission 187412) | Marine gutless worms symbiont microbial communities from Max Planck institute for Marine Microbiology, Germany - Olavius geniculatus... ... | reverse complement strand
GGCCGGCGCAGGCGGGCGTCAAAGACAGCTACCCCCCTAAAAAGTGGTTATTTTACCGCAATTATCTCGTGTAGCGTGAACACGGTTGCAGATAGGCACAGACATGCTGCTTATCATAACAAGCACTGGTGACAGGCTTTTTAAATTTATCAACATCGATGACCTTGAATGACCTTGAACTTTAAAAATATTGATTTAACGTGATTTTTTGACGATTTTTGGCTGCAAAAGAGTGAATTACGACGAAAAGGATGGAGATAGACTACGATTATCTGCGAACAGGAACTGCTATAGGCTTTCGCGCGTCTCGTGAGCTTTTCTCAAATTACTTGTTAGTTATAGAAAGACAAAGATAGATACCGTCGTATCCTCCTGGTGCAGCCAGCTGCGTGTTGTAGTTAAGCGTGTTCCAGTAATGTTCCGACGGATGGCCGGAATCCCTGCACCACTCCAGGTAACTGCGAGACAAGTCGTTTTCCATGATGTACTCGACCATGCGTCGTGAAAACAGCCCGTGTATCTCGCCCTTGAAGAACGTCAAGTTCACGTGGAAAAGCGGCTTGGGGGTGAAAGTGTTGTAAAAGATCGTTTGCTGATAGGTCTTGCTCCAGCGGTGCGTCCAGCGATATTTCACTCTGTCTATCTCCATTCTGCATGAACATAAAACTACGTCCGGATTTACATATATTGGCTCTTTCTTGTTCAATAGTGTAGGTCTAGACAATACCACTACCGCACTCACACAAAATACTTTTAGTTATCGGGTATATTTTTTTTTTTTGTACATTATAAATTACATTAAAAATAGTTGAAATGCGTTATTTTTGACGATTTTTAGCAAAATTTTAAACAACGAAAAAAATTTTTTAAGCTTGCATTTTCTCACGAAATATGCACTGGCTTTTTCGCTTTAAGGTCCATGAGCAACTGGTCCATTCCTAAATCAGTTACTGCGATACGAAAATTATACTTTACATAGTTTACTTTTTACAAAATAATGGCACAAATAAGTGAATAAATGATAGGCTGATAAGGGTGGTAAGCCGTATACCTGGTTGCGGAGCCTGCGATGTCGTTGGAGCCGTTAAAGATGCGAGCAATGCGAACCAACTCAAGGTTAGAACGCAGAGGGAACTCCTGACCCGTGAGGTTGATGAAATAGCGAAACCGATGTCGATAATAGCGCACCAGATCTCGCATACAGTTCAGCTCCGGCGACAGAACACTGAAATAACACAGAAATACACGCCAATATACACTAAAAGTTGCACATAGCGAACACGAGAAAAACATTAGAAATGAAAGTAATTTTATTTACTTTTTCAGTCACAGAGTGATAGGGTTCTGGAACAAATCAGACCTGCAATGCACAAAGTAGCCTATCGACGTTATCAGCGGCAGAAACTGTCCTCATTGTGGGAGCTTACAGTGCTCTCCGGACCCACCAGCTGGGTCATTGGAGAACCGGTCTTTTTTTGAAAAAAAATCCTGCTATGAGCTTGAATTAAACTAAGGCGACTGAGAAGGCAAGACTATATAATTTGGCCCAATTAAAAATGCGGGATAAAAAATGTGAGACCGGCAAATGCAGACGATAAATGCGGGGCTGAATTTCTTGCGCTGCACTTTATAGTCTCTTGCGTTTTCAGCGTTCCTACTGAATCAACAAATTCCGCATAGTTTAATCGAAACATGGAAATTCTGCGGCAAAACAAACATTCGGTGCCGCGAAAAACCGTGGGCACTGTTGCCTTTTAAATGATAATTAACTCGAGGAGTTTAGTAGTAAGCTCGAACCTGACGTCTCCCCATTTGACGGCGTCGAGCCGAGTGGCTAACCAGACGTTGTGGAAGCATCGAGCAATGGCGGCCATGCTGCGGTGAATGAGCAGTGATGACTTGAGGTCGACGTGGATGCAGTAAAGGTTCTGTGGCTGGTAGATTGCTCTCAGTAGACGCTCGGCTTGCTCCACGTCTCGGTACATCGCAATGCTAAACGCTAGCGGGAACTCAGCCTCCTCAGCCGACAGCGACATCTGTCAGATAAACACGAGACAATAAAAAGAAATGCTTGCCCGATGCCGGCATAATATGCGATCGACCGCCTAACGACTGAACCGCATTTTATTCGTGGAAAGCGATGCTAAACGCCGACAACGTTTTCTGACAAACAGCTGGAAATTTCCGACTGCTATAAATTTTAATTCTGCCCTGAAATTAGCCCCAAAATGTAAGTATTTTTGATCCAATTTTAGGCTTCCGTGCGCAAATTGTCTAACCAAAAAAATTGTTTGCACAATAAAATTTTAACGCTACTGGATAAAATAATATAACAACAAAACAACAGTGCAAAAAATGCAACTAATAATAATCTCTTATTACCTGTACGTATCCGCGTCGTGCACGGAACTCGGTACAGTTGTTGGTCCAATCCAGGTAAGTCTGCTCATAGATCGGCACCTTTGGTCTTACCTGTACTAGCTCTGCAGCCTTCCTCAACTGTGTGACGTCACCAGCCAACATGGCCGCACAGTCCACGTCCACTGACGGCCGCTCGATACTCGGTACCTGAAAACCGAATAGTGAATTTCTGAGCATCTCTATCATTATATCTTGGTGGGCGCATAGCTTCGCTCTGCATTATCTGACGTGACTCATGGCCTTAAAATTCGCAGCAACTGTATTCTGAAATTTTTCAATATTCAAACGAAAAATTGCTGTAAATCATCATCACCATCACCACCAAACTCAGATTTTCGAGAACTCAGCAGTGTAAGGCACTTAAGAACAACGGTAAATTTTACACGAGTCCCTATATAGCTGAATATCTCAACCAGAAATAAACTCATATAGTAAAAAAATCAGTTGTTTAAAAAGTAGTACTGTAGAAGGTCAAGTGTAGTTAAAGTTGTCGTAAGCAGAGACGTCGTAGGCCTATTCCTGGCATAACAAAAGTTGAAAAAACTTACACGTAGTTGCACTTTGTTGCACTAATGTCTTAATGACACACGAAACAAATTAACTTCGAGATTCGGTCTGTACTTTAGCCAATGCAATGCATAAACCTGATACACATCGTAGTTGGTTGACTGAGATATTCGTCGAAACTCATCACTGCCCAGCACTTCAGTTCGCGTAGCTTCCCACAATGCATCGGACATCGGCGGCTTAGCGACCGCAGGACGCCGCCATACTGGTTCCGGTTCACGAGACGACCGAGTGGAGGCGCCACTGACGCTGACGTCATGCGACACGTGACCTGCTTCACGACACACAAAAATTGGCTTAACTTTCTGATGTGCGGTTTGCGCAAGCACGAAACTGTAGAGCCTACAATGCAGCTGCAATACAATTGCAACGATTTGCCGGATTTGTCGTTGACACTGTGCACCAGACGAAATGTCCGCACTTAATTACGGGAAAAGAACTGGCTGAGAAAACAAAATTAAAGCTGATTATTAGAGAAACAAGACCCAGGTTAGCTGAGGTGACTGCGGCATCCATTGAGGATGGAGGACTCTAGAATAGGCTACCTCGTCAATGCGAAGTGAGGGGCTACAAAAAGAAAGCGGAAACGCCTAATAAAAAACTGGATGGACATCATCAAACCAGATTTGAAGGATATGAACACTATTTGGGAAGAAGCCGAATAACTGGCAAAAGACGCAATGCGGGTTAAGTAAAGGACACATGACATTAATGACTTTAAGAAAAATGACGCGTATGAGTGTTTTTATACGAGTGCCGCTGACAGGTCAGGCGCGTCTGGCGGCTTGAGCGCCGACTGCAAATTAAGCCTAACAATAATTGCTAGACTTTACTCAGCGATGTTGCAGGTTTAAAGAAAGTTAAAGGCAGTAAATTGCAGTTTGTTTTATACCGACAGCCGCCTATTTCCGACAGAAGAGATTATAGGTAGACAAAATTTGAATTTTGCGTTTAAATTCCCCTAATTCGATATTTTCAGCAACAAATTAAGAAATATATTTTCTGGAAGATTTTTCGACAGGTTATAAATTGAAGAGGACAATCACTTCCCCCAGCCGGGACGCCATTGGGTTTACCATCAGCACCTAAGTCGCACTGTAACTGACAGACTCCGTCGGACAACCGCATATTTGTTGCCACAGACGTCTGTGATAGTTAACAATACCATTGCACTAATCCGCAGAATAAGAACCTGGTTTGTGTCCTCCATTTGGCGGCTGATATGTCCAGAGAACGACATTGAAAGCGACTAGGACAACGTTGAATATGCAACAGACAGTCAGGCGCCTGGCGTGCATGACCGAGGACCCGCCCACTCTGCGATGACGTCATCACCGTGTGACGTCACCGAGCAGGTGCGCTTGACGATGCAGTGCGCTGAAGCTCAGAGCCTGATCTGCGTTCATAAATCCATAAGTCAATCAATCAAATAATCAAAGTTGTAAAGAGCTAAAACTGACCAAATTACGCAGATTCCGCTGGTTGAAAGTATTACCTAATTCACATCCGCGACGCCGTCGCAACTGAACTGTGACGCAACTCAACTCAACTCAACGTCATCATATTGTTTTAGCACTAGGCCTATTTATTACTTAAGAGTTAAAATAGAAAACTAAGTCAAGACAGTTTTCGCACACTGAACAGGCCTATATATAGGCCTAATATTCTAAACTTGTTCAGTTTTTGAATATTCGACCGAAATCCGTCGGCAGTCGTCGGCAATTAAATTAACACCTGCGACGCCGACGCGACTCAACTGTCGAAGAAGCAGACTGCGAAGTCTAAACAAAAACAGATCTTTACCAGTCATCAGCCGCACTATTTTATAATTTTAATCATTTCAATGACACTTCAAGAAGTATGATGAGATAACTAACGGATTTTTATTTCTAATTGCACAATCCTTTCTCTACCTATTATTTTCAATAAACGGATTTAGGGGGGCAATGGGGCCATGCCAACCACCCCCCCCCCAAAAAAAAATGCCAACTTCGCCCTTTTTGCCTTGCATATGCAATGCGTTATAAATTTGTGCAGTAAAACTAATAAAATTTATACTCAATATATGCATTTTTAGGGGGTTTACATGCCCCTACCCAAGAAGTTTACCTTTGTTCTCGGCTTTCGGCCTCAATTTTTGGCCCTTGGGGGTTAGTTCGCCTCTTATGACTCCAATTTCTGGCTACGCCTACGTAAGAGTAAGCAACAATAGACAATAAATAACGCCAGAAACGTCTACACCATGCAAATACTCCAAGAAAAAATAAAGGGTTTTGGGGGAAAATAAAAGGGGAAGTTGAATATCATTAATGTTCTGCATTTCTGATATATTTACGATATCTGGCAAGCAGAAGTGTTCTGTGATGCTTAGAATGCACCAAATTCGTTTTTCGCCAGGGCTCTCCCCCGAACCCTGCTGGGGAAGCTCACGACGCTCCTACAGACCTCTACACGGTGTTTCATAAAAGGACCCCCTTTTTTCATAATTCACTCAAATTATGATCAATTTACACAACATTTGTACCAGTTGTAGCTGAAGAAATACTAATTCAAAATTTTGCAACAAAATATGGCAATTGATTAAATATTCTTTGCTAGTTCTGACGTAATGCTGACGTCATAATGTGTCACGGGTAGATACTGGATAGTCTCAACTGGTGCTGTCAGTTGCTACCCTGCTTCGATGGCGAGCTTAATCTGGTTGGCTAATGAAAAAAGTTTATAGTGTCAGCACTAAGCAACATGGAGACATGAAATCAGGCGTCTTGCGATCCAAAAATGCAACCATTTTGCAAGCTCCCTGTGCAAGTGCACAGTCTTGCTCGAACGCGTAAAAATCCAACTATCCCCACAGACACGTAAATGCCATCGCTTTGCATGTTTTTGTAACACTTAACTGTAACTGTAAAACTTCAACAATTGGTCATGAATGATGTTTTACTACTAGAGCAGGGTAGCAACTGACAGCACAGTTGAGACTATCCAGTTTGTACCCGTGACACATTATGATGTCAGCATTAGACCCTACGTCAGAACTAGCAAAGAATATTTAATCAACTGCCATATTTTGTTGCAATATTTTGAATTAGTATTTTTTCAGCTACAACTGGTACAAATTTTGTGTAAATTGATCATCATTTTAGTGAATTGTGAAAAAACAAAAGGGGTCCTTTTTATGAAACACCGTGTAGTCAGCTAGGGTGGAGATACTTTCCCCATTCCCCACCCCGTCGACGCCTGCGGCGCCTCACTTTGAGTTAGGGTAAAACTTGCTCCAAACACTTAGAGGGATAGACACCCCTCTTTATCGCATGCAAGTCAATTTCCATGGCAGTCCTTGTATCCCTGGTGAATTTCTATACTGTTTTGGTCATAGAAAAAAAAACGAAATTTAGCACCGAGAGTCCACGAAAACACGCGATTTTGACCCCAAAGTCTCAAAAAATTCTGGGAAAGGGCATGCCCCCTACCCAGACCCCTCCCCTGTGGGGAAGAGAACACACTCTCCCCCCTTTGGCGCCTTCGGCGTTCGACCTTACCCACAACATTAACTCCTGCTCCTGGCCTATGAGCCTACACAAATTATTGCTGTTTTTAATTACTCATCATTATGTATTCATGAATTACGTATTCAGCTCCAGGTGCTTATGTGCGACTCCAATCCTTCTTTATGCTACGTACAATCTCCTCTGAATTTAGACCACTGACCTACGAATTGACTGTGACAACAACAATACACATGTTAAAGCAATATGAGGGTTTACGTTAGGCCAAAATAAAAAAAAACTAACAATATTGAGAAGCAGTGTGAAATCTGCTCACCTACATTGAGTAACGACTCTCACGCTGCCAGATTACAATAGAGGTGCTGTTAGTACACGTGCCGAAGATAAGTTGAACCACATATAGCTAGGCCTATACATACAGCCAGGTACATGTTACAGTGTGAATTGGTTGCACGCTTCAGCGAACACGATTCACACATCAGTCAGCCATTATTTTGCTGGCCTATTGAAGAAACCGGCGAGTCGTAAATTGCTGGTGCCTATACGTCACGCAATGATTATTAGCATGACGTTATTAATCCACGGTCATGTTCGTACCCCCTATAAATGTTTCCATTTTATACGAAGTTTATATGTACCACATTTTACTCATAAATGTTGAAAATCTGCAAGATCGTTGATTTTGGCACTAACCGGAAGCACCTATCCAACTTGAACAATAGCGACGTTGGTCTTATTTTGCACTAATAGCCTTTTTTGCTGAAAGCCACTTCCCCTACTCAATCCGAAATTCAAAGGTTGCCCCTGGACTACTCTACGGTACTACCGCCCGTAAGACTCTCCACCCAAATGGAATCTGTTTCTCACTGGGTTCGCATTAACAGCGAAGCACAACCCAACGCCGGTGACGAGGTGGGCGCTCGGCGCAGCAGTCAAGCAGATTCTAAGAGGTCGAGGAGGAAAAGGCAGAGACACTTACTCCTCATGTGACCGCCGGAGGGAGAACGGCCGAACGCCTCTAAGTCAGACTCCCGACCGTCTCCCATTAGCCGTGGTGGGGTGGGATCTCATCGCGGCAGTCAAGCGGACTCCAAGAAGGCCGAAGAGAAAAGTATGAGAAACTTACTCTTCATGATGCCGGTCTCTCATAAGCGCTTTGTAGATAGATCTTCTGTCTCAAAGTGGTTTACGCTCGTTTATCGGGCAATAACAAACTGATGATGTTGTCGATATGAGAAGTGCAAATGACGCACACTTTAGTTATTAATTTGCGTAAATAAACTGGCAAGATCATTGTGATTTATTGAATTTTTAATTTTGTTTTTTTTTGTTTCTGCTATCGTTTCATTGAATAAAGTTGTATATGGGCAATCACCAATTCCCAAATTAGATCTGTCAACCTAAATGGTCACGAAAAGCGCACGATACGTCAGCGTTACAGACAGACGTACGGACGGACAACCAACGGTAGCAATACCGTGCTTTGCACAATAAAAAAGATAAGAATAACAAGTGGATCGTTTCTGAGACAACGTGTAGTTAGTCTGTGGGCTAAATGAAAATCACAAAATAAACACAGAAACGCGCTTTAATTTACTTTAACGAACAACTAATAATCACACTACAATATTTACACGCACAAAAATCACACCAGCAACGGCCACCCCAGCAGTTCTAAACGTGTCATGACTGCATTGCTCCAACTGACAGCCGTGTACAACGTAAAAGGCCATGTAATAAAATTCTGATTATAACAGGCCTAATAATTATTGTGCAAATAATTGTAAAGGCAAATCTGCAATACTGGCTGTTGGTACTGAAGCTCCAGAACTCGGCAAACAAGCTAACGCTTCTAAATAGTGCAATTAATGCGACAGTTCATCAGACTTTCTAGAACAATCGTTAAAGTAATAGTCTAACAACAAATATTAGGGGCCTAAAATGTACAGCTGAAATGGATCTGATTCATTCAATGTCATGAACGCAGGGTAAAAGTCATTAAACACAGCAATGCAAATCTTATACAAATTACATCAAGTCTTAAGTATAGGACAATTATTATAATTAAAATTACCACTGCCATCACTAACATTACTAGCCTAGTACTATGACTAACAACCGATGCGTTAACGCCGTTAATCAACAACTATTGAACCAAATCAATCTACGTTGCCTGTTATACGCAAGTCTTATCCACATCGGCGTCTATCTTACTGAGTGAGTGAGTGAGTAGGGTTTAACGTCCCACCCGACACAGTATAGGTCATTTCGGGGATGGCCTTTCCAGGCGAAATGCACAAAAACACATAATAACGAAATGGTAAGTTTGACCTTAACAGAAACACAAAACACCAAAAATGAGTTAAACCTAAAATTGTAAGAACTCCATTATATGCGTGCACACGTAATTAACAATAATGGTAGTTCTAATAATCTTCGCTGTTATCCTCCAGACAGTCATCAATGTGATAATGCTGTCTATTGGAGAACAGCACCCTGTGCTGAAGACAGTGGTAAACTATAGTCAATACGCTGCCAAAAACACTGCACGGAGACAAGACATCAGCTACCATAGCACACGCCAACTGTGTTAATGCCACAAACAAAACGCCAGAAATAAACAACAAAAACCCCGAGGACAGAATCACAATACGACATACTATACACACGTTTACCACCATCAACCGTATGTTATGCACATTCACGCTGAGATGCAACAAAACTGTAATAGGGAAGGTTAGTAGAGCTAATTACAAATCCATCATGAATGCAGCTACAGACTACAATGTTAAAACCAAAACACAAAAATTCTTCTTTTATTACTATCATCAACATGCCCGTCACCATCACAACTACAATAACTAAAATAAACTGCACTAACAAAAGGCATAACTGGTTGATTTTTGCACACAACATAATGCTAAAATGCAGCACTCTATTGTAAATAATGATTACAAAAAACTAACATAATGCAAAAAACAAAAAAGGAACACGGTTCCTATCCTAGGCATCAAAGCACGGATCAACAGCATGATTCCATAAGTTAATTCATGCTATTAAGTTTTTCTACTATAAAACAAAATCTTGAAAAAAGAAACACGTTCTAACACTGAGCAGTCAGCATACCCTGCTCTATTTGACTTCATAGGAGCTTAAACAATACAATAACAAATACATTCCAGTACTCAGTCAATATATAGTACATTATTATTACCGCAATAATATAAATTAACTGAAAAATGAATACATCATAATGTACAGAATACAGCTGCTGTAAAAATCTTAACTACTGCACACACACACACACGTATACAAGCTATTGACCGCATAACTATAAATTACTAAAACTAGGGTATATACAACAAATTCACAAAAAATGTGATGGGTATAAAACAGCTCCGCCATATAAAACAACCGGGGACTCGACATCTTCTGCATCTACCCATTTTTCTGCTGTAACTTTGCTCTTCCCCTAGGAAAGCCAACTGCCTTCTTTTCAGTTTCAGTTGCAATCTTTACTTCCAAAATCTTCAAAAATAAGGCAACATTTTTGGCTGACAGCTGTTAAGACACCAAAGTTTACAGATCAGTCTATCAAAAATGCTGACGATAAAATTAACTAATTTATCGAAAATAATTTAATCCTAATAAGTAATGAACTATGATTCAGAAGGAAAATATGATAGCTAACTAGAATTGACACCAACGTCAGGCATAGTGGAAGGCATTGTAGCTGAAAGAAATTCAACTCTCAAACTGCACAAAATTTCTCAGTCATTGGCAGTTATATAGCCTATCGTAATAACTTCAATGCCAAAGTGCTCTCATTCAGTAAGGATCCTCTCCATTAATTCCAAAATGTCTATCTTTCGGGGATCTGACCAAACCTGCTGTAGCGACTCTAGAAAATAGTTGGCTAGAATTTCATTCATACTATTGAGTTCTCCATGCCTCTGTCCACGGGGATCTTGGCTTTAACCCTAGAAGGTAATAAATTCATCTAATGAATATCTATGAAGTCATCACGTAGATGATGTAGAAAAAAGCATGAGTGAGTGAGTGAGTAGGGTTTGACATCCCGCCCAACACAGTATAGGTCATTTTGGGGACGGCCTTTGCAGGCAAAATTGCACATACACATAATAATGAAACAAAAAGTTTAACCTCTATGAAACACAAAAAACGACCTAAACCTTTAATTGTAAGAACTGCCAATTATAATTGTGCATATGTAATGATAATAGCAGTTCTAATAATCTTAACTGTTATCCTCCAGACAGTCATCAATGCCATAATGCTGTCTATTGGAGGACAGGGGGCGTAAAAGCATGCATAGATGCAAGCACCACAGCCTGTTAACATAAAATACAATGTCTGACCAATGGCCTAGCTGTAATAGCGGCTGGTTAAGGGAAAAACATGATAGCGGTAGTGAATAACTAACAATACCATTTACTGGTTTGATCCTGTGCAGTGTTAACCTGGATGTTAACAAAACCAGAACACTTAAGTCCAAGGCCAACTGACCAAGACCATCCCACAATGCAAAGGCAAAAAGATCAAAGATAAAGTAATGAACACCTTGCTTTTCGAATAGACGCTCACTGTGAGTAAGAAATTTGGATCTTAAAATATTCATGACGATTTTGGCCTTGACTTCTTTGCAAAAGCCTAACCTCTAAAGCCAACTCCTGACCGCTGTGAGATCAAGACCACAAAATTTAGCGTTAAGGCCAAGGACTAATATCACTGAAATAAACTACTCGTGGTGATGATGACTGCTTACCCATACAGCAACTGACATATCTGGCTACACCTGAGGAAAATCTGGAAACCAGACAGCACAGACTAACTGAATTACTATCAGTGCAAGCAGGAATGTATTACACGTACTGTTGCAAACAGAAAAGAGAAACTTAATAGACAATAAATTAACCCCATTCGGGACTGCGATCGATTCCTCCATTTTGCAGTGCTGCGTACCAGTGAAGTTCGAAGTCGCACGACAAGAAAACTAAGCAAAATATCTCAAATCCAGTCTTATGAACTATAGATACTGTATCATTAAATTGTTTAAAAATCTCGAGAAATTTGAAAGCTCCAACTGCACATGGCCAAAGAGATCACAAGGCATACCGTCCATCATGCACCACTCATTGACCCCTATCAGTATAACAATTTCATTTAAATTGAATAAAAAAAACGCTCAAAATCTTTCGTCAGACAGAGAGATGTACGAATGGCAGACTGACTTTTAATTAGATCGACTGAATCGGTTTTGACCTAGAAGTGTGTCATGGCCGTTCACTGCCATTCAAGAGCTCAGATGTACAACCTGCCCTATGATCATACAGTAGATAGCAGAAAAAGTATACCACATAAGCTTACTGTTATTACTCAGATCAGACCAGATGACATTCAGTTCAATCTATACTCCAAAAAAACAAACTGCAGTATGGTACATCACTTCAAAATAATCTAACTCAGACAAAAATAATAGTGATGACCCATTGCAAAGAAAAGATTGTAACAAAATAATTCAGTCGTTGCATTGTCTTGACTGAATTAGACTCAGCAGGAACACTTTAAGCTCCAAAACTTGCTTAAGACCTTAATAGTATGTTTCTAACCCAAAAGACTACTAAGAATAGTGGCTGAACAGTAATCCGAGATATTACGGTTTACACCTTCTCATCACACGGTCCCAGCAAAAAAGTGACCAAAAAAGTGAGTGAGTGAGTAGGCTTTAACAGTCACGCTCGACACAGTATAAGTCATTTCAAAGACGGCTTTTTCAGGCACTGCACATATATATACACATAATACTAGAACAGAAAGTCTAACATTTACAGAAAAACCTGATATTGAACACAAAACACAAAAAACAAGAGGGTGTGGCCGTTGAGGGGCCGCCCGCTATGGGGCCGTCCTTGCAGTTGAGTACTTGCGTGCTGTTTTGGGGCTTTCCAGGTCTGTGCAAGGCAGCAAGGGATCCTTACACCACCTGCCAAATATCAAGTTAATCGGACAACAGGCGGCAAAGTTATGGGGATTTTTCGCCAACAATGTAATTAGCCGCCGTGACCTTGACCTCTGACCCCTTGACCTTGAAATTGGTCCACGAGGTCATGGTGTCCCAGAAACCCTTCCTACCAAGTTTGGTATTCGTAGGCCTTTTCGTTTTTCCTCTAGGTGGAACACGGGACAGACAGACAGATGGACAGGATCAACACATGATGAGGCCTCCTTCTAGGAAGGACGGCCCCATAACAACCTAAATCTAAAATTGTAAGAACTCACCAATAAGGTGTGCCTATGTAACAGTAATGGCAGTTCTAATAATCTTCCCAATTATCCCCCAAACAGTCATCAATGTCAGAATGCTGTCTATTGGAGAACAGAGGGGGGGGCAGAGCGAAAGTCACCACAAACACAAGAATAAATCTCAAGACATAATTGCATGAGAAAGACTCAAGGCAGCTACAAAGGACAAAGCTGCATACAAGTAGCCAGTGGTTGACATTACAACGGGACAGAAAAAGCACAAATTAAGTCATGATCTCATAACATCACTGCAACACTGTGGCAGAAACTGTAAAAATCGTAGAATGCATGAAGTACGGAAAAGACAATATAAGGTAAGATGTAGTTAGTGTTTTGAACGCTCATATGAAGCTGTGCATATTTCACAACCAAGCATTACAATAGTATCTCAACATTAGCAGCTGGAACACATTATGTGGCACGTAGCAATAATACAGGGTGGTCCCAAAAAACCGGACCTGTTTGAGCGTCGATAACTTTGTGACGATTAGTGGTAGAAAGGAGTGTGATACGTCAAAAGTTTTAGAATGATTTAGAGAAAAAGCGCCTGACTTGCATAGCGGATCATTTAAATATTTCTGCCTAATTTGCATAAATCATTATTACCGATGAAATTCAGCTGGATTTGACTGTAACGCATGATTTAGCATGTATATTTGAGCTTTTGTAACTCAGCAATGTTTATTGGTAGAAAGACGTGTTATGTCAAAAGTTTTGCGATCGTGTATAGAATCAAAGTAAAGCTTGCATGTCTGTCCATTTAAATATTCTTTGCCTAATTTACATAAATCTGCGCCACCCTTAAAATCATGCTAAACTGACAGTAACGCATGAATGTAAGTTGATTTTCACTCAGCGTACAGTAAAATATCAACAATCATTAACACATACGTTGAGTTTAGATGAAATTCGACATAGGCAGTTGCCCAGCTTTTGCATTCATAACCGTCATCAGTCCTTTTAGGCAGATGATCGATCGCTGGAGTCAATGTGTTCAGGATCAGCTGAGCCCAGCATTCGATTAGCACGCGTTTTAGCTGGTTAGTTTCTGAAATTCTGTGAGCATGCCATCTGCCGCAAAGCCCCAACACCGAATAATCCACAAGACTAAAATTTGGATTATTTGGCAGCAGGTTTTTGAGTTCAATGAACTAGGGCACACGGGAGTGCAGGCAAGTGCTTAATTTCAAAGATAATAATAATTAATGCAAATTAGGCAAAAATATTTAAATAATCTGTTATGCAAGTTAAGCATTATTTCTTTGAAGCATTCTGAAACTTTTGACATACATATCACACGCCTTTCTACCACTAATCGTTGCAAAGTTATCAACGCTCAAACGGGTCTGGTTTTTATTGGACCACCCTGTAAATAATTCACCAAAAACATCAAAACACAACTTTACCTTAGAAACCAAACCAAGATTGAATGCATACCAGATAACTTATCACTGACCATGCCTAGCTAGCATATTTAGCACTAATTTTAAAGAAAAACTCTTGGAAATTACTGCAACTGAATTTTCTACACTGCATAGTCCTGCAGACACACTTTTATTAAATAAAAAAAAAACAATTTAGCAAAAGTTGCATACCATAATCTACAGAGAAATGTGTTGAGACTTCACCAATGAAAAAGACAGTAAAAGGTTGGATAAACAACACACAGAACACCCAGACTGTATTAACGTTAATGAACGTTTGTGAAAATGCTGGGTCACATCAATTCATGTCGAATCAATTCATAGCAGCATTACAAAATGTCCACCAAACATCAGAAGACATTAATTAAATGTGGACAAAATCTAGAATCCGTAACCATGACGACAACAACGATGTATACAAGCACCACACAACATCGAGAAAATTCAACAGGACACAATGATAACAACACTAAGGTACATTTCTTCAACTTCGTCTATCAAAAAACGCAAACTAAAACATTCCTCACGGTCTCAGCATGAAGACAGAATACCGAAAAAAGGAGAATGTTATAGCTACAAGTGCGAGAAAAGATACTAGGTAAAATAACTCACAGCAGGAGAAAGAACAGAGAGAAAAAAGTTGAAAGAAGTTTATGAGTTGTAAAAATCACAGGACTGGCGACTCTCGATCGTAAACTACGGTATGAGAGCAGTGTTGTGGAACGCTGTGACTGACTTCTCTGCTGTGGGGACCATAATGCAATGGGGCACCGTGAGGGTCTTCCGCTGCACGGTGGATATAGTGTTGTGGGACACCGCGACAGTCCTGTGCCCCAACCAGAGCTGCAGAAATTATCACAATTACAATCACAAATGTCAAGTCAGTTATAACTGAAATCGGCAAATAATTAATCAACAATTTACAATTATTCTAAGCTAGCAATAAACTACTAAAAACTAATTACTTGCAGACATAGCATGGTCAGTTTTTATTAATCATGCCGACAGCCAAACTTTTTACAAGTAGAGTAAAACATGCCTTGCTGGTCCACTCCTTTAATGTAGCTAAAACTCTGGGGCAGCCCGGTAAACCCCCTTAGTGGGTCCTAGTCCTGGCAAAGCCTCAGCTAAAAATGCATTTGAGTGCATTTCAGGCTCAAAAGTCACATCCGGGTGTCTGGGTTATTACCTCCGGCAAGGAAGTAATGTTTTTGCCGGTTTTTGTTTGTTTGTCTGCGAGTCCGCAAGATAACTCGAAAAGTTATGGACGGATCTTTCTGAAATTTTGAGGGTAAGTCGGGCATGGCAACAACTACCAGTGATTCAATTTTGGGGGTGATCTGACAGGAATCCTGGATTCCGGATCACTTTGAAATTTTCGTTACCATTGCGTTAAAGGGCATTGCTGGCAAAGCGAAGATGGTGACACCACCTGGCGAATAGCTTTGCCTTGGCGGAGGTACCTGCGGGGCACGACTGTTTTCTAGTTTTATGCTGCATTTCCTGGATCTGGTTGATGATAGGATTCATACCCCATTCACTACAGGCCTGCTAATCAAATGTTAATTTCTGCTAAAGTCAACTAGCGAAAAACGTAACTGTTACCAGTCCTAGTTCCGGCATGATGCTGTGGAACGCCCATACGATCTTCTACTGAGTAATGTTGTGGAATTCCCGTGCGGTCTTCCCCGGTGTAGCTGCAATGCCGCAGTATGCCGTAACGATCCTCTCCGGGGAGAATCATTCGACCATCCCCCGGCACTGACATGCCACGTAGATATTGTCCGCCATGACCACTGACGGCTGGCTCCACTAGATGTCCACCACCGCCTGGATGATTTCTGCTAGTGTAGACTGATGCTATATCTGTAGACATTACATGCAAATATATGCATTGTATATCATATGTATGCACAGCACTGCCATTATCAGCAGATGTGTTTAGTCGTACCTGAGCTACAAGACGCATAAAAGTGCTGATCTCCATTTCATTGTCCCTCAGGCAGACTCTAGCTTATACTGCAAGATCATGAATACAAGGCTAATAGTGCACTGCACGGTGTGACTGTTTACACCCAGCTTTCCCTTCACTGGTACTCATTATGCCTACCACCCACAGAAGTATGACCAGGCTGCACTGACCAGAGTGGCTGGTAGGGTTCCCACTCAAATGACAGAATCAAAATTCAGGACTTATTCAGGACTTTTTCAGCACCATAAAAACAAGAAAAACCCATCGATGCACTTAGCTAAACTACAAGCACCTGAGTTATTTTAGTGTGAAAACATGATACATGAAGTATTACCTGACAGATTAATGATGTATGCCAATCAAACACATAATAATTATATAAAAGTGTCTCTAAAATCAGAACTTGGTGCTATTTACATTGTCAGAATGTCACTCATGTTACACTGGTGCTTCAGTTTAACAGTCGTTCAGTCGAAGGCAAGCTGCCTCCAACTGATCACGAACAGATTTCAGTTCATTATCTTTGTCCTTAGCTGCCCGGATTCAGTATCTTGGTTTTACAGGATAACACTGGCAAAATCAGGACTTCTTCATGACTTTTTCAGTACCCATGTCCAATTTTGAGACTTTTCAGGTCCCAAAAAATGAAACGCCAAATTTCAGGACTTTTCCAGGACCAGTGGGAACCCTGGGCTGGTTAGATACCAAAATGATTTCCATCTGCCGACAGACACCCATCCAAGTTCTAAACAGGCTCAGTGTTGATTAACAACATATTAATTCCTACACCAAGCCAACACGGAAATTTAGTTAACCTTCATTTACTCAATGGGGGGAATTTTTTCCCCCAGACCACTTTTATCGTGATATCTCTGGAACGGCAAAAGACGAAGACATGAGCTTTCGTGACTTTTCCTGAATATGGCCTGGCTTCAAAACTCCATATTTATTGGAACCATAACTCAGA
>Ga0209367_1005738_pt1 | contig 17183 bp, 13 predicted proteins | sample WorMetLIZISLAND2_FD_187412 | JGI IMG/M metagenome (GOLD analysis project Ga0209367, IMG submission 187412) | Marine gutless worms symbiont microbial communities from Max Planck institute for Marine Microbiology, Germany - Olavius geniculatus... ... | reverse complement strand
GGTCATAGTCGTGACTCCATTATCTTTGAGGCGCCATATCTGCGAAACGGTGCCAGATAGATGCACTGTCACTATGGACCACCCCATAGACAGGTCATCCAACGGATTAGGCTGCTGGGAATCAGGCTTATGGGCGCCATATTGTTTCCGACGTCACCACAGAGGGTGGGCGTGTCATTGTTTACATGTGAAAATTTGCTGAATTAGAAACATATTTTTGGAAATATCTCGAAAACGGTGCATCGGAGCTCAGAAATTCCAAAAAAATGCTCCCTTACTAATCGCCCTACCTCAAAATTCTTTCCTTTAAAAGATGGGGTCAAAAAATTAAATATTTTTGCCAAAATTAAATATTCTACGGTAGACGTTGGTACAACCACTGAATTCAGTATTAGAAAAAAATGGCGCCCATGGCCGGAAGTAAACAGCTTTGTCGGACGACCTGTCTCTATGGACCACCCATAGGAACTCGGTTCCAGAGAGTCGAATGGTCACGTAACCGATGACGTCACGTGACCCCAAAAGGTCAAACTTGTGACCACCATTATCTTTGAGGCGCCATATCTCCATAACGGTGCAAGATAGACGCATGGCGACGATGGACCTTTTATAGCAAAGTGCTGGTGACGAATCAAATGGTCTCGTGACTGACAATGTTTATTTTTATTTAAAATAGTAGAGAAGGATGAAAGGATAATTGCTGCTGTACAATTTGAAATTAAACTGTTTGATTTTTTCCTCCGGTCCAAACAGCTCACTGATTATAATTATTTATACGGACATGTACTGTAAACTATAGAAATGCATTGGACAGACTCCGTGTTCATATGAACATTATCTTGTTAGTTGTTATTTTCTTTACTCTGTGTATTGACACACTGGCTTTATTGATGATTTAATGATTGTAATTAGTTATTATTTTTTTTAACTCTTTCGAGGCAGATGTCGACATATTATTACAAAAGCAAAGATTAGAGTGACATTGTCAGTTAGTGTGTGACAAACTTTACAAAAAGTAATGGCTATAAAATGATATTGTTGTAGTTAGAATTTGTAAACTATTGATGATTCGGAGCATAATTTGCTAATTATGTAAAGTGTATAATTGTTTAGTGGATGCTCGTGAGCAACTTGTCGGCAGTCTTGGTCCAGTTGGATGATGTGCCATCATATTCTAACTGTACCGTGTTCGTCAGTGCTAAACCGTCATATGCACTTGGCTACTGGGGCCCTGTTAGATCATCTGAGGGGTTCCAGACTTTGCAGAAAGGTCTGTTAATCATCCGGTTCTTTTTTGTATGTTGAGAAGTTATAAGCGGTGTTTGTTCTTAGCCGACCATACTTGAATAACGGTCGAGCTTATGGTATGGTTGTCATCTGTTGTCTGATGTTTGTCTGTCACGGATGTATTGTGGCTGAGCCTTAGGTTTTAGGGGAAATTTTTTACATGAATAATTAGCCATGCATCTTAGACTTGAGCATGCAAAATTTCAGAGATCTAGTCCAAGGGGAACATTTTCAAATTCGGGGTTGAATGGAGGCAGTAGAAAAATGTGCATTTTCAACGGAAAACTAGCCATATCTTGGAACCGGTGGAAGATAGGGCCAAGGTTACTATTAATAACCAATACGAAATCAGATATCCCCTTTTGGATGAGATGAAAATCATCGACCTTAGATGACCTTGAAGGTCACTGACAACCAGTATAATCATCTATCCTAGCGACAGCTGGGCTTGTTGTTCATTGTTCATCTGTATAGATATAATAATTAATGCTTGGGCCACACACTGGAAAATGTGCAAGTGCTTTGATACTGCTTTGCATTTGGCCATTGTTTATAATAATAATTTATAATAATAATAATAATCTGACTTATAAAGCGCCAGTATGTGCTAAAAGAAAGACTTCAGTGTTTGTATGGTTGAATAATGTGTTATTTTGAGTAGCTGTAATGTTTGATATCAGTAACTTTATGTTGTTGTTGTTGTAAATAAAACTGTTGATAGCTGTCATTGGAAAAAAATCAGAAATATTTTCACACGCTGTGTTTGCAGTTCCGGATGCGGGACCAGAAATCTGTGCGTGCTGTTTTGAGTTGTTGTATACTAATTCCAGTCGTACAGTTACGCTGTACTTTCAGGTTTGGATGTCACAGTTACTGAGGTTATTTGTTCTTTGTTCTCACAGTTTCAGTGGATCGTGTTTCAGCTACAAATGGCTTTTGTTAAGATGATTTCTGTCGATTTAGATGGACAGCTCACTGTCTTTAGCAAGTGGTTGTCTGACATCCTGTATGCAAGACAACTTGTGGTGTTATGCATTATGCATAGGCTGCAAAGAATTCTGCCACCAAAAATGCCATTTTTCATTTGTCAAAAAATGCACATTTTGTCAAACATTTTGCCATATTTCACCATCTGAAAATACAGCCTTTTAACTGCTGGTAACTCACTTTGTGCTTTTGATTTACTTTACAAAGTTTTGCCAAAGCAGTTTTGAATCTTTTGGCTTCCATTTTTCATTTGTCAAAAAGTGAAAATTTAGTAAATTTTGTCAAATTTTGTTAAAAATTAATATTTTCGCCATGACTGTCAGCTTTCATCATTTTGTCAGTTTTTCATAAAAGAAAAACAAAATTCTTTGGAGCCTAGTTATACTATGTGAAGGTGCATTCTGTGAATTAGTGCATAAATAGCTGAAACTAGATCTGTTCTTGATGTTATGCTGCCATCAACACCGTATTCCAAAATTAGTGACCCCCCTCGTTTCAAACACGCCTAATGCAGTTTCATGGATTTCAATGACGTATTGTAAACTACACTATCTTAACATTACTTATGGTCACACCCATTATGACATATGCACTTTACCGTGTGTGCTTAGTGTAATGGCATTATGACGTCAGAGTTTGTATACATTAGTGTTACGTTAAATACGTTGTTAGTGACAAAGAGATCAAGCAGCAGCGTACCCGTCTTAAACTAAGAGCTTATGTCAGGCCAAAGGTGGTGGCCACTTTGAGCCTAAACTTTAAATGTTAGTTCAGAATGATTGTCTCCATGACTGTTTCAAATTATGTAAAAATCTGTCAGGTATTAACAGTTTTACAGCAACTTATCTCTGGGGGTGTTGCTAATTTTGGAACACGGTGTAGATTATGTTGTCCGTATTAGATTCACGTTTGTCTCTGCTGCATGTGTCAGTCACATCAATCTCCAGATGTACATGGAAAATGGCCATTAACAAACACATTTACATATGTTTGTGTGCGCATGTGTGTGGCTGTTGCAGTTGCTGGCAAAGAAACATACCCGAGGTAAAGTAGTTTCATACCGTGTGAATATGACATGTCGAGCGTACACTGATGAGCGTGAATTTGCTACTGGAGGAAGTCAGATATCATCTCTGTGGCTGGATTTGCCGATGCATTCAAGTTGTACTATTGGTCTTGATGCAGCCACGGAGCGTGGATATAATAACAGTTTGCAGCCAGCATCGGTCGTCATACCAGATCGTCATGATGGTCAGTCAATGCAGTGGCATTGCCAGAGCAGTTTTGCATCTTTGACTTTGACTTATCTTCTTAGTCAGTCAGTCAGTGAAATCAGTCAATCAAATTAATCAGTTAGAGTTTCCTTAATAGCAGCTATTTTAAGGTTAATAGTAATATAAGCAGTTTGCATAATTCTTTCTGGGTGTACTTTTCTCTAAGAGTCAGGTTTTAACTTGTCAAGTTGCATCCTTTCTTGTTTTACTTTTGTAACCATTGATTAAGTGTTAGCTGTTTTAGGGTCGATTTATTCATGTCCAAGTTAACTTCTAGGTTATTTAACCTAGGTTATCTTGGTCGCGAGATTAAGTCCAGAGTTAACCTTTGTCGCATTTATTCATGGAAAAACTAACCAGAGTTTGCTAATCCACGAGTTAAACCTTGTCCATATAACCACGCCATGAGTCAAGCATTTCCATTGGCAGTAGTAGTCACGTGGCTGTTCATTTACGGCCCACTATAGGCTTATGAACTAAATGACATGTCTATGGGTAGTAGAGGATATTTAAATAGCAATTAATGTACAGCGTATTCCAACAGGATGCAATAAATACAATATAACACATCGCAGCAACTCTGAAAATTAAAATTTCAATACATAATCACGATTACGATTATTACACAAATTTGTAATATTGTCGGCTTTACTGCGTATCACCCCTATGTAAAAGTCGACTGTTCTGCGTGAAGCACGCCGCGAGGTGAAGGTCACTGGCGCAGACGACATTTTTATTCACAGCAACATGGCGAATTGCACACGTGGAAAAAGTGCAATCATATTGTGATAATTTCGATGACTATAATGATAGCATTTACTATGCAAAACGTTGTCACAGTTCTTTGTCCTCTGGTTCATCGATTTACGACTGTGAAAGGTTTGCAGATATTTATACAAATCAGCTTCGATCTTGCATTACTTACAAGTTAGCCTTGCAAAATCCGGAGGTTAACTGTGCGAGTTTGTATGAGATAACCGAGTGAGTTAATTTACTGATGTATCATGAATCAATGTGACAAAGATTAAGTTTTGGAATTACCGACTTTAACCTATAGGTTATCTTTAACCTGGACGTGAATAAATCGGCCCTTAAGGAGTTAACATAGTATGCTGTAAAAATGCTCCTTTAACACTGATTGTGCCAGTTGTTTAAAAAGTGTATTTCTAAAAAAGTACCGATGATCATTAAACTTGGTTTTTTCCAGCTGTCTTCTTTTACAGAGACAACATTGTTAAACGTATGCTTAAGCAGTATATCAAGTTATCATTTGAAATATGCAGTTGATACATGCAGATGCTCTAGCATTGTGTAGTAATGAATAAATTATTACGTGTTGTGGGGTTATTGTATACAGAGCCTGAACATGTGCAGAACTTCACTGTAGTTATTGTCAGTCAGACTTGGGTTCAGTTGTTTTGGTGTACTGATGACCAAGCCAAGCTTTACACTGTGTTCTGGAAGCATCATACCAACAAGGTGTGTGCATGTGCGACTTTGTCAATTTTCACCGTTTTTGGAATATACACTGTGTCTAAAAAAACCGGACCCCTATTACATTTTGAAATAACTCCAACAAACTGTGCCTAATAATAATAATGGTTAGCTGAGAAAATCGTCAAAAGGTACTGCTGCATTTGGGGCCGTGTACAGCAGTGTGTGTACCAGAAGCCGGTGAAAGATGTGGATGAACTGAAGCAGCGCGGTACTCTGTTCTTAAAATTTCTCGCAAAGTAACACATGCTATTAAGTGCTGATTCTCTAACGATTATTTTTGTCAAAATCTATTGCTATTGAACCAGGACTGTTGGAGTTATTGCAAAAGGTAGCAGGTGTCCGGTTTTTTTAGACACAGTGTACAAGGGTTATTCCAAAAGTTTGCGACATCTCTGCAACTGATTCATTTTGAAGTCTGTAAAGGATGTACGTTTTACTGATGTATAGATTGTGGAAAATATTGTTTCATATGTCAATTCCGGAAACTTTTGTGATGACTCTCGTATTATGGTGTTGGATCAGTTTCATTATGAACTTCAAACCTTGTTGCACATTTAGGTCTAACCGTTTTTATGTGTATTTTTCAGATGTCTCTGTATATTTTTTACGCATGGAAGCAGCTACTGCTTTAGTGCATCTTAGCCATCGCAATTCTGTCCGTCTGTCTGTCACACGAGTGGATCAGTCAAAAACGGTGCAAGCTAGGATCACCAAATCTTTACCGTCGGCTGCCTGGAAGACTCTACTTTTAGGAACCGTAAAGCTTTTTTATAAATTCGAAGGGGGTCACCCCAAACGAAGGTGCTAAATGAGAGGGAATATGAAAAAATTGTGATTTTTGGCCAATAAGTTGCTGTATCTCAGTAACAGTGTGAGATAGGGCCTAGATTACTATTAATAACTAATGGGAAGTCGTACACTGGTTCTAGATTGCTACGAAATTCAATAACCTTGGATGACCTTGAACGTCAAAATAGGGGTTTTTATGGATTTTTGGCGATTTTTGCTGTGAGACACATTTCAAAAGCGAATTGTGCCAAATTCACTACAGATGGATCAAGACAAGCTGCATATGAAATTTTCAGCATTGAACGTATATTTTAATGGTCCAAGTCTCGATCTTCTAGGTTCAAGGAAACCTGCGCATGAGGGCATCAAAGAGTGGTACCCCCTGAAAGTTGTTATTTTACTGTTATTGGCAAGTCTACCGTGAAAACGGTTGCAGATAGGCGTGGATATACTGTCTATTACAACAAGCCCTAGTGACGAGCTTTTTAGTCGTATCAACATCAGTGTACGACTTCCCATTGAGCGCTCTTGAGGTCTTCTCTAATTGGGCGCTATACAAATTGACATATTCATTCAACGTCAATGATTTTGAAAGACCCTGAATTCCAAAAATAATGGGTTTCATTGTTTTTTCCAACATTTGGCTGCGCCGTGCATTTCACGAGTGAATTGCGACGTAATGGCTGGAGATAGACTATGGCAATTTGCAAACAGGAACTGCTGTAGGTTTTCACGCATCTCGTGAGCATTAGCTCAAATTTTTTTGTTTTGGATTTAATACTAATGCTAGCTATTTATCATTTGAAGGGTTTGGGCTGGTTTTCATACACCTGTGCAATAATATTGATTCACATCGGTCAAAAATCATGTTTTTGAGGTTGAATTATATTTTTAGTACGGTATATTTCATTAATATGTTGGAATATTTTGTAAGTTTTTTTTTTGGATTGTTGCATTGCCTGAGTCCACCATAGAGTCTATTAATTGTGCAGTGTTTTTCGTTGTGCGTGGCAGGGAATGTTGGAGTGGCGACAGATAGCTGGAAATGTAACACAGACTGACATCATGCTGCCACCTAGTGAAGACAGTGCTCGTTATCAGTTTGGCATTGCATTGCAGTCTGATGCAGGCTTCAGTCGGGGAATTTCATGGGCCATTTGTTTGTTTCACGCTAACTCCAGTGAGCTTTGTTTAACTTATTTTTTTTATTGAAATGAGACAAGCATCTAATCACCACAAAAATTGCAATAGAAACTCCAAAAATTTTCATTCTGAAATCTAGCTTTTAGGTCATTTCAGTGTCCCATTTCACCCAGCATCTTCTCACTGATATTGGGCTCTGTAGAAATATACTTACCTACATGGGAGAAACCCAAGCTCATTTCATAAGGGTAAGGATGTTAGTGTAATATCTTGCTTATCATTCGGTCCATTATTCATATCTAATCTGTGATATGCTTGGTTCTGGTGGAGTCACCTTTTTGTGGTGGAACCAACAGCCGACTGGTTTGCCTGCCGTTGATAGAACGTCGACAACAAGCCTTGGCATGGCATGTCGACGTCTGTACCCGACGACAGTCCATCCAGCACAACGGCTGCAAACGACTCTGTATCCCCCTTTCTCCCTCACTCTTCTCGTATCGTCTCCGGCATCGTCAAGCGTTACTTCCTTAATCTTGACGAGAAAAGACCTGTTGGTTTTGGGCTATTACAACAACAACATAAGCTTGCTGTTCAGATTGATAGTTTGCTGTCTTGTGTTTGATGTGTATTAGACTTTGATTATACCGTGGACGAAGTTGATGACCACAGCACAAGTTTACAAGATGGCTGGAGTAGAAAACGAGCTGCTAGGTCACATTAAGTCCCGTAAACTACGAGACTTTGGACAAGTGATGAGGCAGTCACATGATAACATTGAAAGCAGTGTAATGGTAGGTCTCGTGGAAAGGCTGAGAAACCGAGGAAGACAACGAATGTGCTGGTTGGACAATATTTGCCAGTGGACTGGTCTATCAGGTGATAACCTACTACACACAGTGAGAGACAGAGAGAGGGTGTTGGACTTTAATGACTCATCCATGCAGCCAAACATTGCGAAGCGACGACGGCGAGATGACATGACATGACAGACTTTGATACGCAGTTAATCAATTCTCTGTGGTTTGTATAACTGTAATGGTTTACATTTTGTGTGTTGTAGCTACAAGGCCAACACAGATCAGTCGTGTTACCAGCAGCTCATCATCATCAGCTGTTGTTCATTTGGAACGTCAAAATTGTTTGAGAAATGCAGCATACGTTTATGCATACAGAGTCAGCTGCTGTACAGGTCACAGCAGTTGCATTGGTAAGTGACTGACTGGCGTGATCATTATTATTACAATAGAATTTTGCATTTCTAGATTCTGTATACAGGTCATGTTACGAATGCTGATGTACGACTGCGAGCCGACTCTCCACCACATCTGCTGTCACTCATCCAGACAAGACGTCTCTGCTTCTTCGGGCACGTAGCAAGGATGAGTGACATGCAGAATACCTTCAGAGCTCTACGTATGTCGATCCGCGGGCTCCCCAAGGACTGGAACCCATGTCACATCTGGCTTTGGACCATTGAAGCTGACCTCCAGCCAGTCGAGCGTGGATTGAATTGAGCACGGAGGTTTGCAGAAGATCAAGGACAGCAGAGGCAGCTCGTGGAGACGGCTACGCTCCAGTCTGGGGCACACCCATCCCGTGATGATGATGATGATGATGATGATGGAAACTGAGGATGGAAACCAAACCGTAAAATGATAAAACAAAATACACTGATTGGGTGAGGTCAAGTTTTGCTAAGATTTTAGTCTTAGACTGAAGTCTTGACTTGACTTTGGTTAAGACCAAAGTCGAGTCTAAAGTCAAGACCAAACTCAAGACCAAAATCAAAATTAACACAGCTGGCAATTTTTAATATCAAAACAATACAATTAGTGCTTAGTTTGACCGAACGGACGTCCCAGTTTGTTATTTGAGCGACATATTGACTTTTGACCAGTAAAATAACGTGCGGCGTCTGGTAACTAATAGGCATTTTGTTACTTACTATTTACTGGTGTTAGCTATGCAGACGACACTAGCGTAAGTAATGACGTCGTCACTGGCACAAATATTGCACAAAATTCCTTTTATATCCATAAATGGCCATATAAACAAACAAAGTAATATTGCACACATCACCTGATTAATATAGGTCTGGAAAACACTTCTATAATATTGATTTAACTAATTGTATTATTGCAGTAATTCGACGGTTGCATAAAAAGGATGGATGATTGCAAACGAAAGTCAAGTCATAAGTCAAGACTTTAGTTTTAGACTAAAGTCTTAGCGAAACTTAACCTCACCCATTGTTTCGAAAGTCATGTGTAGTCATATGTCTACAATAGCTAGTAGACAAATGATTTTTCTTTGACTGCAATTAATGTCAGTGACATTGAATGGTTGTTCACAAAAATTGACTAATTAATCTAACAACAAAACGTACTGTACATCTTGGTCACTTTTCCCAAGATCTTATTTTCAGTATTATTGCATGAAGATGCAAAGTTTTGTGCTGTTAGCATGTTCAAATCAATGTCAATGCCAATTTAAAATATTTTGTATTTTCTAAAGTAACTTTTAACCACTAACTAAGTATTTTGGGTTTTAGTAATAAACCCCTATTATAGTTGTTACATTATATTGGATTGGCTGGTATGGGCATTTCCACTTTATTGTACAATTCAAGCCACATTGCTTTAGCAGTTTACGTCGACACAATCGTGATCAAACTGCTGATTTAACGTGAATGTTACGTGCGTTGTTTTATCAGTGAAACTGGTCAACTCGTCAGTGCGCAGTATACCAATAGATGGTCTGGTGGCCGGGAATCTGTATCGAGTTCACGTTGAAAGTGTCTCACTGTCTGGCACAGCTGTGAGCAATTCCAAGTCATTTGAGACCGGACCACCATCTGATCTACATCAGCAGACCTTTGTGCTAGTAATTGTTGTAGTGGTTGTTCCTTTCTTTGTTATTCTCGCCATCACTGCAATCTTTTTCCATCGGTAAGTTATCACAGGTTGATTTCCTTCTTTATTGTGTTATTAAAATGACATTTAACGTTAAAGACAGTTGTCCATTTGATCTGTATTAGAGCTGACTAAGCGCTAATTTTTTTTTAACACATGCACATTGTCAATATTGCTGATATTGTAGCAGACTACATCAAGAGGATGACTGGAATGAAGCCCACGAAGTTCTACCTGTGTTGCAGGAACATGACATTAGTGATCTAATGCCAACAAATCAGTTTTTAGTTATTTGAATATTATTCAGCCAAGTGCCGCAGATTCATTGACTGGCTGATATTGTGCACTTTAAATGTGCACCACTTACTTACTTACTTTTTTGATCGTAAAATAAACGTAGTTTCATGGAATATTGGAACTTGTGTGCTTCACAGAATGAAGTAAATTTACGTATTTGCATTATTTTTTTAAGCATGTTAATTCTTTAACACGTTAATGCATAAATCAACGCGTTAATTCGACAGACCTCATCTCTATGCAGTTGAAACTCAGTACTCAGACAGCAGTCAATTAAACTAGGCTAATAAATAAAACACGTTACTGAAAGAGAATGACAAAAAGAAAAAAACACGCTGTAAGAATGTATAGGAACTACACGCATGTGTGCACATACATGCATTGCTGACAGTTAACTGTGTGAAATAGATTTTTAGTCTTTTAACAATATTTTCTCACTTTTCATGAATATACAGTGTTCATTTTTAGTTGCTGTAACAAAATATAATATTTTGAGACAATGCTGCTGACTCTACATTATGTTTCTACAGTCTTAATGCTGAAGTGCAATACAGACTTATGACTTTTTTAAAGAAATATTTTTTTAAACTTATCATTAAAGGTAAAGGTAAAGGTTGTCAATTTGTATAGTGCATCGTCGTGTACGACGTACACCTCTAATGCGCTTTTGGTCACTAACCAGAGCCGTCGATCGCACAGCCGCCACGTGCAGCCTGCAAACACAGGCTGGTGCACCGGCCAGCCAGGCAGCTCAGTCAGCTGTACAAAGGTCCCCACCTTCCGTAACCCATATAATGGGACTACTCATTTAACCGACCCCGGAGGGATGGCAGGCTGAGTTGGCCTTGTTGGTTTACTGATAGCGGACGCCGTACTTACAAAGTGGTCAAGCAGCCATCCATCAGTTTAGCGCAGGATAAAGAAAGTCTGCCGGCCAGGACCGACGTTCTAACCACTATTCTACGCCACCATTTTCCCTGCACCTGTCTTTTTCACCTGGTTCCCAAGCCTCTCTGAATCTGTGGAACCATAGTGTTTTACAAGTCTGTATTTGCTATATATAGTGGAATTTATTAGTTCACGATTAACAAAACTAATCTGTGTGTGGAAGTGATGCATATGTAGTAAACCAGTTTTTGCTAACATTTATGATAATTATAATGTTAATAATGCTGTGATGTAATGTTACAGGAAAAGCTTGTTGAAATATTTGCACAATTTTTATCAGTTTTGGCGCGGTTACCATCACACAAAAATATACGTTCCACCAGCGGTAAGGTTTTCTTCTTTTTTTGTCTTTGTAGTTTGTAAGGCTGTCTTATGGGAGATGTACTTAGACCTGTTGCTAAACTAGGCTTATAGTTAACTTAGGCCTAATGCTCAAGTAAACAGACACAAATTACAAATAAAATGAATATACGATTTAATAAGCAACTTCATACAAGCGTGCGACATAAAACTGAAGTGCAAAGCCAATAGCGAAATAAACACAGACATACAAATATCAGTTCACTATCCAAGCAGTCTCAGCTGCAAAATCAAATAGTTTAGTCAAACATCTGACTATACAGTTTCACTGTTTCAGACAAGCAATATCTTAGCTTTCATATCAATAAATCAAATTACAGTGATGAAATATTCAATATCATCAAGTATCACATGAAAGCAAACGCAAATAATCTACACACCAATAAGCCACACAAGAGGGGCTTAAATACTGACTATTGAAATAGTCTTTAGACGCTGAGTCCCACACCCAGACGTCTCCTTCCCTCGTTCGGCGCTATAGGGCCTACACAAGTACCCTGCTACCAGCGCTACTTTTGGGATCCACACAGGCCTCCCAATCTCCTCAAATCTATGTCTAGGGGCTATACAAAGCACCCCAACGTTATCACAAAAGCCAAATCAAAGGCTATACAACCTTGGCATTTCATATGCCACAACAAAGCCACACATCGACCTGAAGCGGTCCACAACAGCACAACAACTGTTTTTAAAACAGCTCATCCACGCGCCTCCTGAGGACGACGACCTAATTACTGTTTGGCCTAACCAATAGTAGGCTCGGATTCCACTCATGCCCTACTTAAATCGGCGCAAAACTCGAATGCACAGGCTCTGATTGGTTATCACCTAATGCTGGCCCTTGTGACAAGTACACACCTGGGGGTAAGTTCACAAAACATCTTAGGACAATTTTAGGACAATTTTAGGACATTTTGCACACGCATGCCAATGCGCTACTTCACAAAACATCTTACGACAATTTTACAACTAAAGTCTTACGATCACTTTTTAGGTGTCCTATGACATCTAATTTAGATGATTCCAATATCATCTGACCAAAAAACTTCTTTGTATCTATTTATAAGACCTTTAATTCAATTATACTCGTAATCTAGAAATGTCACATTTATACTATATCTGTTTTGCGTGGTCTTTTTGCTGGATAAATTATTAATGTATAAATAAACAGCACTTTGCATTGGCAATGGACCGTTGCAATGTCGTAGCAATGTAAACACATATCTTGACAACGGACATAGAATAAAAAATAATACAATGTAGTGTTGTGCGGTGCGACAAATGAATAATTAATGATAATGACTCAAATATCGCGACACTTGATAGTACCACAATACCAAAATAAAACCGCATAGTCCACCGCTGTCCATCGGTGACGAGTGCAGACTGTTTTTCTTTCATTGTAGGTTCTATACAACTATTTAATGCAGTAGCTAAATGTTAAATAGCTAATGCAATCTCTACCATGCGCTGTCTAGTGAGTGCAGCAGAGCGTGCCACGGCCAAGAAATGCTTCAAATACTTCATCTCTCCCACCCTCGTACAGCTATCATCAGGCCTATTGTCTCTAAGAACTAGCAAATATTAATAAACTATAAAAAATAAACAAAATCAAAAGAGTCAATGATTAAAAAATATCTAAACAGATAAAAAAATAAATCAGCAGCTATGTTAACACCATGTATTCGAAATCGTGTAGTCAGAATATTAAATTTCTAAATTAAAACATTACAAATTTAACTCTAAACGACCGCTTTTACTTACTGACTAGTCAACAGCTGGCAGACGACCATAGTTACCGTGACAACAAGACGCCATGTGAAAAAAGTTACGATTATTAAAGATAAATTCTGTGAATTCATTTACGACATGCCGTAAGATAATCTTATGACATCTTAAATAATGAGTTATGATGACTTTATGACATGTCTTACGACAATGTTTGTGAATCGGGCTCCTGATCATATTTGGTGCTGGTGCAGTCGATGCGGCCACTGCGGTGATTTGTGACACTGCATTGTGATTTTGACATAGCTTGCCACCTGTGGAGATATTTTTATAGTTGTAAAGCACTGTGTTGAGTAACCAGGTTTGCGGCAGGCACGCGTATTGAAGGTGCTCTGTATGCAATGAATTCAGAACGTACAACCCGAGTTCGCTGCCGTGGCGTTCAACCGTTTCGCACATATCATCGCTCGTTTCGCACAACACAAGACCCATGTAAGTTAAAGTAGAACGTATTTCTTTACTTACAATCATACGATAATGTTAGAAATGCGAGGCAGGGCTCAAAAAAACAACAACGGTACAATTTCTAGACCATTTCACACGATTATTCACCGTTTTAAGCCATTATTTCGCGGCCACGCCCACTTGTTAGCCCAAAGACAATTTATTACTCACTAGTGAGGCTTGGTATCTAAAGATTTTAAAATTTATCTCCAGTAACGAGTACCGACGTGCCGATACAGTACAACGGTTAAGGAGGTTTTTCTTATACACAGCGATTTCGAATCGAATGACATCATTATATGGATAACGTTTTTTCACTGTGGTTTTTTTTCCTTCATTCATAAATGTTTTGGCCGAGCGATAGATCGATGGAGTCTTTGGTATATACGATGTGTCGTCCATTCGTTTGTCTGTCCGTCGTCGTCGTCGTCTGTCTGTAACCCATGTAATGTTGTTTGTACAAGACATTTGAGCTAATGCTTACGAGACGCGCGAAAGCCTATAGAGCAGTTTCGGTTCAATAGTTTAGCTGAAAATTGGGGTGTTCACGCTAAGTTAATATACAAATACCAAATTCTCTATCTGGATCGCATAACGATAGTTTCGTGGCGCCACCTAATTGTGGATGATATAAACTTGTGTCCCAGCCCGAAATGGCCAAAAAATCCATAAAACCCCTATTTTGGGGTTCAAGGTCATTTAAGGTCATTGAATTCGGCGCCAATCGAGAGCCAGTTTACGACTTCCTATTAGTGATTGATAGTAACCTAGGCCCTATCTCGCACCGTTACTGAAATGCAGCGACTTATGGGCCAAAATCGCAAATTTTGCTCACTCCCTTCTCATTTAGCGCTCTCGTTCTGGGTGACCCCCTTCGAATTTATGGAAAAGCTTTACGGTTCCTGAAACCAGAGTCTTCCAGGTAGCCGACGGTGAAGATTTGGTGATCCTAGCTTGCACCGTTTTGACTGATCCACCCGTGTGACGGACGGACGGACAGACGGACAGAATTGCGATGGCTAGGACGCGCTGAAAACAGTAGCTGCTTTCGCACGTAAAAATCTGAGCAAATGCTCAAGAGACGCGCGAGAGCTTATGGCAATTCCTGTTCGCAGGTAATATCCTAGTCTATGTCCATCCATTTCGTCGCAATTTACTCTTTTTAGCCAAAAATCACTTAAAATCAATATTTTTAGGGTTCAAGATCATTCAAAGTCATTGATGGTGACATTTCTAAGAAGCTTGTGCTAAGTGCTTGTTATGATAATGAGCATGTCTGTGCCTATCTGCAACCATTTTCACGTTAAGAAGCCAATAGCGGCAGAATAACGCTTTTTAAGGAGAGGTGCCCCTTTTTCGCCCCCTCGTTCGTGGGGACCCGTTACCCAGAGGCATGAAATTTTGTCACAAAATACTAGAGACTGTACGCTATCATATGGTAAAAACACGAAGTCTCTATCTCATCTGGTCTTGGAACGGTACCGAGACGTGTCGGACAGACGAACAGACGGACAGACAGACAGACAGACAGAATTACCACAGCTAATACGCGCTATCTAGCTAGCTCTCGCGCATAAAAATGGTAGATCCTACTGGAAAAACTTATTAACGATCAATTAGCCCGGTATAGGCCTATACGTGTCACTTCCCTTCGCATGCAAAATTTCAGCGATCCAGTGCAAAGTTGGGGTTGAACATAACTGGAGTAGGACAAGTAATTTGAGCAAAGCTCACGTGACGCGCGATAGCAGCGGTCTTGCCACTTTAGCAATCAGTGTACAGCATGCAATTAAATAATAATTCGCCTTGAAAAAGTACTCAAATTTGAGACCTCCGTACGGAAAACTCCTTGAATTTAATACGTCGAAACTTAGGCCAAAAATGTACCTGCGTTCTATGCTAAAAATTTAATACGCAGGTTGTCCAGGTCTTTCTCCAGCCATTTTGGCGCAATTCCAAAAAATGTGTGTCGCAACCCAAAGTCGCAAAAAATACTAGAAAACCTATTTTGGGGGTTCAAAGTCATTCAAGGTCATCGATGTTGACACTCCTAAGAAGCTCGTCACTAGTACTTGTTATCATAAGCAGGATGTCTGTGCCTATCTACAACTGTTTTCATGCTAGACGAGACAATATCAGTAAAACAGCCATTTTTAGAGGGGTACCCCTCTTTTACGCTCGCGTGCGCAGGCCTCCTTAAACCTAAGGGGTCGGCACTCAGACTGCTAAAATCTGCGTTCAGTGCTGAAAATTTCATACGCAGGTTGTCTTGGTCTGTCTTCAGACATTTCATCGCAATTCATTTTTGAAATGTGCGCTGCAGCCAAAATTTGCGAAAAATTCACAAAAAGCTTTTCTTTTGAGAATTCAAGGTCGTTCAAGGTCATCGATGTTGATAAAATTAAAAAGCCCGTAACCAGTGCTTGTTATGATAAGCAACATGTCTGTACCTCTCTTCAACCGTTTTTACACTAGAAGAGCCAATAGCGGCAAAATAACGTCGTTTTAAAGGGTACCGCTTTTTGACGCCTTCGAGCACAGAATTTCGTCACGATAAAATAGAATTGGGGCAGCGCACAGCGAAGATTACGTGATCTTAGCTTGCATCGTTTTGATACAGATCACGAATGATTGTGACGGACGGACAAACACGGTGGACACCTAGACGATGGCTAAGACGCGCGAAGCATTTTGCTATCGCGCGTATAATGTGCGTTTTCAACTGATAAGTCGTTGTATCTCAGACATGGTGAGAGATATTGTGAATGTTGCTATTGATCACTAATAGAAAATTACATAGGCCTAATTTTTTTATAGATGACAATGACACGAAAACAATCGACATTGTATGACCTTGAAGAGCTATATGCCAATCGTGCGATATTGTACTGCGACTAAATGGTACGTCGTACGGGGTCAAGGATGGATACATTTGGACACAGCGATGACACATTCCTATAAGCTGTTAAAAGACCTAACCATGTCTCTGTTTGCAGCGGGTTGGCCGCAATTATGAATGCAAAGTTTCTGCCTGCAGCCGTTACCCACGTGGGCCAAAAAATTACCGTATCGTATCTTAACGTTGATTGTAGCGTTCGATATAGCATCGTCACCATAGCGTCACAGCGTGTATTCATGTGATTGGGAGTCACTGTGTAAAATCGCCTTTTTTCTACGACTGGAAGTCGGACGCTGATCTTAAGATATAAGAGGTACGGTCAGGCCACTCTAGCGATACCTGGGCTTCTTGTTAGTTCGTGAATTTGCGTTTTTACGAGAATAGGCAAAATACTTGTTGTTTAACGTAATGTCTAGTATTTTTAATCTAAATAGCGTAGTGTGTCTTTCTGTCCAAACTTAGCACCAAACAGTGGCGTATTTAGGATTTAGCAAAAGGGGGCATGGCGAGCGCGGAGCGCGAGCCTATAACGGGGGTCTGGGGGCGGAGCCCCTGGTC
>Ga0209367_1005736_pt1 | contig 17184 bp, 13 predicted proteins | sample WorMetLIZISLAND2_FD_187412 | JGI IMG/M metagenome (GOLD analysis project Ga0209367, IMG submission 187412) | Marine gutless worms symbiont microbial communities from Max Planck institute for Marine Microbiology, Germany - Olavius geniculatus... ... | reverse complement strand
CACCTAAAGCGCATTTTTCGGAAGAACATATTTCGGCCCCTAGGGGGTGCTGCGCCCCCAAATTTTTACACGCGCTAGAGAATGACCAAGTCTTACTAGCGCACCTCCCATCGGGGACGGTGGCCCCCCTTACAACTTTTTTCAAAGGGGGGTCAGAAATTGGCTTAAATTGTAATAAATTAGCACTTATAACTTCGGAGTTAGGGGGTGTAGCCCGACGAAACTTTGGCACTTGATGTGTCTCTATGTTGGGGTGTTAACGCAAGTACAAATATTGGGGGCACCGCCCCCCTTAAAATTTGGGAGGGCAAAAAACGTTCAAAAATCGGTGCGACACATGGACAAAAGTGCACTCGAAGATAAGACATTTTGCAAGTCACGCTGATTCGACAATGCTGCAGCACAAATGCTGTTGCACCAGGATTAAATCAAAAAACACCAAAACTGACTACCGACAAACAAATCTACCAATTTTTGGAGCTTAAGGTCTTCTTATTCTCCTGTTGCTGCTGTCCAAAAATGGAATTTTTGACCGCGAAAATGACAAAGGTGCTGTTTTGAAGCTCGTAAAGCATGCAGACCAGTAGTCATAGAAGTAAAGTTTCTACACTTTTATGAAGTCCTCCAAAAGGTAAATAAATGATGAAAATTTCAAGGATGTCGGATTATTTGTTTAGAAAATATAGCAAGCCAAAATCGGCACCAAATTTAGTCATTCACGGACTCGCAGTACCCCACCCGTGAATGACAGCCTGTATCTCAGACACCACATAAGACAGAGTGCTGAAATTTTGCATGGCATTGTTTCTTACAATTGCCTATTTGCTCACCAAAACTCGTCAATTTCTGAGATGGTCAGGTGGGAAAATTTTCACATTTTGGTTGATTTGGCATGGAATGACCCATATCGGAAAGCATTAACTTTGTCTTACATCGAAAAAGCTGTGTAATAAAACAACATTTGTAAAAAGTATGCAGTGTTGAGACTTAGCTTAAACGTCATATGTGACATCATATGTTATTTGTGTGACGCTGTGGTAAAATCAACATTGAGTAGGTAAAGGAAATTGACATTTGGTCAACTTAAACAATCAGCGATGTGTCACGTCACATGGTTGGTATAAGCACATCTGATTGATTGAACTAGTTTAGGAAGATAAGAAAAGAAGAAGTTGTTTGGAAACGCAAAGAAAGCCATCAAAAATTTGAAAAAAAACTTTTTTCAGAATTTTTAAGTCATCTGACATAGGAAGATCTTTGGAAAATGTCTTAGGAAAGTTTCCAAAATCTGCCGCCAGGACTGTTTTTCTCAGTAAGCACACAGTGGCAGTTGTAAAACTAAACTATTATGATGTTGTAGGGCCACTATTGTACATTACTTACCGTGGTTTTATTTATGACATCATGCTGTGACGTCATTATTATTAAGATATAAATGATGGGCATTGACGTTTGGCATGGTCAGAGAATAGTCATAAAATTTTCTAGTCACAGAAGGCGTAGAAAGTACTGAAATTTATTGCAGATTATCTGTTATGTTTAGCAGCTACACTTTATCGTGTTTGACAGTATTTGAATAGTTTTCCCATTTTTGCAGCGACATTGAGTTTAAGAATGACGAGGACGTTTAACAGCATGTGTCCATAAATTTCTACACCATGCCAACAAAAACTTAATGTACGGGTTCAGGCCGACTTGTAGAACAATGGAAACACTGCAGGGAGATTATGTTGGAAAATAACATTGGGCCTAACTGTCAGAATTGTGCGATTTGCTGTCGTATAAGAACATCAGTCCTGGAATTTATTGGATGACTCTCGTACTTAATTGCAAATCACTTACTAGTACTATTTTGAGGGCATGGCTGGAAGTTTACATTTGCAACTTATGTGAGTAAGACAGTATGTTTACATTTGCAGGCCTGCAGATGCAGGCAATTCAGTCGGCTTCTGCTAGTAACTGCTGGGCTTTTGGGCTTATTGTTATTTGACTTTAATGTACCTTTTTCATTCATACTGGTATTGTAGCCAGTTTCGTTATCTGTTACATTTTGTTGTGAATGTTGCTGATCGATGCCCACAATTTCCAGATTGTTGACTTGGATCCGTTTTTTTATAGTTACTTGAATTGTGTGCAGTCACTAAAAGTTGTGTTCTTAGCAGCAGCTGATTTAACTACTGGTAATAAAAATGTATCAGTAACCAATCCAGAGTTGAAAACCAGGGTTTGTAAAGCCTGAACTGCTTAACCCAAAGATTTTTGTTTTTTGAGCGTTAAACGTGGGTTATTTAGAAGCCAAACTTGATGGCTTTTTGCATTTTCATGAATTTTTACGCACGAATGCAGCTACTTAGCCATCACAATTCTGTCTGTCTGTCTGTCTGTCAGTCACACGTGTGGATCAGTCAAAAGCGGTGCAAGCTAGAATCACCAAATCTTTACCGTCGGCTGCCTGGAAGACTCTAGTTTCAGGAACTGTAAAGCTTTTCCATAAATTCGAAGGGGGTCACGAGGGGAACGAGGGCGCTATATGAGAGGTGGTGGACAAAGTTTGCGATTTTTAGCCAATAAGTCGCTTTATCTCAGTAACGGTGCGAGATAGGGCCTAGGTTACTATTAATCACTAATAGGAAGTCGTACACTGGCTCTCGATTGGCGCCGAATTCAATGACCTTGAATGACCTTGAACGCCAGAATATGGGGTTTAATGGATTTTTTGGCGATTTCAGGCTGCAACACAAGTCTATATCATTCACAGGGTGCCGCCACGACGGAACTATCGTTATGCAATCCGTTGGTCCAGATAGAAAGTTTGGTATTTGTACATATTAACTTAGCGTGAACACCCAAATTTTCAGCTAAACTGCTATAGGCTTTCGCGCGTCTCGTGAGCATTAGCTCAAATTTCTTGTAAGTTAATAGGAAGAGCACTGCATTAAGTCGATCCATATCCGAAAATTTGCGAACTCAGGTTTAATGTGCTTTTTAAATTAGCCGCAATGAACATAGTAGAACAGAAAAATAAGAATAGATAAATTTTTGAGGGTGTTTTGTCAGCCAATAACACCCACTGTTTTTTGTGTATGTGCCCGTGTGTCTCAACCTTGAGAATGAAGTGACGTTGTATTGTGTCTGGTGTGATGTAGAGTTCGTTACAATGATGATGAGCAAGTAGTGGACAGGCCAAGCACTGAACGTTGATCATCGGTGCATCTCTCCTTGCTCGCTCGTACATGTGACAGTGTTACATATGCTGCGTCAGTGCGTCGTTGTAATTGTTGCCGTCGTCGACGATTTTTTCTTGTGAGATTCTCTGTGTTGGATAGCACACTTTATTTTTCATAACAATTATTTCTAGCCGGTAGCCGAGTCTGGAAGAAGGGCCAGCTGTATGGCAGGCATCGTTCCAGACCGAAGCTCCAACTTGTAGCTAGTGACGGTTCTTTTGAAATTCGACTAGACCACACCGTAATATATTGGTTTTCGATCTGTCATAGTATGCAAGTTTTTCAAAATTTTTCATAGATGCATATGCAGTTTTGGCCTAATTTAAGTGTACATATGTGAGTGTTTGAGCATACGTGCATGCTCTATTTCGTCTGAAATGCCGCATTCTTATCTGTTAAATCAATTCACAAATGTATTATAATTTTCGGAATTAGCTGAAGTCAGAATTGTCTGCCCCGAAACATGCAATTTGACGCTTGCCTATAGCATTGTTTGCATTGCTTTATTTTGTATTGCTTACTTCCACCAGCAGTTCTTCATTCAAACAGTGTTTAATGGCGTTTCATAGCGTGGCTAGTATCTGACTGACGTTGCCGACGTTTGAGACACGGTACTGTACGTTTGACAGAATGACCTCCCACATTCCACTCTTTATATATGAAAACGCAGTTATCCGTTGTTGACGAAGTTGTCGACAAGTTGTTTTCTGTTGTTAGATTTTAGCTTTTTTCCTATCGAATTTCTACTTGGATCCATGTGTTATGTGTAGAGTTAGAAGTTGTGAACATTTTTATGTACTGGCAAAAAGAATATTGGTATTTTGTTAACAGCGTGTCAGTTGTCAGCAGCGAAGGATGGACTGACGGCGACTTTTCTTTTCATGTTGTATATCTTTGTTTCCTGTTGCTTGAAAAATTAAAGGTGAAAGCCAAATTTGGTTCTGTTCATTGGGTGTTGTGGTTTATTACTTTATATTTAAAGTCCTTGCATTTTTGTGTATTATCTGGATACATTGGTAGCAGCTTATGTTATTAACTAGTGATTGCAATCACGGGATCCCCCTGTTCTCCAGTAGACAGCATTCTGAAATTAATGACTGTAGGATAACGGCAGATTATCAGAACTACCATTATGGTCAATTACATATGCACGCGTATATTGGAGTTCTTACAATGTTCGGTTCAGCTTGTTTTTTGTGTTTTGTGTTTCTGTAAAGGTATAGTTTAAACTTACCATTCCATTACTATGTGTTCGTGTGCATTCTGTCTGAAAAGGTCGTCTCCAAAATGACCTATACTGTGTTGGGTGGGACGTTAAACCCTACACACTCATTCACCGCCAGCCATTTTAGCCAATCCTAAATCCTGGGATTGGTGGCATCCCAATCCCGGCGTTTCGGATTACAAAAATTCGATAAAATAGTACTCTTTCAATTGTTCAGTGATCAAATAACAATTTTAGCTGTCTTGTGGAAATTTCTATTATGTACAAAGAAATGAAAGAATGCTTGCTGTGCACTGTAAGTTGCATTTTGACTAGTCACATTACAGTTCAATATACCTACAGGTATGGGCTTGCTGCATTGTGTGCATGAAATAGGTCCAGTAGGGCTACTGTAGTGATTGATGTTCTATAAGCCTAATCCTGAAATGGGGTCCCAGGATTAAGGATTAGTAATTTCCTAATCCCGGATTCCGGGATTGATTCTGACCTGGGATTGCAATCACTATCAATAATCTATGAGAGGCAAATAGTCTTGTAACTTGATATATCAATTTGTTGCTTGCTTACCCATATTGACCTTGAAGCAGATTTAATGCCACTGTAATTTATGGCATCTTAGGACATTAACCAGTTAAGATCTGGAGTGCTAGATTATGTAGAATTAGCCGGCTGTTGCATTACAGCTAGCTCATAGTAACTATTAGCTGTTTTAAAATCTGAAATCTCTCCTTGGTGGTGTCATTCCATTTTGTGATATTAAGTCTTAATGAACTAACATATATAAAAAGTTTTTAAAAAATACTACAATACCATTATGCCTGTACATTTTGCAGTCAAGTTGCAAAACCTTGAACGCCCCTAATAGGTATGTGACCTTATCACCATAGCAAACAGCGGGCATTGTGAAATTAAAATTCTTAAATTAGTAACGTGTGTGGCTGTAAATTAACTCCTACATTATGAAACGTCTGTCAGTGCTATGTTACCTGATTGGTAGACAGGAAAGTTATCTGACCTGTAATTCTCAGTCTCACAGTTCTACCGTGTAACTTAATTAAAGGTGAAAATCAAGACCCATCTAGACCACCACCGTGAAATTTGAGTCTTAACGACCTTACATCATTCCCAATAGTCTTCATTCCCACATTCCCGAGGTATTGGACTAGATAATGCTGTACCATTTTCCTTGTCAATAGTGCATCTAAAATAATATGATGTCCAGTGCCAGCATACTTCGGCTTATGCTAATACGTACCCAATGAGCAATAAGTAGCACAATACAATGTCCAATTATCTTTAGAGTACACAGCACATAAATCATTTCTGTTCATTTACTGGCAATCACTTACAGGGTGCAGCAAAAAAAGTAGCCCCTAAAGTTTTTTGCTGTTTTCTCAGCAACCATTTGGGATTTTTATCTGAAATTTTACAGCTTTATTTGGTAAAACCTGTATCTAACTGCCAAGTAATGTGTGATTCTGTTTAAAAACTACGAAGTTAGATTTTTTAACACAACTGTCTACTGATTTTCAGCATTAAAAATGTTCAGGCTAAAATGCTATTTAATTTTTAAAAACTGATTACCACATTATTGCCGATGATGTCACAGTGACGTTTTGATAAACAGTAATTTACTGTTGTTTATAAATTATCACTTAATTATCGTTCTTTTAAAGCAATTGCCGGTTGCCCTCCGGGTTCATCTTCCAGCAGGACGGCGCGCCAGCACACTGCGCACATAACTGGCTGCGGGCCATCTGTCCAGATTTCATCACAAAGGACCAGTGGCCTACAGATTTTCTGAATATAAACCGAATGGACTATTGCGTGTTGGGTGCACTGTTGGAGGCTTACTGCAAGCTTAAAATGAAGAAAACAATCGCCGAAGTCAAGGAAGTGCTTCAGGTTATCTGGGGCAACCTGCCACAAGGACCGATCGACAAGGCTGTGAAAGACTCTCAAATTAAGCGACTGAAGGCTTGTGTTGGAGCTTGCAGCTGGCGATGGACACTCACCTCGAACATTCACAGTGACAATAAAATTCTGGCAGTGGCATCTGATCATTAGTTAACTGTTGTTTCAACGATATTATTGATTTGGTGTTGTAGCTTGAACATTTTTAATGCTGAAAAATCGGTAGGTGGTCATGTTAAGAAGTCTACAACTTTGTCGTTTTTTAACAGAATCACATTTTACTTAGCGTTTAGATGTAGAAGGTTTTAATAAATAAAGCTGTAAAATTTTGAATTAAAATTCCAAACAGTTGCTGAGAAAACGTCGAAAAACTTTGAGAGGCTACTTTTTTTGCCGCAACCTGTGCATACACTCATATCTCATCTCAGCAATGTGAGACTACTGTAATACTGTACTAATGCATCGTAATGTACACATAGACAGTTTAATTATCGATAATTAACAATAAGCTGTTCACTGCAGGAAGACACAAAACAAGCTTGTCATTAGTTAGGCCTACTGACTTATCACAGAGCATACAACGCAGTGTCTCAATAAAAAAAGTCTAAACTGTTTTTGTCATAAGTTTGTCGAATTTTCGCCGACTGATAATTTTTGCCAAAACGATGGTCATAAGATAGAATTATGTAAGGTACACTCATATTCCACCTCACCTAATTTATGTCAACACACTACCATGTGAAACACAGATGATCCAAGTTGTTGCATAATGCCGAGTTGTTGTCTAGAGTAGACGTTGTAACGACTTAATTAGGCATATAATAAAGTGAAATGTGAATTATTTAGCAAATTATCAGAGTTTATGCCCAAAGTGTGTTCCGCATACACGAACACAATGGTTTAAATGCAACAGCACTGGCTGACTGCGGAATCAACGATCAACTGATCAAACGACATTCACTCATTTATTAGGCGTTTTTAAGCTCATCAGTCAGCTATTTTGTTGTCTGCGATTTTCACCATATAATATTTAATACCACAAAATTACTAAATCGCTTGGCGCCCTGTGTCGAACTGATTATGCAAAGTTGAGCAATTTGATGCAAAATAATCTCCACGTAGTGCAACAATTTGGAGATATGGTAGTGCGTTGACATAAATTAGGTGAGGTGGAAAAGTGCACTTTACGTAATTCTATCGTCTTGGCCATCTCTGTGCCAAAAATTATTAAAGTTGGTAGACATTTTGACAAAGTTATAATAAAAACAATTTTGACTGTTTTTTTTTTATTGAGACACGGTGTACAATGCAATAATACGCCAACATACAGCAATAGACACACACAACGCGGTGAGTATTACCAAGCTAATTCTGTAGTAATTACAATCTTGAAAAAAAAACAGCAGGCATATGCCATACTAACTTATTAAATACATTACTAATTCAGATTTGGAACATGGTCTTGCGAACTTTTCATAAGTTCTAAGATCATGAGAGTGTTCTCTTATTGGATCAACACAGCAGCGTACTTAGCTTCCGTCTGCTGAGACATTGGTTTCTGCCCTTTCACTCAGAATCAGTTTATTTACGTACTGAGGTCCAGTCTCATGGTGAGATAAAAACAACGCCTCTGGCATGATGAAATAAAAATTACACTCAGCTGCAAAATGTAAACAGCAATTTAACCGGCTTACTTGTTTTGGAGGCCTATGACAAAAATAGCAAGCTGACAGCTAGACTAGCGATTGCAATCCCAGTCCCGGCCGTTTTCGCCAATACCGAATCCTGGGATTGGCAGCATCGCAATCCCGGGATTACAAAATTAGTTAAAGTCGTACTTTTTTCGCATGTTAAATGATAGAAATAAGAATTTTAGCCATCTGGTAAATAAAATATTTATGTGCGCTAAAAGTCTCACTCTTTGCTGTGCACTGTAATTCGGATTTTGACAGTCATTATCACTCCCTGCAGTTCGGAAATACCTTTTGTATGGGCCTATACTAAATCATATGCATGAAATAAGTCAATTAAGGATATTAAAATAACGACCAATCTGTGAGCCTAATCCCAAAACGGGATCCTGGGATTACAAATTTTAAAACCCTGGATCCCGGGATTAAAAATTCAATCCAGGACTGCAATCACTAAGCTAGACGTACATTGTAGAGAAACTTGCACAATGCGCCATGGGGGCTTAAGGCTCAATAAGTTGAGTTCTCGTTTAAATTATTTTCAGCCGGGGTTATAAAGAAGAACTGCTTCAAGGTCAGGTGCTTCAATCGTAAGACTCGCAATAAATCTTTGGAGACGAATTACTGATATTTGTGAGTGAATGACACTTTTTACTAGCTCTGCTCCTAATGCCAAGTTATGGAGACTGTCGCAGCAAAACACACTGTTACCAGCATACACTACATGAAACAGCATATGAAACGGCAATTATCGCAGCCAGATTTTTTTTTAGACCAGATGACCATCTGGGCGCCCAAACAACAGCATAAAAGCATTCAGAAAGCAATATATACATGCAAAAGCATTGCACACTGGCTTAATACTGTACTAAAACCTGCTTTTTCAATATTCTGTTTAACTGGCAAATTTCTAAAAATACTCTAGATTATACTGGAGTGGATACCCTGAAAGTGGATTTGGTAATTGTGAGTGGAACTCTACGCAAGTTGGATTCTGTTGGAGTCACACAACCAAAACTGTTGCACTGAAAAGTAAACTTAATACTAGAGCTGTCAAAGCATTAATTTTTTAAAGCGTTACTAATGCACCCGTTCCCATCAAGAGGGAGAGTAGGAGGGTAAGTTGCTCCGGGCCCCGCAACATTTGGGAGGCACCTGCAAAATATAGAAAGTTAGAAACACATTACTAAACGTATAATCAACAATGACTGACATCATAGCTAGCATAGAAATCTATTAGCCTGTCGTTTGAATAATTATTTAATTACAGTAGTGATGGAACGACCACTACAGTTTAGTTACTTGAATTCATTCTATTGTCAAATAACCACAGTTCAACAGAATATTAAAACTTTTGCTTCACAGAATTTAGTAAATTAACATAAATTTATGTAAGTGCATTAACTTTTTTAACGTGCATTAATTTATTAACGCATTAATGCATTAATTAATGCGTTAATTTGACAGCTCTACTATTTAGATTAAATGCTTTGTATACGCTCAATCTACCACAGCATCAGTGGCACACTATTTTTCAGTTCACATACAATATAAAGCTGTAAATGTTCATGCCTCAAAATTTCAAGTCTTAAAACATCTTGATAACAGTAAATTTCTGTATTCATCTTCGAAAAAACTAAATTACTGCGACTTCGTTATTGTAAGTTTAAGATGCACAAAACTGTTTGATGCAACTTCAAGATGAATTTATAACATACAAAACGACTTAACATTGGATGATACCAAAATTACCAGCATAGACAGAATACAGACTCACCATATTTACACAAAATCATCCGGGTATTTCACATCAAATGAAGATGCACAAAATAAGAAGGTGCAAAATAACTTAAACAACCAACAGAACTGGCTCGGACAGCAAACCCAACAATGCAGTGCGCAAACTAATTACCGCATCCAGTTGCAGCCTTTTTTACTGATCGTGTTATTTATACCTCAGGAGCCCATTTCAAACTCGTAACGTGTTCATTAAAGGGACATGTGCAGTTTGCACCAAACTAATATACACTGTGTCCCAAAAAAACATCCCAGACATTTTTGACTGTAACTTGAAAACCAATTACCAGATTTTGATAATTTTTGATAAGAATATTTTTGACACAACTTGCCATCAAATGACTATTCAGTTTCCCACCTCACCCAACGTATGCTTCTGCACTACCTTGGGAAAGCAGATCAAGTGAAATATGTGTTGAAATAAACAGAAAACCTGAAAAAAACATCCCCGACAATATCGATCGTAACTTGAAGAAAGATCAGCAGATTTTAATACTTTTTGGCAGAAATATTTCTGACACAACTGGCTATTAAATAAGTGTTTTAGTTTCCACCTCACCGAACGTCTGCTTTTGCACTACCTGGGGAAAGCAGACCAAGCATAAAACGTGTTAAAATAAATTGAAAAAACGTTAATAAATTCCATCTATCCTAATCTGTGGGCTCCAACAGCAGGTCTATTACAAGGTTTGACTGCCATGCAGCTGTGTGTCTGCCAGATAAAGTTTAGGAATCTTTGTGAAGTCAAGAAGTGACTGGTACAGCCTGCATTGGTATGGAGCAGAACTTTATCGATACTGCTGTCAACGAATGGAGAAAGCATCTCCTTGCCTGTGTTCGCATAGTGGACAAACACTTCAAGCAATTTTGCTGCAGGCAGTTAAAAAAATGAACAACTGGATGAAATGTCAACCAGAGTGTCAGAAATGTGAACGAAATGTGTTTTTACGCGTTATGTTAGTTAAGCAATCATAAAGCATGGGATAAAAAAGTGATATTTTGCTGGTTGTGTTTTCCCCAGGTAGTGCAGAAACAAATGCTGGATGAGGTGGAAAGCTGAATGGTCAATTTATGGCAAGTTGTGTCAGGAATATTCGTACCAAAAATTATCAAAATCTGATAATTGGTTTTTAAATTACAGTCAAAAATGTCGAGGATGTTTTTTTTGGGACACAGTGTATGACTACTTTCGTGTGACTACTTTCGTGCTCTATAAAGGCTCCAATTCCAGTGGTCTAACCTACCAGTTTGCTGTAATAGCTGAGTAACTGCCAGTAATATTCATTTCCATGCTCTTCATCATTATTATCAGGCCAGGTCAGGCAAATCAGGTCAGGTCATTGGGTATGGGTCAAGGATTACAACTTTTAGACCTTCATTCTGACCCACCCAAAACCAACATCACACGCTGTATGTTAAACTATATGTGCCAGAGTTCTTTTATGATTACCGTCAAAGTAGGTGTACTTTATAAGTGATATGAGGCATATTTGGGTTAACGTTCACACAGGTGCATTCGAGGTTGCCAGCAGTGGAATTTCAAACCATAAATCATCTCCACAGATGCATGATGCATGTATATTATGCTGACCAGGTTGTTAGACTTATAATCCAGCTTCACAGAGTTCACACTACGGACAGGTGAAAAGTCAGGACCAGAGTCACAAGCCGGTGTAAGTCGGCTCCGCACGTGGTAGTAAGGGTTCCGTCTCACCGGAGTGACGGGCAAGCTGTGGACATGCAGCACAGCGACAGTTGTAGACAATGAGTACCACGAACAGCAGAATCACAACTGCAACATCAACAAACACAATGTCACGGTTGCGGACATTACACGGCCAACAATGCTTAGCTATGTAAACTAGAGGTTGATCGAATTTCGGTTTTAGCACCAAATCTGACATTAAATGCAGTTTTGGTTTCAGCAGGATGCACTTTTGGTGAGATTCGGTTGCAGCCAAAATAATAAGCGGTTTCAGCACTACTAAATAACTGAAAGCGACATAATGATGGCAGTAGTCACAAGTAGAAACAACATTTCCGATCTCTCAGCATTTTAGTCTGTGTTTTAATTAATTATTCAGTCACAACATGACAGAAATTTTGTGAAAAAAAACAGTCAGACACTTGACATGCTTGATGACATCCAATTCTGCCACTTCAGCGGTTCAGCCACAGGCAAAAATTACACTCAGTTAACTGTTCAGTAGCACAAGACCAAGATAAGCTTGCACAGTTAATAAAGGCGTTTATAGCTCTTCATGGGACCCCATCTCAAAGCTACACCTGCCACATGAGATCACAATATTAACTGCCACCCAACACAAGTAAACACTAGACATGCCCTGCTATAACCTCAGGCAGGTGGCTAGTACTTGACGAACCTACCATTAAAAGATGTAATGCTGAGTTAACCCTGGTGGTTGGTTATATATCAAGATAGTTTACCTGTCTGCAAACAGCCACCCATCCAAGTACTTGACAGCAGCAGAACCGGAAGTCAAACAAATGACCTCTTCATCACAAGTCTGACACACTAACATTACGCTACACGAATCAGACAAACAAGAGTAGTTCTTACTGCCGGCAATGACGCTGATGGTGACATAGAACGCCGTTGACCAGTGACACCTGCTGTTGTTGACCGCTACGTGCTCGGCCCATGACGAACATTTACGTGGTGATGTGCAGCCACGAGCACACGCTGCATCCTCTGGGCACGGATCACAACTCCGCTGACCTTCTTTGGCCGTACATGTTCCAGGACGACATGGCTGACAGTCAGACGATGTATTATCAGGCTTGTAATGACCTGACAAACAATTGTTTCGATGACAAGACAAACAGACCCAGTTTTATAATACAAAATATAAATTCATCAAAATTACAGCCTTTATTTACTGATTGATGAGTTAGTGTTTCAACCAAAGTTTAGTTACTCAAAGATTCTCAAGTTTTCTGCTTAACTGGCTCATTTTTTTCGAGACTCACTCAAAATTAGGTCGCTTCCCAACAGCAAACTCTTTGGAATTGTTGTGCCAGAGTTTTTACATACTGAATCGTCTTCCCATCATCCAACTAACAGAATCATAGAACTGAAAAACGATACAGTCATAACAGCACAAAAAATTAAACGAAATAAAATAAGTCACAGTCAAAACAACTTTAACTAGAAAGCAATCATAGCCTGCAGACCTCCGCCAAGGCCTGTTGTTCCAACACAGCTTGTCCGACGAAATTAAACAAGCGGAAGTTTTGAGTGCGATTCAAACACCTACATTGACCTAGTTCTATGTGACCTAAAAACCTTGATTCAACGCCATGTTGTTTGCCAGGTGCCAGCACCATAGCGACAATGGCGGTTTCCCTTAAGGCCCATGCTAACGAAAATGTCTGATCCAGAATCCAGGATTCCTGCCGAATCACCCCCAAAATTGAATCACTGGTACATACCCTCAAAATTTCAGAAAGATCCATCCATAACTTTTTGAGTTATCTTGCCGACTCACAGACAGACAGACAAACAAACAAACAAAAACCGGCAAAAACATTACCTCCTTGGTGGAGGTAACGAGTGAAATGAGCAAGGCTCGACTTGGCAAGGCTTGACTTGTTAATTTTGCTATATAGCACTGCATAGATAGAACTTGTAATGAACAGAGCTTTTGCACTTCCTCAATCAACTCTGGCTGTGCCAGGACAGTACAAACATCTGCCAAAAATTAGTTCTGCCACCTGGTGAAAACAACAAACTCTGTGCATGTGTCACAGAGCGTATAATGATATGTATCCAGACTCGGAAATATGGCCCGTCCTTGCACCAAAGCACCGTGAAATTTCATCCACATCTGAGCATAGTTTTCTAAGATACACTGCAAGTTGCTAGTTCGACCCTCCACAAAATTTCACCTGCTCATCAATTTTTCTAAATTATCCAGCTAAGAGACAGAGAGACTGACAAACAGACACAGATCTTGTCACATGAGGCAAAACGCCATAAAGTTCTGCTGTCAATGATATAAAAAAAATTTTCGATGCACATTTTCAGCATTTTCAATGTTCTTTCATGTTTTGTAAATGAATAAGATATGTATGTACAAAGGTTGACCAATAAGTAGTGCAGCCGAATTTAGCAACATGGTGACTGAGGCATCTGATTTTCTGAAAGCGCTAACAAATATGCTTATAAATTTTTCATTTGCAACTATGAATATACAATAACCTAAATCTGTGCTGGCCCTAAATAAGAGCGCTGGAGGTAATAATGACGCCACGTGAAGATTCAGCATTATCAGTAGAATTTTATCGAAATGTTACCAGTTTATGACATCCATTGTGTTAGTGAAAGGACTACCAACATTTTAACTTGTTATACGAAGGCCTTAAATGTGCGGGCGTCTGACAGCAAGCCCTATGCGCCCTGCCATAAATTCAGTACTACAGTCCAGACCACAAGTCTATGATTGCCCAACAAACTGTTGGCAAGTGTTCATAGAAAATGTACTTTTCACTTACGTATAAATTGTAAAAAAAATTAAAGTCTAATACATTCATTCTCAATACTTATTGATCAACCCTCATAGTTGCTTGCTATATTTCATTTTTGTAACAAGGTAAATATTTCAGTAGCATTTTGAAGTGAATCAATGATAAGTTTCCTGGAATTTTGAAGAACTCTGTGTAGTTAGAATGTTTTACTAGAAAAACACAGTAGATATAACTTTTGCCATTATGCCCTTGAAAGCGAGTTGCTTCCTCCAGCAGAAGCAATAACCACGATGACGGGGATACAACAGACATGAGACATCTGTACCTGGACGACATTTCTCACACTGAGTTGACGAGGGCGCGGCTTGTTCACCTGAGCCACAGGAATGACACGAGACACAATGCTTTACACTGCAACACCAACGATAAACACACAGCCGGACATCAGAGAACAATATATTACTACCGTTGACGACTCTATGCCAGCCAAAACGAACGACGATGATCATGAATCAATTGACTCAATCTGCACTGACCAAAGGCCTTAGACTAGGTAGGCCCAAACATTTGGACATGTCTGCTTTTCCCTCCTGATATGATTTTCGGTGGAAAAAATTGCCCACATTCATCCTAGCCGCTGCAGCTACGACAACGTCAAGGGGTGGATGGACCGATGACAAGCAGTCATAATGCTTCCAGGAACGCTCAGTAATGCCATGGCAACGGGGAAAGGATAACTGCCCACCTAAATTTGAGCCTGCTGGAAAATTTTCATTTGTCAAAAAATTGCCATCAACAAATTGAAATAACTGAAGCTCAAAATCCCCCATCTTGGGGGATCTAGGGGCAAAATGGAGCTTTTGAGTACCCATATCTCCTGATGGAAATTTGCAGCTGTCTGTTCCAAAATTGCAACTTCCAGCTTCCAAACTTTCTGACATACACTGCTGTCGACACTGCCTACTAGCAGTAGCAGTAAGCATAAATACAAAAGAGCCCAGCTGTCGCTAGGCAAGACATGCTACAGCCTATACAGTTCCTATGGCAATACTGACCTTCAAGGTCATCCAAGGTCAATGATTTTCATGTCATTTGAAAGCAAATATGCAGCTTCCTATTAGTGATTACTTGGCCCTATTTCTTACCATTTCCATGATATGGCCAGTTTTCGGTTTAAAAATGCACATTTCTCATACCCCCTCCATTTAACCCAAAACTTGAAAATGTTCCCCTTGAACAGCATCCCCATAATTTTGTATGCAGAGAGCCTCAACATAGGGCTGATTATTTGTGTAATAAGTTTTCCCCTACAGCCGAATGCTTAGCCACAATTCATCCGTTACAGACAGACAGATAGACGGACACACGACAACCCGTGCCATAGACGCCTCCAGCATAGCCGCAGCACATCAAAAAAAGTTTAACAGCTAACCTGCAGATTAGTCCATGATCACATGATGGACAGCTGGCTTGTCCCGGTCTAGGCTGGAATGTACCAGGAACACACGGCTGACACTTTGACTCTCCCACGGAACTGTACGAGCCTATCAGTATAAGCAGCAAGCTAAGCAAATAAGCAATGAAGTGAGAAAACATAGGAGCTGTTAATCACAACGTCGTCAGCAGCTGTTTAAACTGTTCAAAGTTAATGCTGGTTCATCTCTGATGAGCTGAAAGGCAGTGCAACAGTTTTCGGCCTGCAGCAACGAAACATTATCTAACAAATAAAATTCAACAACTGCAAATTTACTGCCATAAAATTGAATCAAATTAAGATATGCCCCCAAAATAAAACACTAGGGGTATTTATTCTAGTGAAGTAACTGTTGGAACAAAACTTTATATGCAAAACACGCTTCCTGTTGCAAAACCAATAGCAATTACACAATTTTACAGGTGTATTAAGTGAGCAAGTATGCAAAACTAAATGTACTGATAACCAACATAAAAAATTGGTAACCTGTGGAACAGTTTGTACAGTTGGCGGTGCCGGATACATTAGCGAACTGACCGGCGGGACACTGCGAGCAACTGACGCATCCCGGCTGACTGTACATCACACAACTTACAACATTAAGACATCTTTCACTGATAATACAGTCTCGGTTCAGCAACTGTGTTATGGTACATGTCTCCTGAGTACTTTATATATAGTGTTTTACACAGACACAATATAATATTGTAATACTGATAATAACGACAAACGCAGCATATAAGTTTCATTCTCATCAATTGTCCAGTTTCTGCAGTGCAAGATTTTCAAAAAATTAAACAATAATGATAAAAGACCAAGAATTTGCACATTAAACATTTTTGTAATCCAAACGAACCTTTTAAGCAATTGGTGGTCATTCATTTATCAGCCACAAATGCACTTTGGTGTTCATAAAATGTTGAAATTAAAAGTAAAACTGAGATTTATCAATTCCACGGGTTGCTGTGATCATCTCTGGAAAAGACTCACAGTGACAATAGTAGAAAATACATAAACGTCACTGACCTACAGTTTGTGCCGGGCTGACATGACGTGCAACTGACTGAACCGAGAGTCGAAGCAAAAGACCCGGGACTGCAAAGTGTGCACAATGTAGAACCATTGCCACTGCTGTATGAACCTGAATAGAGAATACCAACCACATGACTACTGATACATTTGCATTCATTATAACATACAGCATGTGGCCAAAAGTGTGTCATAATGGCGGCGGCGCAAACGCTCGATTCGTTTTTTGCCAGTTAAATTCAAACATCGTAAACAACATTATTTCAACAAAAGCGCTTACCTGACATTTCTGAATTTTGTTATAAATCCTTTCTGCGCAATAACAGAACAAATTCGTCG
>Ga0209367_1005735_pt1 | contig 17187 bp, 15 predicted proteins | sample WorMetLIZISLAND2_FD_187412 | JGI IMG/M metagenome (GOLD analysis project Ga0209367, IMG submission 187412) | Marine gutless worms symbiont microbial communities from Max Planck institute for Marine Microbiology, Germany - Olavius geniculatus... ... | reverse complement strand
TGTTTCTAGCTGCCTTAGAAGTCGAGATATCGGTGGGGGTATTTTCCCCCCATTGAGTAACAACGTGTGTAAAAAATCTGTGAGTAAATGAAGGTTAAGCATATTGTTTTACTCTTGTGCGTTTGCCCGGTGGACGCTAAGCGATCGTTTCCAAGCTACAAATTACGCCGATCGTATGTGTAAAAAGTATTCTGAAACATTAGAGTATTTCAATTTAATGCTGAAACGCAGCAACGTAGCAAAAATCGTTGATATGTAGAGGCACTTTCAGGCTGCGTTTTTGAAGCTGTGCCTGTTAAGACTTAACGAACTAGTTATTTGCAGCGGCGTCGTGAGTTAAAAAGTTTAGAAAGTTATGGACAAGAAGTTGCATTAATTTTCGGACAGGCAGCTGCAAATTTCCGACAGAGGAGATTATGGATACTCGAATTTTCATTGTTGCCCTTAAATTTCCCTTAAACGAAATATTTCAGCTCCAAATAATGTATAGTTCGAAAAAATTTTCCGACGAGAAGAATTTTTCAGACACCCAAAAATTTTAGGGAATCATCCCTTGCCCCCCTCGTAGCTGCCACAACGCGGCTGGTTATTTGTTTTGTGTGTACTTTTGTGTTTATCAATTGCATTTTAACAATCGATTTTTACTCGCTACGTAGGTTAATTACGTGTGTCAACTTCTCATTAACCGATTGTATGATAATGATGATTTGATAATAGGCCTAGGTCGTTTGCCGGGCATTCATCGTCTGGAGTCGTCCGGTGCGTGGTCTCGTCAGAGCATGTTGAGTTCGTCGTCACAACTGCGCAGTGCCAGGTCGTCACTGAGCTCCAGGATCAGTCACTATCTGCCGGCGTTTCACGGCGGCAGTGCACGCTCGTCCATCACAAGCCCGTTCTGTCTACCGACGCCACTCAGCACCCGCTCCAATAGTCCCAACAACGGTGCCGTCGGAGAGGTGACTGCCGTCATTGTAGATAGAGAATCCGTCACTCAACACTTTGATATTCGTCAAAATGCACGAATTTGATAGACTTTTAAAATGCGTTCAAAATCGTTTTTGAACATCTATGTATGAATTTTGCAATTCTTAAAAATGTCAAAAATTTTAGCAATTGATATAGGTCTAATTTAATTTTTCACGACTCACAGTGACCCTACTGTGTATCGCCAGTTGTGGTTTCACGACTTTAGAGCGTTAGAAAATTATTGAAATTCGCTATATGCGCAACACCGCAGTAAGGCCGTAAACATGAAAGATTTGCAAAAATATTTCAACAATAAAAATATGCAGATGTTGTCCGTTATTTGGGAAATGTTTTGCGTTTTATTTAACACGTAATCATGCACGTTAAAACATTTGCAAAATGCAAACATTTTTGCAGCAAATGTTAAACTAGACGTGGTTAACTGGTTATGTGTAGATCAAACGTTAGAGTAGGCCTATAAGCAGCCGCCTGAACTTCAAGGGCATGGCCACTGTCAATGACCCAGCGCTCAGATGTCAAGATGAAGAGATCTTAGGGCAGGATGCATGAACACGATATGTGTGTCTGTAAATTATTGTCTCTCGCATTTTGTACGTAATTGAATTGCCGCAGTAGTGCATGCAGGCGACAGGAGCAAAATTTACGACAATTAACACGTTATCTTTTGCCTGGAAAACTTAAGCTATACTTCAACTCGAGATGTATTTCGGACGCAGGTTCTGGTCAACACAGCTGATCTTGAGTTTTACTACAATGCGCACCGAACGTACGGCAGCTGCAGTCCGAAGATCGTTCGCCAGGGGTCGCAGTTTCACTTTTCACCTAACTCACGCCGCTCCAGCTCCTCATGTACCGACTCTAGACGATTTTCCAGCCGATTCTCTTGTCTCCAGGTACATGCCTATTAGATGGGCCGACCAGCTATTCCGTGTAACACTGGTTTATTCTCGGCATAATACGTACATGGGTTTGCAGTTAATTCATTCATTTATTATGCGACCTTTTTACGTACGGACGAAATGTTGGTATTAACCGTAAAGTATTGTGCAAGACAATAATGCGTCCAAATTCGCGTTCTGCACTTGGTTTTGCGATTTTCATCGACACTTACAGGGTGGACCAAAAAACGTGCCACTTTATTTTTATCCATATTTTCTCCAATTATTGACCGATTTTCAAAATTTTTCTTACTGGCACACTCTGCAGACAATTTGCGATAATGTGATTATCCACCAAATCGTAAATGCGTCTCTACACTACCTTGTAAATGTCAATAAAATATGCATACATAACGATAATAACAAACAAACATTTTGGTAAAATTGAAAAAAACACTTTAGACCAACATTACAGTAAATGGTCTGTATGACACTAGACTTTGTGAGTATAACACAGTCTAATGTCATAAGAATCATACATCGCAATGTTGGTCTGAAGCGTTTTTTTTCATTTACTTAAATCTTTGTTATTATCGTTAGTTATTGTTTACATTTATATTTCACAAGGTAGTGTAGAAACGCATTCACCGTGTGGTGGGATATATAATAATCACATTATTGCAAATGGTGTGCAAAGTGTGCCAGTAAAAAAATTTTGAAAAAATCGGTCAGTAATTGGTGAAGATATGGACAAAAGTAAAGTGGCACGTTTTTAATGGCCCAAGGTGTATATTAGGCCTACCTTACGCTAATTTAGGTGCACTGGCAGAGAACTTGTGGTTCAGGGACCTAAACGGTGTGACATTTTGTCTGTGTTAGATTCCCGAGTCGAGGTTGGATATATTTGAGGACGTCGAGCCGTCGCCGTCAGACGACGAATACGCCGAGTCACTGGGACAGGACACGTCACCAGTCAACCAAGACGGACACGCCTTACAGGCAACCAGTTGGTACGAGGACACGGTGGTATCACGCTGTGCTAGCCCGACCGCCAGCCAGAGAGCGTCCGTTTCTGTCTCTGCTGCACAGCTGGCTTGACCAGTCTTCGACGAGGAATCTGACTAAACGTCCAACATCATATGCCAGCTGTGGTCCTAGGATCCGCGGAGGCAGCTTCACTTTCTGTCCAACTCGCAGCGGCGTTCCAGTTCGTCACTGGTCAGAGAGCGTCGTCGGTCTTCTTCCGCCCCGAGGAGGACTCTGACGAAACCGGGCTTCTTTGGGCAGAGAGCGTCCGTCTATCTACTGGGAGATTTCGACGTGGATGACAGGGACGACACTCCGACGCTGTCACCCACGGCGTCCAGCAAAACGCCGCCTCTCAACACCAGACGGCCGCAAGGCGCCGGCGCCGCGCTACGTAAACAACGAAGATCCGAACCGTGCAACGTTCCAACCTCACCCGTGCTTCCCGTCGACCAAACGACCAGCGGCGGATCCGGTGTGCCGTGTGAACCGCGGCAGACGCCGGAGGTTCAGCTCAACAGCATGGACCGAGCCGTTGGCGTCGTGCTCAGCGCCAAGCGCTTCATGGTTCGCTTCCGGTCGTCGGTCGTCGTTCCGTCGTACAAGCCGGACACGCCAGTGCCGCCGGACATGCAGCCGCCAGACATCCAGATCCACCGGACCTCGGTGAAGGAGCCGATACGCTTCGTCTACGAGGGCGTGATGCCGTACACTCGCAACGCCGGCCTGCAGCTCAAGCCGACCATGAACCACCTCCGAGTGCCGGGCAGACCGCCGCCCAGCGTCCCACAGACGATCATTGAGGAAGATCCCGTGCTGATTACACCACCCACGACCCCTCCGTCACCGGGGTGCCTGGAGCCGCCGTCGCCGTCTATTCGTCGACGCAAGAATGCGTCGTCTTGGATCGCGCCCCCCGTCATCGACGTCATGGAGGTTGACGCCACGCACGCCAAGGACATGCGCGTCGAGTGCCCCGGAGTACTGGTCGAGCATCATAACTGATCGATTCGACGCACTGACATCGGTTGTGTTTCTGTACTAAATGCCGCGCACTGCTTGAGTGCGCAATAGGAGGCTACGAGCATATACCACTCTAGATAGTAGGGTATCGTGCTTAACTGAAACCACGCTCAGCCTCAGTTGGCAGAGAGTGCACACGGTCGTTTGCTTTAGGCCTATGACGCACGGCTGCAGCCGAAAAATTGTGAATACAGTACCGGTGCAAGCTAAGTGTGGTTTAGTTGCACTGACTGCAGTGCTGGACGACTGCATCGATACGCTAGATAGCTGCTGCTGCACGATTCTTAAAAAAACATGACTGAAAAATCAAAAGTGCCATTACGACGTTCCGACGCCTCCTCGAGTAGAAATATTTCGTGGCGATCAAACGTGTAAAAATACAAGATGCGTTCTATGGCACAACTCTAGCCGAAAGACGTACATTCCATCATTATGAGTGACAAAAAATATGTGAAAACAAGATAATGTTCATATGAACACGGAGTCTGTCCAGTGCATTTCGACAGTTTACAGTATAGGCCTATGTCGGTATAAATATAATCAGTGAGCTGTTTAAACTAGTGGAAAAAATCAAACAGTTTACTTTCAAATTGTACAGCAGCGATGGTCCTTTCATCCTTCTATATTATTTTAACTAAACAATAAACATTGTCAGTTACGACACCATTCGATTCGTCGATCACCAGCGCTTTACTATAAAAGGTCCATCGTCACCATGTGTCTATCTTGCACCGTTACGAAGATATGGCGCCTCAAAGATAATGGGGTCACGAGTTTGATCTTTTGGGGTCACGTAACGTCATCCGTCACGTGACCATTCGACTCGCGGGGGTTGATTTCCTATGGGTGGTCCATGGCGACCATGCGTCCATCTGGCACCGTTACGGAGATATGGCGCCTCAAATGTTAGACGCACTGACGTGGAAACGGAAAGAAAAAAGAGAAAGAAAAAAAGGAAGGGGGAGGTAAAGGAAAGGGAAAGTGGAAAGAAAGGGAAAGAGGAAGGTGAGGAGGAAGGGAATGTAATGGGAAAGAGAAGGGAAAGGGGAAGAGGAAGGAAAGGGGAAAGAAAAGTGAAAGGAAAAGTAAAAGGGGAAGGAAATGGGAAAGGGGAAAGAAAATGGGAAGGAGAAAGGGAAGGGGAAGGAGAAGGGTAAAGAAAGGGAAAGGTGAAAGCAAGAGAGCTCAAAAAAAGTTGCACGGACGGACGGACGCACGGACACTCTGCAGGTGATTTTATACTCTGTCAAATGTTGTGCATTGTATTGTACAGACAAAAATTTTAAACTCTTTTCAAATCTGCGGTTTCCACAAAAAAAACCGTTAGGCTACTACAGCACTGCAACATCGCACCCGTTGCTGCATCTGCGCAAATTATGTACACCGTGTTCCAAAAACGTCCCACTTTATAAATGTCTATATCTTCGAGATTTTCAAAATTCTTTCATTGGTACATTTTGTAGACAGTTAGCAATTAAGTGATTATTAAATATCCCGCCACACGTTCACTGTGTCGCTACATTACCTTGTGAAATATAATAATAATAAAATAAAAATGCAAGCAAAACTAACAATAATAGACAGCAAGCATGTTGGTCAACAAAATACACTTCTGACCAAAAATGCAATGAATGATCTGTACGATGCTAGACTTTGTTAGATCTTTCTTTGAATGTCTGACGTATTGAACGATATGTTTGTTTCCGGTTTTGTGGTTTTGCAAGCCTACCATTTCATCTACAGTGACCACGTTCTCTTCATTACATGTATGCTTCAGTCTGCCGGTCTCATGCCTTTGGTCGGTGCTGCATGTTTCCCAAATATCTGTTAATAACATTCCCACTTTTTTCCTGACGCAGTTTATCTTCAAAAATTCTGCCAGTGTTCTCTGAAAACTGTAATTTTGAACCAGTAAAAGTTCTTAATCAGAGCCTTGTCTCCACTGCTAAATGGCACATTACATGACCGATATATCGTCACTGCATTAAAAATATTATTTACGATAACATCGTCTGCTTTTGTTTACAAACATCAGAAATGTACGCAAAACTAAACATAATTTAATTTTTGTATGAAAGTTAGTAAAAATTGTTTCAGAAAATATTTTTTGGCATATGTATTATAGTGATTTTCGAAAATTAATATTTCACATCCTAGTGTAGCAACGTAGTTTAAGTGCGGTGGGATATTTAACAACTACTTTGTTGCTAACAGCTAACTGTCTACAGTGAAAGAATTTTGACAATTGGTTAATATTTTGGCAAAATATGAAAAAAGACAAAGTGGGGCGTTTTTGGGACACAGTGTACACAATGTTTCATAAAAAACCCTTTTTTCATAATTCACTCAAATGATGATCAATTTACACAAAATTTTTACCCATTGTAACTGAAGAAATACTAATTAAAATATTTCAACAAAATGTGGCAGTTGATTAAATATTCTTTGCTAGTCATGACGTAACGCTGACGTCATAATGTGTCACGGGTACAAACTTGCTAAACTCAACTGGTGCTGTTAGTTGCCACCCTGCTTCAATGGTGAACTTAATCTGGTTCGCTGATGAAGAATGTTTATCGTGTCAGCACTAGGCAACATGGGATTACGAAATCAGGCGTCTTGTGATTCAAAAATGCAATCATTTTGCAAGCTTAATGTGCTAGTGCACTGTCTTGCTCGAACATGTGAAAGTCCCAACTATCCCCACAGACACGTAAATGTGATTGTTTTACATGTTTTTGTGGCTGCAACTGTAAAACTTCAAGAATTTGACATGAAGAAACCAGATTTTTTACCATCAGAACAGGGTAGCAAGTGACAGCACCATTTGAGACTAACATGTTTGTACCCGTGACACCTTCATCATTTGTTGTTATTTGTCGTATTAGGCCTACTTGCCCAATGGTTACCGATTTGGCCAAACTGCCCAAAATGTGGACCGTTTTATAATAGGTGTGATCTGCATGCCACTAAGTAGCAAATTTCTTACAGAGTCCACTGGTAAAAAATTGCGAAAAATGGTCAATATTTAGCGAAGATATAGACAAAGTAAAATGGCTTACTATTATTGGGAGCCACCCTGTAGGCCTACTTGCTGCTACAAGGAATCATAAAATCAGGTCAAAGAAACCGATCAATTTGTTGTTTTTTTCTGTCCCTGAACGATTCGGTGGCGACTGTTCGACGTTGCATAAATCAAGACACTGAGGAAACAAACATGGCGGCACCAGTAAACACTTATAAACGCTCACAATTGTTACACCAAGTTCAGTTCCTATCCCCACACACACAGTTTAGACACGACAGCACTCTGTAACACTGTTCCGACAGAAATCGAATACGCACCACAAATTAATTACTGCCATTCGATCTAGACAGCACAAGATCAGCAAACGACCGACAGAGCCCACAATTCGGCAATACTGCTATATCCTGCATGACTACCTCCTAGAAAAATAAATTACAGTATACTGTAAAAATCCTATGAAACAAGCACATGAAACAGCTGCTGGATAAGGAAGCAGCAGTAGGAAAAAATATGACGATTAAACACAGTTAAGTTTGTGAATACATCGCCAAGTGCAGAAATACTCTACAAAGCCGTGCTCAGTAACTCTTGACTGAGTCTGGAGTATGAATTTTTGTTTTGCTTAATGTCCATGTGATGACAAACTGTCAGCGTTCTACGAGTGACGTACAGCCACAGAGAATAGAAAATTCCACCAAACAATGTACCTGACAGTATTTTTTATTATATAAGAGCCATTGCAATATAGTTAAAATGTATGCAGACTTCCATGCATAAAAGGGAACGAGCTTTCTAACTGACTGGTAGACATATAAGAGACAACAACAGCAGGCCACAGAATAAACACAGCACAAATCTATGTAACTTGGACCAAGGATTGGCAGCAGTCCAACACTGTTTGTTAGTTTTACATTCTACACTGTGTTCGAGAAAAAACATCCCAGACATTTTCAATTGTAACTTTAAGTACGATTACCAGATTTTAATAATTTTTGACACCAATATTTCTGACACAAATGGCTATCAAATGACTGTTCAATTTCCCACCGCACCCACTGCCTGCTTCTACACTACCTGTGGAAACAAAACAATGAAATATTGGGGGCTGCTCTCTGGCACGACACCACTGAACAATATCTGCTTTCGTTCAGTTATTCTTTTCTAAAAAAAAACTGCAGCTAGTACATGCCTTGTGTCACTGGTATCTTGGAAGCCACGGCCAATGAGCAAACGCGAATTCATAATAAGTTCAGATCACATGACACACACGGACAAACAGACACTCAGACATACAAAGCAGCACATGATACTGTACAGCGCACACATAACAACGTATCATTCATCAGTCACAGTGAAATCTTAACTCAGAAAATGTGACACACACTCATACACACATTATGCACGAGACTGACCAAAATTTTCACACAATATGCTGAAAAATCCTGCACTGCATCAACAACATGATATCTACACCTTCCCATTACACTCAAAGTTACTTGCGATCAATGCATGCCAAAGAATAATCAGCAAAGTAAACAAGCAACAGTTGTTTTTTTCTATCCTATTCCATCAAATGCTTCAAGAAATGTTATAAGCTATTTTCCACAAGTGTTTAGAGTGTAGTATCAAGCCAACAAACATGGTGTACTTCATGATGTTATACCTATGAAATGCAACTTAAGATGAAATACAAACGAACTAAAAGCACTTTAATATAAATGTTACGAAAACTATGTTGAAATTGCATCAATTAATCAATACTATATTAAAACTGTTAGACTTGTGGCTTTCAAATTACAATAAAAGCCCCGAAGCCCTCCAAAACAGGTAAACAGCAATGTCACTAATGTATACATTTTTGTTCTCTACGAGTTAAAAAAATTCTATCGTTAAATGCCTAATCATATCTAACCTAAATAACAGTAGCTTACAAGTTTTACTCATCATATACAGATAATTGTCATATTACTGTTGGGTTTTTAAATATATCTGCTACACAAGAAAGCATGTTCAGCAAGCAGACACCATCCTAGGTTTTATGGCTAGTTAATTAGTTAACTTTAATTAAACTTTAAAAAAAGAAGCCTATCTATATATTATATATACAGACAATTGTGACACTGCCCCTCTATATATCAATGATCAGTGGCTTCTATCCCCCCAAATCTGGAATCAAAATTGGGCTCAACTTCCCTCCCCCAGTTCTGGGTTCAGGTTCCCCCACCCGCAACTTCTGACTCAAGTTTCCCCCTACATTTTGGGCTTCTTCCCCGCTCTAGAGAGAAAATTCTGTTAAGGAAGTAGATTGCCCAATGAAAAACAGACAAAAGTAAAAAACAGAGTGGAGGTTCTGTTAAGTTTGTAGATTAAAAAATAGGGGGAAGCAAAAAAAATAGGAAGAGAGTTTTGTTGAGAGTGTAGTTTGCCCAGTGAAAATAGGGAGGAAATTTTGACCTACAAAATTATCAAAACTTCCCCCTTCCCCCTGTTTTTCAATGGGCGCAAGCTGTGCCCACCAGGTATAAGAATAGAAGCCACTGTGAATGATGTCCATCAATCAATCTCAATATGTCTACATCTAAGAAAGCAAGCTTTAAAAGCTGGTAAGAACCCAGTATCAACACACACAAGTCATGATCGCTGTCAACAACAGAATGGTGTGTCTCAACTTGCTTGATATTGGAGATCTGCACAGAAGAAAGGCAAATGGCTTGGAATATGCAAATAATATCAATAGTGCCATTCTAAATAATTTAATGTCTCACATCGTAAGTTTGCCCGACAAATGCTAAGCATTTCCTGCATATGCACAAAGACTGATTCCCACAATTCTAGGTGCATTTCCGCCACTTCCTGTGTAAACCTCTCAGACATTATGCCAACCACACAACTATTATTAATTCATACACCGATAATGAACCAGTTTCTGCAAGAGAATCAACTACATAGAGAATTAACAGGCAAGTTAAACTTGTACTCACTTAACGATTTCTCATAAAATGAAAACAAATCATCAAAGCAAAACAATAACAGGCCTTGTGCTACTTCAAAAAAATTAAAAAAACTACTGACGAAGTTAAATTTGTACAGAAAATGACACAAAATTAAGTTGATCAGTGCAAGTTTACTTGGGATACAAAACAAAAGCATACATATATAACTAATTGAATTATTACAATACACAGCACTGCAAATAAAATAATGAAAGTGAATTACAGAAAACAATAAATGATGATGAATTAAATGGTAGAATTATGTTAATTTTCTGCAACAAAGAAAACAAAATAACTATGGAAGTGCCATCACTTAGAATTCTGTGCACATACGACAAACAAATGATAAGTTGTGCATCACTACTTCTACAAAATGTTAAAAAATTTTCACATACACCTGACCACCAAGCGGAAAGCACAGAAATAAATTCCATTCATGATTTAGTAGTTGAAGTAAAAGAAAAAAATCCAAGTAATTACGCCACCGGGAATGGCAGTTACCGAAAGGCCTCATGTTTTACAGCAGTTCTTTATTCTTCTTTTTTTCATCGTGAGATCTCCGAGGTCCGTGGGCCGATCTCAGCAAAATTTTGCCACATATTCGAAAACATGTTCAATTTACAAATGCTGGTCCAAAACTTTGGGGGTCTGCCCCCCAAAAAATTTTGGGGGCAAAAAACATGCTAAATTTTGTTGCCTGATTTCGGACAGCTTCCCAGTTTGAGCGCAAATATCTCCAAAACGGATAGAGATATGTAAAATATGAAAACCTGGTGCACTACAGTGTTCCCTCCCACGTTCAACGAAAAATGTTCGGTGAACTTTGGTCCACTAATTACAGAGATTTAGAAGTGCAACTATACCCCCAAAATCCAATTTTTCGCAATACCATATTTCGGCCCCTAGGGGGTGCTGCGCCCGAAATTTTTACACGTGCTACAGAATGTCCAAGTCTTGCTAGCATACACCAAACTGGGGATGGGGGCTCCCCAACAATTTTTTTCAAAAAGGGGTCAAAAATTGGTTTATACTTCAGCATATTAGCAACTATAACTTTGGGGTTAGGGGAATAACCCCATGAAACTTTGCCACATGACAAGACATAAGGGGAACATTATCACTTATATACAATATTTGGGGGGCACCAACTCTTTAAAATTTGGAAAGGCAAAAAATGTCTAAAATTAGGCGCGATTTAGGACAATTTTCAAATTTGACCGCAAATACCTCAAGAACCGGTCATGATATCGACAAAGGTACACAAACTTCATCGAGAGCAATCCCTGCTGCATTGGAAAAGAAAATTTGGTGAACTTCTGTTTCCTAACAAAAAAATTATAGACGCAGATGTTGACCTACCCAAAATTGACTGTGCGCGCAATTTTGAACAACTTCAGTGTTCGGTCGCGCATATCAAGACATCAACAACTGGAAACAAACTTGATCAACTCCCATCTCTTACCTGTTGGGAAAAAAAATTTCATGAACTTCGGTTTACTAATGAAAAAGTTATAGACACAGACGTTAACCTACCCAAGTTGAAAATTCGGTGCGATTTTGGGCAACTTCAAACTTTGACCGCGAATATATCTGGAGTGGATCGACATACCGAAAATCGATAACAAATTGATCGACTGCCATCCCTCCCAAGTTGAACCAAAAAAATTTGGTGAACTTTGGTCCACTAACAAACAAGCTGCATTTGACTTCAGGCCATGCGGCTTTGCTACCAGGTAAATTTCACCCCCCTGAATTAACCCCCCGGGCAGCCTCACGTTGGGCTCTGCCCCATATGTCTAGTTTTTGTTTAAAAATAAGTAAAAACTTGCCAAACAATAGTGACAGTAGAAAACAATATTGTTGCAGTGGAAATATATCAGTCTATATAAGCAAAAAACTAGAAAAAATTAGGCTAAAACACTGCAGAACTTAAGATGCCAGCACACCCAAAACACTGTTGTAAATATTAAGAAAATTCTCGCCCAAGAGAAATGACGACTAACAATTTAACGGCATAATGAGTAGACCACATCCCCATCCCATATTTGGAGCATCTCCTGGCACATCAAAATCATTACCAGTAAGAACAAGAATACTGGTTTAGATCAAGGCATCGCACAAAAAAATGTTCACACTAAGACATGGATTACCAATAACTGACTGATATACAACACAACACAGACTTAACAAACACTGAAACATCATTACGTTCAAAATTACAAAAATATAAATGCACATAAATTTGACACAAACATAACGACGAGGCCTAAAAACCACTGACTGCATGACATTAACTAGAAAGCACTTAAGACAGCTCGAAACTCTGCCAAGTACCAAGTGTTTTACTTCTGGCAGTCCACAAAAGTCACAGTAGCAAATAATCTATTTAGAAATTCATAGATAGGCATGGCCATCAAAATGCAGTCAAAAACACTCGGGCCACATGCTACTTCAGTTAAAATTAATCAACATTATGTTCACAATGTTTTGCATAATCTCTGTGAATAGAAAGACAAACGCAGAGGTGAAATACACAACCTCTTTCCTTCAGGGAAGGTAATAATTATTAACAGCATAAAAGCTGGCAATTATTACAAAAAATAATAGCTAACCATGCAAAAATTACTGATCAATTAATCATCACTTCGAAAGTTAGTTTAACGAGAAATCCAAACAACCTCAGTGTCTTACTATTAGATTTACTATTAGCACTGCGAACTACTATTATAACCACTTTACAAGTTAATAGAACTAAGCATTATGAGAATTATCACATGATGACAGACTGATGCAGTCACTGCATCACTCACTGTTCATGTGGCAAACGCATGCACACAAAAGATCACTGGAAGTGGACATAGACAGTCAGTCAATCAGTCGGTATTGCAGTAGATGTGTGACACTGATATAATGTTGATGTTAGCTATGAACGTTTGGCCAGGAAGAAGGCGGCAGCGACCGATACGGCAGCCATTGTGACGATGGCTCCTATCGTTCTCCAGCCGACGGTCTCGGGAATGTATCGCAGTGCTGCCCGCTAACACAACGGCATATAATACAATCCCATAGAATCTCACTCAATCAGATATCAATGCCCTCATAACTAAACTGCCGTGTTATGACAGGCTAGAAATTGTCAGTGTTATTACTGTTATAAAAGCAATGACATTCACAATTGCTAACATGAGTTAACACAGCAAAATCATTATCAGGGTGTATGGCCACAACAGTTACTACTAAGCTCCACACTGCCAGTGCTACTCAACTATTTGGAAATCACTCTCACTGCTGTAAACGTTAAATTTACTCATAATTCTCACAGAGAAAATCCAACCTTTTTACTAGTGTATGCTACTGAGGGGGGGTTAAGGCCACCAAAACCAAAAAAATATGCTGACTGACAGCTATTATGTAATAGCAACATACACATGATTCATTATGGATATCAGCACAATTACTATCACCATGTCTAGTTTTCCTAAACTTGACCAAACAAGTTAAGCTGAGTTCCTATAAGGATAGCTGCAACAGGTATTTTTATAGATCAATACTCTCGTCACTGAGACAAAAGCATATTTTGCAGAACTGCAGAGTGCACAAGACCAACGACTTACCCATCCGCCTTGATCCGCAATCCATCTTGCGATCCGCTCACTGAACACGAACCGTACAACGAATCCAACGATCTGAGAGAAAAAGCCGCGAATACCTCGCTGAATGACAGTGACGGCCATACGATAACCGAAGCACAACAGCGTCACAATACGTCCCCAGTTGATGTTGCCATCACGAAACAACCTAACACCCACACATACCCATTTCACAATTTGTGTACAAAACAAATTTCTACAGGCCCGTAGCACCAGAGTTTGGATTAGTCCAGCAGTTATGGTGAATGCAGGGTCTTGTGGCTGTGCTCTCAGCCAGGTCTAAAAATAGAGCCCTGGTGAGAGGTCAAGGGGGGGGCAATGCACCCAATCAAGCTGAATATCATTTTGAACTGTGAAAAAACTATGACAAAGATTGGCACCAAGGTTCTGCTTCCATCAAATATAGTTGGAAAAAATTTCTATAAGCACCCAAACATTTGTCCGGCAGTTGCCGGACCTGCCAGATCAGCTGCTACGACCCTATTCTAATCACACATGCAAAGCATGATCACTGTAAACAGCTGAGCTAAACAAAAGGCCTTGTCAACTCATTACAAAAACGCAGCAAAAGTCTGCTTTTGTTCAGTTATTCCTTTATCAAAAATAACTGTAGCTAGCACATGCCTTGTGTCAGTTGTGACAATGTGGGTCATGAAAAAACTTTAAAAGACAGTGCTACTTATGGAAAGCTCCTGCGAGGTAAACCATTCCTTGACTGAAAAGTACTGATGATAATATGCACTAAGCTGAGCAAATTTTGCAAGATTCTAACATATGATTAATCAACAACAAGCAAGACAAATATGGCAAAGTCAGGTAAGATAACAGATCAAAGACTACTACATACTTGCGAGCAACACCAGCAAATGCCTCGTAAGCTGTCTCCGGTGTAAGATTCAGCATACGAATCATCTGATTAAACTCCGGGGCATACCGGTTGTTTATGTCGTCACCCACAACTGCCAACTGCCGACCAATTATAGCTGCTGATCTAAAAACAACCACCTAATCATTCTCGACTTTTGTTTCAGACTGGTTCAGCAAACCAAAACAACTGCATAACTTCGACACTTTCAGAATACGAAAAATTTACTGTAGAATTAAGACAAGTCTAGTTGAAATTACAGCAGTCAAAAAAATGAGAAATTACAGAACTTGTATAACAAACAATGTCAACATCAATAAATAACTGGAAACTGTTTAGCAACCGCACATGACTTAAGAATATTTTAAAATTTTTCAACACCACTGAGAGCAATAAATACAAGATATCACAAATGGATTAACAGATGTTACATTACGTGCAGCCTTTGTCCCACTGTAGCGTTCAATTAAAGAGCATTCAAGGCAAGATAACAAAAAAAAACAGATAATAAAAAACTGCGGATGCAGGATAGACTAAATGTCAAGGACTACAGAAAAAAAGAAAGATAGTAGCACAACTTACGAGTATGGCTGGTCAGCGAATGCAGTCAGTTCCGGCATATCACCATTATCCTGCCCGTCGCCAGCCCCTCGACTACTGTGCATCGTCGTCATGTGGTAAACAAAATTCCTAAACACGCTGTCGGTCTGTTCATTCACATTGTCTTCAGTGTCAGGCGTAAGCTGCTCCGAGCGAGCATCGTCCTTCAGCACCATTCGCGGAGTCTTCGGTGGTGTGAACGGATCACCGGGGTCATTTGGTCCGGGACATGCCATCATGTGTACGGAGTCTGATCACTCTCTCTGGCAGGCTAAACATAATAAAAGACTAATTAATGACCACATGTACCACCCAATGATATCATATTGCATGTTATAAAGCAAGCAAAGTGGCTCCATGACTGTGAGCATGAGAAAGACTGGCCATTTCTTCACACTGTTTACTTGTTATTTTGATGCAAGAGAGCATTTTTATCAAATTTGTCTTTTGTCTTTTTTGCACCTTTGCCATTTCACCCATTGAATGATTCACCCCTGGCTCTTTTGCCCCTTGTGCCTGACTGATTTGCTCCTTGGCTGAATCACCTATTGAATCTTGCTTGTTTGTCCTCTGGCTTGTTCATCCCTACACAATGGACAATTCGTCCCCTCTGCTCCCTCTGTAACTTACGTTTTTGGCTGGTACATTTTGTTCTTTCTTGCTAAAAACAAGCTGAAAATACTCAATTGGTAGAGAGACGATTGTCAGATGATGGGCCTCTCACTCACCCAAGCAACACATGAGGCTGAGAACAGAAGACAATGGAGGGAATACACGAGGGAGTCACAGTCTGCTTAACTGCATCCTTATGACATCAGAGGAGGAGGAGGATACTTAGTACTGTATGCTTCTATGACTACGAGCGGAATTTATATGGTTCTTATGTTTTTGTCCATTACCAATTGAGTATTTTCAGCTTGTTTTTAGCAAGAAAGAACAAGGATATAATAATAACAAAGAAGCCCAGCTGTTGCTAGGGAAGATGTGCTACAGCTTATACAGTTCCTGTTCCACTACTGACCTTCAAGGTCATCCATTTCATCTTATCTGAAAGGGCTAGATATGGCGATATGGCTCGTTTTCCGTTGAAAATGCACATTTTTCTACTCCCGGCCGTTCAACCCCAAATTTGAAAATGTTTCCCTTGCACTGCACCCCCGAAATTTTGTAAGCAGAGAACACTGACGTAGAACTATCCTTGCAAAGAGTTTTCTTCTATGACCCAACGCTTATCCACAATACATCCGTTACGGACAGACGGACGACAGACAGACGACAACGGTATCATAGACGCCTAAGTAAGTAGGCTTAAATACATTTCGGATAATAAATAATGTCGGATGTAAGCGCGTCAAAAATTGTGTACAGTATAGGCCTAATAATCAATGTTAAGGAACGAAAGTTTCATGCTAATTTTAATGTTGAGAACGAAAGTTCCAGGGAACGAAAGTTCTCGGGTACGAAAGTTCCAGTTACCACTGTACGGTGCCGCAGCAAACCAAACAGCTATCATAGGCCTTTAGCTTCTCGGCTGTAAGTGCCCATAGCATTTCACACAAATAATCACACAGCTGACACGTATTCCGTTACAAAAATAACATTAGTTGCACTTACAATTGAAAAAAATACAATTATTGACAACAAAATACACAACATGCACCATAGATCTAGAAGCTCTTTGCCGTTCTCCAAAATAGAGATGCTTCAGAGTTAAACGAATTTTCTTACATGCTAATCATGGAAGTATAAATATTTATAGCTCTGTGCATGTTAATGCATACAAATCCACAATCGCCACATGCACCGAATAAGTCTGAATGTTTTACGATTTGTGCACAAAAATTGTGACAAAAATTTATGAGCACTATTTTTTGTACGTACTGGGACTACTGGCTAAGGCTGTTCAAGGCGGTGACCGGTCAAATATCCGGCTGTCACGCCTTGTTATACACGGCTCAGATTTCAGATATGAATGCAGCTTATAACTATACAATACAATGAAAAATTTGCGCTCAAAAACTGACAAACACACTGTCAGTTTAATCTAGCACATAAACTAAAAAGAACTGAAATGTTTAAAAGAAAAATGAAATGAGAGATACTGAGAATAGAAATAGTCCTAAATGTAAAACTGACA
>Ga0209367_1005734_pt1 | contig 17188 bp, 14 predicted proteins | sample WorMetLIZISLAND2_FD_187412 | JGI IMG/M metagenome (GOLD analysis project Ga0209367, IMG submission 187412) | Marine gutless worms symbiont microbial communities from Max Planck institute for Marine Microbiology, Germany - Olavius geniculatus... ... | reverse complement strand
TCAGTGCTGACACGATAAGCATTTTTCATTAGCGAACCAGATTAAGTTCACCATCGAAGCAGGGTAGCAACTGACAGCACCAGTTGAGACTAGCAAGTTTGTACCTGTGACACATTATGACGTCAGCGTTACATCACGACTAGCAAAAGATATTTAATCAACTGCCATATTTTGTTCAAATATTTCGAATTAGTATTTCTTCAGCTACAACTGCAAAAAATTTCATATAAATTGCGCATAATTTGAGTAAATTATGAGAAAAACAAAAAGGGTTTTTTTTAAACACCGTATATATATAGGCCCTACAGCAGCGCGCATGATAACACGCCGCGCCGGCGCTGTCAATCATTCGGCCTATCCAGGTAACACAGCGCATACAGCAGCACACCTGTGTTGGCTACTCGTGCAGCCTATGAGCGAGACTGCTCATTCACGTCCAGCTTGTCATTGGCTATGCTTGAGCCTTTGCGTGCTCGTATTATCTTCTACCGATAATGCGATGATGCCACGTACGTGGCTGGGTCCTGTTTCAGCATCTGCGAATTTCGAGATCGTGACGGCTTGACCGAACAAGACATCGTCGTGTTTGCTGGTAAGTCGAGCTCTGTGCTAAATCGGGCTTGATAGCATAGTTGTAGCATGTCGGTCACCGATGCATGCGTTTGCAATCTGCTTCAGACTGATTGTCATACGACGCGATAATGCGACATTAGTCTATTATGTAGCTTAACGCTCGTCAAAAGCTATACAGCCTAATTAACAGAACAGTAGCATCAGTAGGCCTACACTGATGCCAAATTTCCAATAATTACTCGATTAGCGTAAAATACAGAAATGAGAACACGAGTACCAACAGAGACGAGGTTGCTGGATGATGGTTGATTAATGTTCTGCCACGAACAAGTTAACTATTTGTCTAATTATTGTTGGTATAATTTTATACTGCATGCGACGATGCCATGCGTATTCAATTATTTACTGTCAAATTACTGATTCACAATAACTATGCTTGTCAGTGGTGTCGTTGTTGAGCCAGGGCTGCGTTTCGCTTATACGTATCCCTCCCCCTAAATTTTAGCTTATCGACAGATCTTCCAAAAATACAAAATTTGGGGCTAACCGTGACATTTTTTCATTCTGGGAGAAATTCACAGTCAAAATTGAAATTTAGAGCACCTATAACGATGTCATCTTTTTTGTCGGAAATTTTTCAGCTTCCTGCTCCAATCTTGTGAAGAGCGGTTTGTCTGCTTTGCTAATGTCTCTACGCTTGCCACGTGCTCTCGGCTAAGAGAGCCTGTGAAATCAACGTGATCAAAATAAGAAGATCAGAAAAAGAATAATAATACAATGGATGATAATGAGAGTGTAGCCAGTATTTTTTCTTGAAAGAAAAGTGTGGGATAGACTATATAGTAGACTGTTATTTTATTGATCGATCGTCATACAGTTGTCACGCTTAAAACATGTTATTTCTAGCTTAAAGGTCAGTTTAAAATGTTAAAGATATCTGTAGTTCTTCATGAAGAACCCGCCTTAGAGCTGGAGCCTGGAAATGATTTATTTCGCTGTATTTTGGCATTTTTCTATCCCGGTTTGTCTAGAAACAAAAAAAATTGAGCTAATGCTCACAAGACGCGCGAAAGTCTATAGCAGTTCCGGTTCACGCAAAGTTAATATACAGATACCAAATTCTCTATCTGGATTGCATAACGATAATAGCATGGCGCCACCTTGTGAATGATATAGACTTGTGTCACAGCCGGAAATCGTCAAAAAATCAACAAAACCCCCTATTATGGCGTTCAAGGTTATTCAAGGTCATTGAATTCGGCGCCAATCGAGAGCCACTGTACGGCTTCCTATTAGCGATTAATAATAGGCCCTATCTCGCACCGTTACTGAAATTCAGCGACTTATTGGCCAAAAATCGCTTGCCCACCCCCCTTTCATTTAGCGCCCTCGTTCGGGGGTGACCCCCTTCGAATTTATGGAAAAGCTTTACGGTTCCTGTAACTAGAGTCTTTCAGGCACCCTGCGGTGAAGATTTGGTGATCTAGTTTGCACCATTTTTGACTGATCCACCCGTGTGACGGACGGACAGACAGACGGACGGACAGACGAACAGACAGAATTGCGACGGCTAAGACGCGCTGAAAGCAGTAGCTGCTTTCGCGCGTAAAAATGATACTTTTAGTAAAAATATGTCAACTTTTAGAGTTTTTTTATTACGTCGATATCTCAGACTCTTGGTTGAAGTCAGGGGGTCAAAAGAAAAGTTTCATTTTGTAGCACTGCATGCTCAGTTTTGTTTTGAAAGGTCTGTCAAAGCGTCAGTGGTTCTGCTAGTTATCTTAGCTTTCGCGCAGACTGTTCAGCGCTCAACTGATAGGCCTATGACTCCGTGTGGGTCCCATTTGCACGCTGCATTCGGTAGTAAAACGCCGACACGTGTTGTACGCAGAGCGGCAACGGTATTAACATAGCTCTCGGACGTCGTGTACGATAGTATAAGCACTTTAGAGCACTTGTCGTTCGGCTGGTCGCCGGTTTTTCAGCTACCGGCGGGCGGCTGCCTATCTTTTGCCATCACTCCTGGTTTGCTTCGACCACATGCAGCGTCCAGATTCACTTCAGTACTTAAGACGATCTGCGTACGTCAATCGTTTGTTCTCTGATGTAATTATTTTCAGTCAGTCTCCGCAGCGGTTGTCGCATGTTTTTTTCTTTTTTTGGAGAGTTTAGGCCTAGTAGCTTATGCAGCAGAAATCGCCTACGTGTAAGTTTGGCTGTGGTTAAAAATCTTTTGCGAGTGTTAAATTTTGTTTGTCTTTATTTTACATGTAACCATGTCTGAAACATGTACAAAAATGTTTTACGCTCTAAAACACTTTGGTAATTTTGCAAATGTTTCACACGTGGTTACTGTTTGCCTGTAAGCACGATCTTGGTGTATTGTTAAGGCAAATAAACAGCGTGCACCGTGCAGAGATCATAGGATTTGTTTTCAGTGCATCCATTGAATGGAAGACTGGATTTCGAATAGATGTAGGCCTACCAGATTTCGCATAATGCACAGTTTTGTTTTAGTTCTGTCGCGTGTCTATAGACGGTGGTTTGAGCAGACATAGGTGTGTCGGCTATGTGGCGAAGAAGTCACTATAACATTATGCCGATACTCCGTAGCGTATGTATAGAATTTGAAGAACGAGGACCAGGGCCCAGAGGACCTGGGTGTTTAAAGGTTTAGGTTTAAAGGGTATAGCTCTTTATGAGAAATCCATCTCAAAGCTACGGAGCGTCACCTGCCATATGACATCACACAGGTGAACTCGCCCCGCCTCAACCTTAGCCACACATGCCCGTACTCGATTTACCTAACCCGGAGGGATGGAAGGCTGAGTTGACCTTGGTGTTGGTTATATACCGAGATGGTTTACCTGTCCGCAGTCACCGATCCAAGCAGCAACTACTTGATAACGACAAGCGACCTTCCCGGGTGGGAAGTTGAACCGACGATCTCTCAATCATAAGTAGGCCCATAGCTTCCCACTGTTAGACTGTACCAAGCCACCCGAAGCTTTTATGTAAACTGCAGATGCATAATTTTTATGTTTCAACAATCAAAAGTGCGCAATATGTCAGCGCCGATGGGGCCATGTCAAATATGCCCTTTCTGCACATCTGACGTACCAGCGATAAAGGACACAGTTGAATGTCGATAACAAAATGACAACTATGTGGCATCACCCAATGCCACTGACGGTTTGTTAGTTCGGTATTCGGTAAACGTCTGTGTGTGTGACTGAAAACGGATGTGAGAGGCCAGTGTATATGTATATCCTAGTGGACAGAAGCGTATTTAACCTAAGGGTCCTACATAATTGGTCACACAGGCTACGCCAGGCCTGCAGTTCTGTACGTGTCGGATGGCGTAAACACTGACGGAGTTCTGGGCTTCGCGTGTACTTCGCTCGGCATTCTGCTGCTGTAGCTGCATGGGCTGGTTATATGCTGAACTGAACTGATGTACTGATAAATACCGGACGATTGTCGCCTACGGCTGCGTGATGCATCAACACATAGGCCTAGTTAGACCGCACGTTCGTAATGATAGAAATTGAACACATATGCGTAGCCCGAAAACAGCTATTATTTTGGTTACTGTTTGGTTTAAGTACCATAGCGTCTAGTTGCGGGGATTTTGGGAAAGTACCGCATGTCTTGGTCTGATCAGTAGCATGGTTGGCACTGCTGTTGCAAGGTGATGCCAACACCAGTTTGCTGACTAGTTGGAGCTCTGTACCTGTATAACTCAGTTGTAATGATTGGTTTTATTAGCCTATCAGCCTCTTCATTTGTGCGAGGGCCCCACAATCTAGTCCAGTATCCGGCCTTGACAGTCAATCCACAAACGGGATTCAGTTCAAAATGCAGTTTTAAGGAAGGTCGCGTTATTATTTTTCAAAGGCCTATTCATGACGCCATGTGTTAGACGTTTGGTAAGCTCAGCCTAGCCATCCCACCGTGTGAAGGCACGGTGAGTACCAACGAAAGCTGGAGCGTAAACCAGTGAGGGTACACCACTGTCTGTAATGAACCAACCGCAGACCAAGCAAGCCTCTATATGGGCGTAGAATGGACGCGATATGATGATGTAAGTTATGTGTCGTTGACAATGGCTGATGGTTTGAGAATGGTGCCGCCGTGTCTGTGCTTGCAGGACGTGCATGTCTCGGGCGCGCATGCGTTGAACGGGGTTCGACGTCGTCTGATATGCGGATCAGTCGCCAATGTCCGTCATGGCGCCGCTATCTCCGGCCGAGGTTCGGCTTCCGCACGTTTATAATGACGCTGGCGGCCATCTACTTCACTGCAATGTACGTCTTCCACTCGAGTCTGAACGGCGGCTCCGCCGCGGCAGAACCACCGCGCGACCTGCCACCCGAGAGGCCGTGGGAGACCAGTGGCAACCTACCACAGCGCCAGCGACAGACCCCCCGGGTACCCGAGCAACTGCAGGAAGCTGCCTTCGACAACATTCGACAGTTGGCGCTGCAGCAGCAGAACGCTGCCGGAGGCAATGATCGTGTAGATAGCCTCGTTGAGATGGTTCAAAACTCACCCGTACGACGTAGTCGGTCGTCGGACGTCAATGTACCGGCGTCATGCAACGCGTCAGCCGATAGCGAGCAGCAACCCCGTGTCGGCGAGTTTCTCCAGCTAGCCGGAATCTACCTGCTCTCGACGTTCTGGGACGAGCGGCCGAACGACTTCGACAACAGGCAGAATGGGACGCTGATACGCTTGATGGCGGTGGCCCGCGACAGTGCGCGACACGACCAGTTCGTCTGTGACTTCGGCGAGGCTGCTGGCCGGACGGCTGTCTCGTTCTACGAGATGTGTGAGAACCACCGACGACCTTACGGCAGTTTCATCTTGTCCTGTCGCGTTCCAGACTCCGTGCTCGACGCGCCGTGCGTTGTGACGGTCGTTGACGAGTTAGGCGGCACGCGCGTCCACGTACCGCTCAGAACACTGCGACCGCGGTCCGTCAGCCGCGACTTCACCGTCTGTGTACCGCCACTGTTCGGCGATATACAGCCAGCCAGGCTTGTCGAGTTCTTTGAGGTATAACCGCCACGCGCTGTTTTAGTATCGCTATGCAAAATAACACAAAAAAACCAGCACGATGCTGCTTGTGCTTATAACACCGCTTTCGGCTAACGTCACACGTTTTGCTGGGTATCAATAAATATCTGAATTGTGCTTAAGCTACAATTTCATTAATCATGTAATTACTTGCCAAGAAACCCAACTTTACTATACACGATATGTCAGTGTGACAGACATACGGACAGACGGACAAACACTGTATGGTGACAATACCACGCTTTGCAGTAGTGCGTCACGTATAGTAAAAGCTCGTGGCTATATGCTGCTGCATTTTAGTGGTTTAACGTTGTTGGACGATAGAAGGTTTATAAAGTCTACCACAGAGGCTATAACGTCCCGCTACATAACCAACCACTCACGTCAACTCAGCCTTCCGTCCCTTCGGAGTACGTAAACCGAGTATATACTGTCATGCCTTGCTTGGGTTAATGCGGACGCGTATTTACCACGTAACCAGGTGACTGAGGTAGCAGATAGCTCTGAGATGGGTTTCTATGAAGATCTATAGGCACGTGAAACCGTTTATATAAGCTGTACGTTCAGTCGTTGTTGTATGACAGTGTGACGTGTGTGATGTGTGGCATACAGTTGACGTTCATTCTGGGTGCCGATCAGATCGTCATCTATGAGTGGAACACATCACCCAAGACTCACGCCTTAGTTCAGCATTACGCCGCCAGGTGTCATGACAACCAGCGGTCGTGTAAGGTCGACGTCATTAACTGGCGACTGCCTGACAGCGTGTCCAATAACATCTGGTACAACGGACAGTCGCTGGCGATCCAGGACTGTCTGTACCGGCAGATGGCGTCAAGTCGGTACGTCGTTTTCAGTGACATTGACGAGTTCCTCTTGCCGCATAAACCAGCCAACTGGACTGAGCTGGCGAGGACGCTCAAACGACCCCTCAGTGTTGGGTTTCAGTTCCAAAGTGCCTTTTTCGACCCGTCCGCTCTCCCGCTGGAACAGCCGCCCGTCGAAGGAGAGATTGGGGCTGCACCGTCGCGGAGCAAGCCGGATCTTATGACGATGCGATCGATCCAGCGCTCCAAGCACTTCAGTAGCATTCGGACCAAGTGCATGGTGCGTCCGTACGAGATCTTCGAGGCGGGAATTCATCACATCAGCAAACCGATCTGGGCGCATCTGAGCGTCGAGCGTGTAGACACCGAGGTTGGCTTCGTTCACCATTACCGCAAGTGTTTCGACATGTACGGCATGAACTGTGCCGGTGTCGTCAGCGACTCGACCATTCAACGGTACTTCGACCAGCTCCACAGATCAGTGACAGACGCCTGGAAACAACTGGCCGGCATTTTATAGCTATTCATGTAGTGATGTTTCCTGGAAATCAGTGCAATCGATAAATTTGTCCAACGTATTACGCGCGAAAGCATGCAGATACTGCTGTAGCGCGTCTTAGCCATCGCAGTTCTGTCTGTCCGTGGCGCACGGGTGGATCAGTCAAAAACGGTGCAAGCTGGGATCACCAAATCTTTAACGTCGGCTGCCTGGAAGACTCTAGTTTTAGGATCCGTAATGATTTTCCATAAATTCGAAAGGAGTTACCCCAGCGAGGGCGCTATATGACAGAAGGGTAGGAAAAATTTGCAATTTCCAGCAAATAAGTCGCTGTATCTCAGAAACTGTGCGAGATAGGGCCTAGGTTACTTTTTATCACTAATAGGAAGTAGTATACGGGCTTTTGATTGGCATCGAGAGCAATGACCTTGGATGACCTTGAACACCAAAATAAAGGTTTTGTGGATGTTTTGGCGATTTTTGACCGCAAGACACATTTCAAGAGCGAATTGCGCCGAAATCAATACATATAGACAAAGACAAGCTGCACATGACGTTTTCAGCATTAAACGTATATTTTGACGGTCAAAGTCTAGATTATCTAGTTTCGAGGAAACCTGCGCACAAGAGCATCAAAAAGCGGTACCCCCGTAAAAGTTGTTATTTTACCGCTGTTGGCCAGTTTTTCGTGAAAACGGTTGCGGAGAAGCATGGGCATGCTGCCTTTTGCAACAAGCACTAGTGACGAGCTTTTTAGTCGTGTCAACATTGGTGACTTTGAAAGACTCTGAATTCCCAAAATTAGGGGTTTTATTGATTTTTGCGATCTTCTGCTGCGGCGCACACTGCGAGAGCGAATTTCGACGAAATGGCTGGAGATAGAATAACACAATTTGCGAACAAGAACTGCTATAGGCTTTTGCGCGTCTCGTGAGCATTAGCTCAAATTTCTTGTACAATTATAGTCATAACATGACTGATTATACCGAAGTGGCGTATACAATCAAAACTACATTACGCGACCGCTGACAACTGTGAATTTGTTGACTCAATATTGAACTGACTCATATTGTCTTGTATCTGGGTAATATTAGTATTAACAATGGTCATAATATAACGCTGGCAAAGACTTTAGGTGTTCAGAAGATATTAGATGTTCTTACTGATTATATTGTCACTGTACTTACGACGATGTTTCGTCTTGCTGTGTCTTTTGATAACGTTGTCCATTTTCAAATTTTAACTTGACTAGCAGGCAGTCTGCAGTCGTCACATTCAATAATGATAATTATCATATCTCAGTTTTTGTTTGCTGTGGTGCCTTAAGTGTTTTCAATGTCATCGTCATGTTTGCTTACAGTTGTTTTCATATTATGTTTGTATTTGATTATTTAGGCGGAATCGCTCTTGCAGCGCAAGCGCGTTTCGACTATCCATGCACATTTCCCCATACGTTGATCTGTCTGTCTGTTACCTTCGTTCGAAGGATTTAGATGTCATTTGGCAGCTACACATGTGGGTGGTGGAATCGATCAGCGATTTCGCTTTTTAGCGAATTATTTTTCTCTGTGTTAACAATGGTTGTGACATGTTAGTGACTCTTTGTAGTCGTTGTCCACATTTTCGTTTCCGTTTGTTTACATTTTCGCAATGCAGACATATGCAGATATTGTTGACTTTTGCTCGCATAATTTCGCACTAATGACCAACGTAGTTGTTACTACTAAATACCAGTTTCGTTTTGATTTTGTCGCTTATGAAGAAATTGCTGCATTCCACTGGCACAGCATGTTGAGCGATGATAGGTTCAGTCAGCTTGTATCGTGTCAGTGACGGATCTAGGCTTCAGCCAGGGGGAGAACAGAGTATTTCCTCCCTCCTCCCCACTCTTCTCTTCCCCATTTTTTCCCTTCCGCTTTTCCTTTTTCTTTGTCTCTTTTCTTAAAATAGGACTCTTTGAATTCAGTTAGGGGTCTGGGAGAGCACTGTGAGCTCCCCAGCGGAGGGGAGCCCAGCCTAAATTGAATTTGGTGCAGTTTTCCTTAATATGTGACATATAGTGGCAACAATTTTCATAATTTTCCTGACACACGAACTTATTAATTATCAGTTCCAGCAGAGCATATAATGTGTTTACTTATGCATAGGGGCTCAAGGGAGGGGGGCGCACGTCCGCCCCCACCACCCCCTCCCCTTGAATCCGCCACTGTGTCGTGTACGTTGATTCTGTGATACCTAGTTCGTTGTTGTATGATATCATGTCCCTCTACTGCTTAATTTTTTTTTTGTTTTTTTTGTTTATTGCTTTGCTAGTATATTTTAAGTGTTCTTCATTTACCTTGTGGCAGACTCAGAAACGCTGTCATATATTTTGGTGTTGTTGTGAGTGTATTAGTAAAGCTACGCGTCCGGCCTACAAAAGTGCTGCCACGTGTTCACAAATATTCTTACAGTGCTCGTATTTTGAGGCTTTTTAAAACATGGAATAGTTAAAAATTGACTTGTTTTAGAAAGAAATGGTCTGATTAAAACAAGTGGGCGAGTTTGGATTTTGTTAACTAGTGGTTGCTCAATTTTACTGTTATGCGTAATTGCAGCCAGCGAAGTACCTTTTGTGTATTTGTTTTTCATCAGTGCATATGGAGAGCATGGTTTTTTTTATTAAGAGTTCTTAGAGCACACAAATTAACAGTATTATTATCGATAAGGTAGGCTAATGTCAGGTTATTGAAACAGTGAAACACTTATGATATTTGTGACTTAGCTATTACTCACGTTACCTTCGGATGAAAAAGCATCTTGCGAGCGCTTGGTACTTTATACGCGATCATTGCTGTGTCCCCGCGTCATGTGAATAGTTTCTGGGTGCATAGGCTATGATCACATTCACACATGTATACCGTACGCTTATGTACTGTAAGCCTGTGTAACCAAGTGCCTTTTCAGCTGCGTTTGATTTGCTTTTAAATTTTTTTTATTAACGAGGAACATTATGTGTTATATGTAGATTGTAGATATCTCAATTGCAAAGGCATAATTACAAGTAATGGCTCGTGACGCTTAGTGCAGTCCTTATTGTTACGCAGATTTTATGCGTACCTACGTGGGCGTCCGTTCATGGTTCTGCATTTCAGCATTTTCAGATGAATATATCTCAGCAACCGAGCGTTAAATTCACGTGATTCTAACCCCAAAAGGTTTAGGTCTTGACATCAATATATTTGAGGCCGCATATCACATAACTGTGCAAGATAAACGAGTGATCAGCATTGACCACCAGTACCGAACCAATGCCCCAACTTGTCCACAACCGTTCTTTGTTTTCCTTCGTGTCCACAGTCTGGACAGTCCACATCACCTCATAGGACTGCCACTCTCTGGTCCCCGTCTGGCACCGTGTCGTCATTGATCATTCTCTTCGTCATTTGCCCAGCCAAGTGCCCCCAGCATTTATACGAGCCTTTTCGACTTTGCGCTATAGCCGTCGCGAGCCACTTCGCCTACCGGATTGTAAGACTAACTAACTCGTACTCATTTCCAAGAGTTTTTTAGAATCTACACGACTTGTTAATTTCCGAACTAGAACGTCAGCGCATGATTGTTCGGTAAAAGAAAATCAAACAGTCTAAAACAACTGGAGACGGTCGCCGTCGACTCCGTTTAAGTTTATTTTATCGTTTTTTTTTGTGCAGTAAAACTACTATAAAACAAAATACCATGCGAATCAGCTGTTTTTATTGCAGTGCATGCGAACCACTGCAATAGAATACAACTTTTCTGCAAGTTTATAGGCCTAGTGCCGCGTTCCGATGAACAGTAAAGGGAGTCGACGGCGACCATCTCCAGTTGTTTTAGTCTTGTTTTACTTTTTATCGCATGTGTGTATGAACTCTTGGAAGCTTGTATCACCATCATTTTGTAATTGTGTCATGTATTTATGTCCACGGTAACCGTTCGTCATGTTCGTTGACGTTATATACTTTTCACTATAATTTGATATAACAATTGTTTATGATATTAGCATTGTTTAGTGTGTGCAGTATACAGGATGGTTCAAAAACGGCACAAAGTTTATGGCACGATAATTTTGCAACCGTACGTCATAGAGTCATGCGGTTTTCATTTTGCTGAAAACCGAAAGAAATTCTTTACATGAATAATGTCAGTATTTGAATACAGCAGTTAAATATTCTTTGTTACTGCCGCTGGCAATTGAACGATGCAAAAACAGCATTACTCTCGACATCGCGGTCCATAAAAACGTGTCACTATTATTTTTTGAATAGCTCCGTGAAACATTGACCAATTTTGATAATTTTTTGGCATGCGACATTAAAAAAAACTTGACGCGAATGTTTGTAGTTTTAAGGTTTAAAAGGTTTAAGGTGCCTTAAGGTTGTCGCTACACTACCTTGTGAAATGCATCATCGTAGTTTGACCATTGACAACAATGAATTCACACTGGGCAGTGCATGCGTCAGCTCAGAAAATTACTGAGACCGCAAAATCATTGAAAATCTGTTGCTTCGTTTTTATTTTAAAGTTTTAAGTCGACAAACTGAAATGATACATCAACGGCAAGTGGGACGCTTGAGTCATGCAGTTACTGAATGTGCTCTTGGCGAATGGTGTCAACGTCTACCGCTTGCGTTTGTGTTGCAAGAGGACATTTTGAGCACATGCTGAAATGAAGATGATGTGATGTGACACGTGTGTATTTGTGTGTTTGCTTGTGTGCATTGTGTTGAGGCTGTATACCCCACTCAGGGGTGCCAATTGGCACCTTTGCAGGTATCGTTTTTGGACAAGAATATAGCACCCAAAAAGGTGCCATCTCGCGCCATCTGTTCTTAGAGTGTACATTTTATTGGTCCTACTTTGACGTTTCGTTCTTGAAAAGTTGATATTATTTTCTGTAGCGTGGCTGCTCGGTTATCAGCAAACACACTTACAGGTGCACTGACAGATGACGTCCATTAATCTTTTGGGGTCACCTGACGTCATCGGTCACGTGATCATTAGATCTGTTAACCCCGACCATCCTACTCTAGAACCAAACCGGAAGTGAATCCGATGCTCGGTTGCTGAGATATATCCATCTGAAAATTTTTAGATTACTGTTGAAAGGAATAGCATATCAAGCAGTATGGCTTATGCTTGTCTGACAGATGCTTATCTTTATTAACTTGTTACGTTTTAGCGGTCTGTTTTTCAACTGTGTTAAATATATCACCAAAGATCTTCGGCGACTGTATTTTTCCATGTCGATTAACACTTGATAGTTAAAATTACTATAGCTGTAAACCAGCATTAAGTGTTTGTAAAAGTGATACGGTACAGGGGGAGAATATGAACACCTTAAGCGAGTTAATGATTATTGCAGTGATACATAGCCGTATATAGCATGGCAATAGGTTCTGGATGACAGATTTTTGAATGGTTCATCGCTGACGACAAGAAAAGTACTAAAATGTGTTAAAATCTGAGAAAGATAAGTGTTTGAAATTGAAAATAAGCATTAAAGTGTTCATATTCCCGGCAAGGAGGGTAATATGAACACACGTGTGGGTAATATGAACAGGGTGCGTTCATATTACTCTAAAGTCGTTAAAATAGAACTGTTCATATTACCCTAAGCACAAATCACGAGAATGTAATAAGCTAGAAAATTTACAAAAGAAGCCTAAATAAACGTGTTAGTATCGCAAAAAACAGCTACATATATAGGACCTGTTCATATTAACCGCAAATGTTAATACTACTGTTCATATTACCCCACTACCATACTTTCAATGCCATGGTTATATTCCCGACGCTAGTAGTACTCAATAAATTTGCTTTTAGGCTGATAATGCAGCACTGATTGTCGCCATTTTTGCTGTATGGCGTAACTAGAAAAATTAGTAGGCTGTATCAATCAAGATAGAGTGCTATTCGTGACGTAGTGTAAAATTAACAACATCAAATGCAAACGTAGAATTGAAAAAAAATTCACAAAAAAGGTTGACCATGATATAAAAACAGTTGTCTGTAAAAGTTTTTTTTATGTGTGCAGCACACCAAACACGACGTCTTCAGTGTGTCACAAGCTTAAATACAATATACGCAGAAGGACTAAATAAATATCATAAATAGAAAAACCATGTTCATATTACCCGCATGTCCATATTCCCCCCTTTACCCTACACTGGTAAACAAGATCATACATCTGCTAAAATATTTAGGAGTTTGGTTGGGGGAGCAGCAGTCCTAGGAGAGATTACTAAAATGCGTGCACAGAACTAGTAGGCTACACGGAGCGTCGAAAAAAATTGTGCGCTGGGCATGGCAAAAAAACAGACTAGCAGGCAAATAATGACAAAAACAATAATCTTTTTTTCTGTGGAGGCTATTGAAGTCTACTGTTTTACTGGGTTAGTAATTAGGCCATGCACCGTGGACCAGTGTGACGTTCGTACTTGGACTGAATTACCGATTTACGGTGTTTTCTGAAGTCAACCACGAGCGAACAACATGTGATACGCGTGTAGACAAGCCGGTTTATTTTCGTCTCTAAACAGGGGCAATGTGCGTTTTTATCGGCAGACGAGTCCAGCTGCTAGGTTCAAACTTCACTTGCTTTGATTTGTTGTTGATTTGTTGTACAACATCCTATACAACAAGCTGCACGACAAATCAAATTACTGGAGTTTGGCTCTTCGTGGGCGTCTGACGACAGTATAAAGTCCTCATCAAAGTACGGAGTAGGCCTAAACATTCGTCAGCGACAGTAGCAGTAGCAGTAGCAAGTCATTCTATTTGACTTGTCCGTCGTGTGAAGTGTGGTTAAGTCATAGAAGGTATAGGCTAAGCATAGACGCACGCAGTTGTTCCGATGATGACGTCACCGAAATGCCACCCGCTGATTGTCGCAGCTCTGGTTGCCATAGTAACAACAGCAGCAACAACTTGTGAGCCTCGTTATTCTGTTTTCAAGTACTTAGCTGGCGCTTAATTTGCGTTGTATACTCTGTAACGTTAACGAGGAGAGAAGGGGGCAGAAGACACAAGGCTTTTGGTCTCAATGCCAAGGCTTACGTCTGGGGTAGTAGGGTATATTTCCGTGTCTGCATGGTTAGGCCTATACACTGGGTTTTATTTTTTGGTAGGCCCTGCGCGAAACATTGCAAATTGGTTTGTTGTGTTCTGCAGAAAATCTGTAGATTAATGTTGAAGAAAATAACATCAAACAATCTGGCTTATAATTTGAATGTTAGGCCTATGTGACAAAATCTGTGCCATTCTATAACATAGTATATAGTAAACAAAAACGTAGATATTTCGATTAAAATATTTTAAAAATATGCACTATCCCTTAGATTTTTGTTTTAGAATTGTTTTGGTTTTATCTCTCATAAAAGTGGCCGTCAGACTTGAACCAAAGACAGCGGATAAAAGGTCAGAGCCTTGGACTCAAAGCCTTAAGATCAGGCTAATGGGAAAAACAATGGAGTAAACGTTGACGCTGCGTGCATCGTGCACAGTGCACAGCATGAAAATGTCCTTCAATGCACAGCATAATGCCACAATGCTCTCATTATTGATTGACGCAACGCAAAACGGGTTGACTGAAAATGCCGGACATGAAAATGACGGACACGAAATTGACAGAGGTGAAATTGGAGGACAAGATAATATATCGTTTGAAAATAAATTGCATTACAATGCAGTGTGCAATTCTTTTTAAAACAACGGCAGAACACAAGTCACAACAGCAAATGGAGTTGTATAATATGCATATGTATAATATGTTAAAATGCATAAAATATCACGAAAACATCAATCTAAAATTAGCTACAGGTAAGCAATGATAAACCGAAGTCTACTAAATATAGGCCTATATATTCAGCCACTTGAAACATGTCTTGCATTTTTATGTACGTTAACTTTATGACTGTCAATTTCATGTCAGGCTACTTCATGTCTTGCCAATTTGTCTAAATTTGTCCTTCATTTTCATGTCCGTCATTTTCAGCGCCCCCCCCCCGCAAAACATACGGTAGCAGCTTGAAGCCTTGAGCTAATGATGTTCCAATCTGCAGTTTTATCATTATGCAGCATGCTATTTGTTTCCCGCTGTGTTTAGGAGACTTTTTGATTACGCAATTAACATTAAACACGGTACTAGACGTTGATGGGACGCAAAATTACCAGTGACTTTGCACGACTGGCATATAGGGCGTATATAGCTTGTAATGTGTTTCTGCAGACGCTACGGATGTCGTTAATGACGAAATTGCGACGGAAGACGGCGTCGAGAATGAAGAATTTGACGACCGAGGTTTGATTGCTCTCATATAGGGCCTACAGTGAGTAGCAGTAAAAATATCCCTGTGGAAAAACTGTAATATTTTCAGATGGTTAATAGTTATGAATGAAATTTTTATTATTATTAATGAGAACATTTGCCACAGACAAAACAAGTTGTGTGCAGTATTATAAAAAACTGTTTTATTGTCTTGTGTTTTTTTGTTGTTAAAAACATGTTATCCGAATTTGAAAATACGCTGCAGTTCTTATTGGCAAATTGCATTGGAACTTTTTTTGGTGTGCATCACTCGACACTTTTTGGTCTTCACTATAATACATGTTGTGTGTCATTATTAGCCGACCGTACTTAAGTAACAGTCGAGCTATTGGCACGAGTTGTCGTCTGTCCGTCTGCAACGAATGTATTGTTGCTAAGCTTTAGGTCATAAGGAAAAAACTTTTTACACGAATAATTAACCATTTAGTACAAGGAAAACATTATCAAATTAAGGGTTAAATGGAGAGGGTAGAAAAATTGTGCTTTTTCAAAGAAAAACTGGCCATGTCTTGGAAACAGTGAGAGATACGGCCAAGATTACTATTGATCACTAGCCTAATAGGAAGTAGCATACGCCCTTTCAGATGAAATAAAAATCATTGACCTTGGATGACCTTGAAGGTCACTGATAACCAGTACAGTTGACTATCCTAGCGACAGCTGGGCTTTTTGTTCAGAGTCTGACACAGACAGTGCAGTGACTTCGATTATGAACTAGCTGACGTACCTACGGTGCGTTGTCGTGGACTTGCAGTTAAACGACGCTGACGTTTTACGCATGTTTTTTTCGATTTTTATTACAGCTAAAACGTGTTTTATGTTTTTTTCATTCACAGGATAATGTTTTAACGATTGTATGACAGTGACTGCTGCCGGTTTTTGATTTTTTAGCAATAACGGCGCGCGTGTCGAGTGACGACAGATTCGAGTGGCAGGAGAGACAAGACGCTGAGCGTTCTCCGATATCGTATCGTCGCTCTGCTCACTACCCGTTCCATCAGCACCGTCGTCAGTATCATCGTCGTCGTGGTCCATTCGGCCACGGACCACCAAGGCGTCGCGGAGGTGGTCGTGGCGGGTGCATGATGGGTGGTGGCGGTTGCATGGGATGCAGACAGCGCAGACAGAATGTACGTAGCCAAGGGTTGCTAAAATAAGGATCTCCTTGACGTAGCTTCTCACACTTCTTCGCCTGTATTCTTCTTACTTCTGTCAGACCGCCTAATAACCTTTGCTCTGTCGGCACATTGTGACTGCAGCTGCTGGCAACGCTAGTGAACTTTGCATCATTTAAGGCCTACTTGTGTTTGTGAATAACTTTTAGCAAGGAAGCAAATTTATAGAGAGTGTGATGTCGGCCAGAAGCCTGCTAAAAGTTGACGCTGCAGTTGTACTGTTATAAAAAATACTTATTTGCCATCATATCATAATATAACGGTAAATGAGCAAACAGGAAAAAAAACAAAAACTTAGTTTTAACTTAGTTTTAACTGATAACTACTGTCAAGATGAGCCAGGAATGTCTTACTTCGTTTCTCAATCATTATGGGCTATGAAACCCGCGAATGAATATAATGAGCTGATTGATTAATGACAATAGTTAGCAAATTAACGATGCATTGTTTTTTGGGTTCTACAGGGTGCGGCAGAAAAAAGTAGCCTCTAAAGTTTTTTGCTGTTTTCTTAGCAACCGTTTAGCATTTTAACTGGAAAATTTACAGATTTATTTACTAAAGTGTTCTACGGCTAAATGCCAAATAAAATTTGATTCCATTGAAAAATGACGAAGTTATAGATTTTTTAACATGACCGCTTACCGATTTTTCAGCGTGAAAAAAATGTTCAAGCTACAACACCAGTTCA
>Ga0209367_1005733_pt1 | contig 17188 bp, 8 predicted proteins | sample WorMetLIZISLAND2_FD_187412 | JGI IMG/M metagenome (GOLD analysis project Ga0209367, IMG submission 187412) | Marine gutless worms symbiont microbial communities from Max Planck institute for Marine Microbiology, Germany - Olavius geniculatus... ... | reverse complement strand
AATTTGGAACATTTGCGTTTAACACGGTAAGGTGATGACGCAAATTAGGTGAGGTGGAAAATGAGTGCACCTCGCATATATTTGGATCGTTTGCCATCTTTCTGCCAAAAATTATCAAAATCGGTGAAAATTTGACGCAGTTCTGACAAAAACAAATCTGCTTAGTTTTTTTGAGACACGGTGCAGTATACCCTACTTGCTACAGGGGGCCCCACAGGTGCAGTGGACAAGGCGAGAAGGCACACTGCTGATGTCGATTAAACATCTAGCTGGCGTGAGCCATTTTCGCTTTCGATTACTAGCAATTAACAGCCGTAGCTTATCTCCGGGGTGGACAGGCTCTTACACCTGTTCAGCGCTGAGGCTGTATCAGCTCGCCCCAATGCGCGTCCCCGAATGTAACCAGAAGGTTACAGGTAGCTGCCATAAAGCCGTAACGGCTGTGAAGCCGTGAATAGATGGCTGTAAAGCCGTAAGTAGACGGCTATAAAGCCGTAGTCGGCTGTGAAGCCGAAACCAGCATTAGAGCACTGGTAACGTGTAGCAACCTGCCTACATGAGTTTGGTCAGCTCTTAGTTGCTCCTCGCCTCCAGATTTTAGAAATCTTTCGGGTCATCGGTGCTAAGCCCCACCACCATGGCAAGGTGGCTGACCTCAGTGGGGAGCAATTAACAGCATTGTGAATACTCTATTTTCTGCGCATTTCTCCCCATTTCCGTGGTAATGCCACGGTATTAATCCCCATTACCGCGTTATTACCGTTGTACCCATTACCGTGCAGCTCTCTAATTGTCGCACGAAGCACAGCATATTTTTTCATATCTTTTTGATGTTTTTGTTCGAACTTGGTCACACTGGCTCTTCTAGACAGCATTATCACATGGATGTCTGTCTGGAGGATAACAGGGAGAGAGAGAGAGAGAGAAGTTTATTTGCCAGTTTATTCGCCAGGGAAGATTATTAGAACTACCATTATGTTAATTACATATGCATGCGTATAATGGAGTTCTTATAGTGTTAGGTTTAGCTTTTTGTATTTTGTGCTTTGTGTTTCTGTAAAGGTTAAACTTGCTGTTCCATTATTATGTGTTTGTGTGCATTCCGCCTGGAAAGGCCGTCCTCGAAATGACCTATACTGTGTCATGTGGGATGTTAAACCCTACTCACTCACTCACTCACTGGTTCTTTTAAGGTTTTCTTTAGCACAGTCTATCCATTTCTGTTTAGTGGTTTTTCTCTCGACGATGTTTCACTTGGCTGTCACTAATTAAACTCTTCTGGTGATTGTGTCAGAGCTAATACATACAAGTAACACATTTCCAAGCCACTTTTATCTTTTCATTCTGTTTTTGGTGGCCTCGCCCAACTTGGGGTGACTGATAAACTAGACAGTAAAACAGAAAATGCAAGAAAAGCACAGCCAACGCAAAGGGGAACATGCAACAGCAGTGCATGTTTGAAAGCCCAGTAAAACAAAATCAGTCACCAGAGAGCACCAGACGACTGGCGGCTAATTGTCTATAGTGTTTTACTTGTACTCACCCATGACCTGTTTTGCTCTGCCAACGCCGTATCAGCTGGAAATCGCAAATTTTCTTTACCCCCTCATTTAGCACCTTCGTTTGGGGTGACGCCCTTAAAATTTATGGAAAAGCTTTACGGTTCCTGAAACTAGAGTCTTCCAGGCAGCAGATGATGAAAATTTGGTGATCTTAGCTTGCACCGTTTTTGACTGATCCACCCGTGTGACTGACAGATAGTTGGACGGACAGACGGACAGGCAGAATTGCGATGGCTAAGACGTGCTACAGCAGTAGCTGCTGTTGCGCGTGAAAATGCTTAAATTGATGATAATGGTGATACTAGCAGAAATGAAAGAAGTTGTTAGAGCATTCTTATGGTGTTGATGGTCATTCCATAGTATAAATGTGAATGTGTTGTGCATGGTGGTTACAGACGTTGCTGTTACTGAGAATGCAGAGTTTCTGCTGTTGAGTCAGGCAAGTAAAACGTTGACAACATACTGCTTATCGTCAAAATTTTTAACTATGTTTCTGTTGACAAGTAAGTAAGTGTGCTCACTGCTGATAGCTGATGCAATGTGAATGAAGGAGTCACAGTGCACTGCACAAAAGGAGAGGTTTTCAGTTGTTGTTTGAAATGTTCAGAACATAATAATTTGTTGTAAGGGATTTAGTCGGCAGATTGGAGGATAAAATGATGCTGGTGTGAAGTATGCATTGTTGTGAGTGAAGATGGGTCCTTGATCGTATTGTGAGTGATGTTATGAATATAAATATGTTATGACAGTATGGTACATTGAAGCGAGTGTGTATTACTGTATTTCCATATAGGATGAATATGTGGAACATTCTTCATGCATTGTTCAGTGCAAATCCAGTCATTCTGGACAATCTGTCTGCAGCCTGGACGTCGATGGAGTTATGAAGTATGTATTGGGAATGTAAATTAACGATATCAATATAGGCATTTTATGACAATACGAGGGCTGTCCCATAAGTTTCTGGCCTCAAAATATTAGACAACAACATTTTTCCACAATTTATACATGAGTGAAACGTACATTTTTACACACGATAGCAGAATGCTTTGCGCATCTTAGTTATCGTCTAGTCGTCCATCTGTCTGTCCGTCTCTCCGTCTGTCACACTCTGGCACTTAAACAAAACGGTGCAAGCTAAAATCACAAAATTTTTACCGTGGGTTGCCTCAATGTCTCTAGTTTTCCATGACAAAATTTTGTGCCCCTGGGTGTGGCAGTTTCCCTCGAACGAGGGCGTCGAAGAGGGTTACCCCCTCTAAAAGACATTATTTTGACCTTATCGGCTCTTCTTGTGTGAAAACAGTTGCAGACAGGTACACACATGTTGCTTATCATAACAAGCGCTGATGACAGACTTTTAGATTTATCAACATCGATAATTTTGAACGACTGTGAACCCCCCAAAAAGGGGTTTTTAGTGAATTTTTTTTGCAATTTTTGGATGCAGCGTACATTTCAACACTGAATTGTGGCAACATGTCTGGAGATAGACCAAGACAACCTGTACATGAAATTTTCAGCATTAAACGTAGATTTCAGCAATCCAAGTCCTAACCCTCTAGGTTCAAGGAGGTCAGTGCAGGCGGGCGTGAAAGATGGCTACCCCCTGCTAAAAAGTGGTTATTTTACTGCAGTTATCTCGTAGCATGAAAATGGTTGCAGATAGGTAGGCCTACAGGCATGCTGATTATCATAACAAGCACTGGTGACAAGTTTTTACGCGCGAAAGCAGAATGCTTCGCGCGTCTTTGCCATCGTCTGGGCGTCCGTCCATCCATCTGTCCGTCCGTCCGTCTGTGACGCTCGTGATCTGTATCAAAACGGTGCAAGCTAGGATCACGAAATCTTCACTGTGGACTGCCCCCAGGTCTCTAGTTTATCGTGACAAAATTTTGTGCCACTGGGTGCAGGGGTTCCCCTCGAATGAGTGCGTCAAAGAGGGGTACCCCCCTTAAAAAGATGTCATTTTGCTGTTATTGGCTCGAATAATGTGAAAACGGTTGCAGGTAGGTACATACATGCTGCTTATTATAACAAGCACTGGTGACAGGCTTTTTGGATTTATCAACATCGATGACCTTGAACCACCTTGAATCCCTCAAAAAGAGGTTTTTAGTGAATTTTTCGCAATTTCTGGATGCAGCGCATATTTCAACAGTGAATTGCGACGAAATGGCTGGAAGTAGACCAAGAGAACTTGCATATGAAATTTTCAGCATGGAATGTAGATTTTAGCAGTCCAATTCCGGACTCTCTAGATTCAAACAGGCCTGTGCACGTGGGTGTCAACGAAAGGTACCCCTGTAAAAAGTGGTTATTTATACTCTGTTGGCTTGTCTAGCGTGTAAATGGTTGCAGATAGGCACAGCCATGCTACTTATCATAACAAGCACTGATGAGGAGCTTTTTATGAATGTCAACATCGATAACCTTGAATGACCTTGAACCGTAAAATATTGATCTAACGTGATTTTTTGGCGATTTTTGGCTGCAAAAGAGTGAATTACGACGAAATGGATGGAGATAGACTGAGATTACATGCGAACAGGAACTGCTATAGGCTTTCGCGTGTCTCATGAGCTTTGCTCAAATTTCTTGTTATTGATGTCAACGTTGATGATCTTGAACCCGCAAAATAGGGGTTTTTGGTAACTTTTTTGCAATTTCTGGCTACGACACATATTTTAAGAGTGAATTGCATTGAAATGGCTGGAGATGTACCTGGACAACCTGCGTATGACATTTTTAGCATAGAACATACATTTTTTAAGAATCTAAGTTTTAGTCTTTTAAATTCATATAGTCTTCCACACAGAGGCCTCAAATTTAAGTACACTTTTAGGATGCATTAATATCTTATTGCTGTAGGCCTACACTGATTGTGAAAGTGGCAGGACCATAGCTATCGCACGTCATGTGAGCTTTGCTTAAATTACTTGTTCACTGACTTATACGAGTCTGATGCAAATATAATGTCGTTGTAATTTATGACGTTATGTGCATTAAATAGTAACGATTTTCAGATTTAGGCTATCCTACATTCACCGATTCAAATGATAAATTTATGAGCATACGTGACAGAGTTTTCACAAAATCACATGCTGTGTGTCCCCATTTTTTTTCAAATCCAGCTGAAGACTGGAAAATTGTCATGCTAGTAGTGAGCCTGATTTGATGATGTTTGCGCTAGCACTCCAAATCGTTTTGGTTTAGTGCTTTATGATGTCATAAATTATGATGTCATATCTGCAGCAGACTTTTTTAAGTCAGTAAAGGATGTATGTTTCACTGATGTATAGATTGTTGAAAATATTGTAATCTAATATGTCATTGTCGAGGCCGGAAATTTTTGAAATGGCCCTTTTATACACACCTACACAGTGCTGTAGTGTTGATGTCGATGGTATGAAGTATGATTTTGCTGCATCTCTCATCTTGTTGTCACATTATTATTATTATTATTATTAATTATTATTAAGTAGTTCAATAGTTCATTAATATGCAGGAAGACTGTTTGGTGCAGATGGGCCCAGCACAGAAAGATGCACTCTTCTGCCACCAGTTCTATTAGTTTCACCGACTAACCAGCTGTCATTACAGACAGGTTAAAATAACCTTTCTTGGTCTCCTTAGATGGCATGACATCATATCGTCGAAGTCTAATCTGGCCACCTGCATCGATACATCATTGAAGGTGTTTTAGTTCACCGCAGAACACGGCTAATCAGAGTCAATCATATGCAATCTCTGTTACGCGCATGATTGTCGCAACATTACTGACTTTTCGCAAACAGAACCACGAAAAAATAGTAAATTTAAACAGTCAACAGCGCACATGTGTCTCACGCACAAAGCACACACTCATTATTGACGTTGACAGCAAGCAGCATCGATGTCGTATAACTGTATATCCACCAAACTTTTCAGCATTTTTACGCATAGTTGAAAAACTGAAATGTTTGTTGTTGCTTACACTGTATAGATAACATGAACAGTTAGCCTTGTCTTCACTGTTTTGCGGGTCTGTGAGTCGTTTGTGGCATATGGCACTATGCAGATGTGTTTTAATTGATTGATTGTATAAATATTATGTAACAGTAAGCCAATGTAGGTCAGTGGCTACAAGCAATCAGTGCCATTAATTTGCAGTTTTTGTAGTTGTTTTTTATCTGTTGTATATGCTGAATTATAATATATCCTGTGTATTTCAGGGTTTGGTCGTTTCAGCCGAACCCGTCAACTATAGCCAGCACAATGTCCAAGTCTGTACTCACATCGCTGGAGTGGGCTAACCGGGCCGACCGACTGGTACTATGCTGTCTGCTGTTACATCCATTGCCTGTAGTTTAGGTCTAATGCAAGTCTGTTAAGTATCATGTGATTGTTGGTGGCTTAATAACTATGCTGGTGTAAGTAAAGTTTTTAGATATTTTCTAAAAATAATTAAATATCAAAGTAAGAGGTAAGTAAGTAAGTAAATAAATAGGTAAATTGTGCACCTGCTGCTGAAAAGTTATTTTCATGATTATGACAATTAGATAATCTGCTTTTTATGTTTTACTGTATTTTTATAGCAGATGACAGTGGTACATGTCGCACAGTGTTGTGACTATAAAAGTTTTGTTTTTACTAGTTGTCTGTTTTAAATCTGTAATTGATTACGTGTCGTGTGTATTTTTAGGTTAATTTGGCTTATCTTGTTGTGAAAAGTAATAAATTGAACTGAACAGTGCTCTGTTGTGCATTACCCAAAAGAACATTTTTATCGATGCTGTTTAGTGCCAAATTACTGTGATCGTACGTTATTATTTTGGTCAGTTTTGCAGTGCAGCTAACGTTGTCTATGTCTGCATGTTACAGCTGCTGCTTGGTACAAAAGTTGGCAGTGTTCGTGTCTTTGACGTCCGAGAAAAGAAAGTCATCAAAGACGTTGTCACTGATACCACCTGCCCTAGGTATGGTATTATTCTCGTTATAGTGTTGTATGATTGTTTTTGCCTGTACAAGGTGACTCATCACAGCGTAGCATAGTTATCTGCCCCAGGTATGATTCACATTACAGTGCTCTGTGGTTGCTTTTTATTTGCCCTGGGGGTATTATTCCTGTTACAGTGCTGCTTAATTCTAGTCATTAACATTGTAGTTTGACATAACTGTGTTGAGTATTGGACTCACTACACTCAGTATTCTGATGAAATTTTGAGGAGCAATAGGAATTTGGTGGTATTCTACCACTGCATATTTTGTGGTTGATTCTGGTTTATTATTCATGATTTTTCACCATTGGCAGACAGCAGCTTTTTAATGTTAACTTTAAAGTTCTTTGTATTTGCCAGGTGGCATTGCCATTTGTAGCAGATCTTTGAGAACTGAGGCTGTTTCTGGCTATGACTCGCCATGACATTGGGATTGTGTCAGTTGCTAGCAGACCTCAAGGCTTGTGGTCGATATTGTTACAGGATTGCATCAATCGCTAGCAGTCCTCAAGGCCTGCAGTTCACATGCAGTGCTGTGGGCCGGCTTCTGACAACCAATCCCACGGGAGATCTGAACGCACCCAGAGTTGGCAAGCTGTCAGTCTGGGATCTGCGCACTATGAAAGCTGAGGTATGTCGGCTTTTGAACACACTGATCCATCTACTTTGAATGCTTTGCAGAACACTCTGAAATTCAGTTCACACTGTTAAACCACTTTCAGATGTCATCCAAAACATTTTTACTTCTCGCATTACTAGCACATCGCTCGTGTTCGAGGTTGTTACAGTTAACACACTATATAAATTACTAACTTGCTTACTTACTTACTGTTGCAGTACTTGTAGTAGTACTTATACTCGTAGTAGCAGCAGCAGCAGCATCAACAACAGCAAAGATGATGACAACAATGCCTTATTCTTATATTTTTGCTGCAGTAACCTTTTCCTGGAATAGGTGGGCCTGGTAAGCAAAGTACAAAGTCAGTTGCTGTAAATTTAGTTTCTGCATATGCCTTATGGTCTGTGACACTGCTGTTACTGTTTTAACTTCATATCGTGATTTATTAACTGACTTCGTAGTATTTGTGTTTTCTCCATCTCTTAACCCACTTCCTAGTTTGTACTGTGCCACTTGTGACCCTTTGGCACTTTGAATGCTAATTGTTCAGGTTGTTTGGTTGCTCATGTAATTGATGGTGCAGTACAGCCAGTTAGTATTATTGTTACCAACTTTAGCGTCTGTGTAACGATGTGCGAATGCTGTTTGTAGCAACATTTGTCATTGTCTCCGGGACCAATCGCCGTCAATTCTCTTGTCTATAATCACAATGGACAACTCCTACTTACTGGTGCTGCCGACGGTCGTGTACGTCTGTATGGTTTGTGTCACTCATTTCTGTGGTTGATTGGAGTTTGGATTTTTTAGGTATCAGCTGTTACGCTTCGTATTTAAGCCTTTCATCAGTGTTAGACAAAATGTGGTACGTGACATTACGGCGTCACCGTTTTGATGCTACTGTTATGGCGCCGCCATTACAGCACTCGCTGTTACGGCGCTGTGACAATTCAGCACTAGGGACGATACGGCACCGGTGTTACGGCACCATACGTGATGTCGCTGAACAATGAGAGCAGGAAGTCAGCGAATCCAGGGGCATCTATGATGGCCTCCTCAGTGCCTGGAAGCAATTTAACCCCAAGTCGAACCACCTATCAATGGAGTGGACACCTCTGTGAGAATCAAAGCTAGCAGCCTGATGTACATGCGCCATAACTACTTATGTGAAGTGCATTGCATGAGTCGTGCACAGCTATCGGGAAGCTGCTGATGGCAGCTGTCTCAAGTTGAGAATAAGCAATAAGCATGGAAAATAGACTTGCCACATGAAACTAAAGATTGTGGTGTGCAGACATTATGCTAGATCATCTTGAGTCTGGCAAGTAACATCATTTAATGTTTAGAGCTGTCATTTTAGCGTGGTAACATGGTAGAAAAACTCTGCCTCTTAAAAATATTATTGAATGTTAAAACTATTACACAGTGAGTGAATAACGTAGATGTATTAACCCTTTTGTATGTTTTTTATTATTACTTACTTGTTACATTTTTAAGGTTTTTTTAATTTTTGCCACGTTTTTACCTTTCTTACTTTTTCCTGTACTTTGGACGTGTAGTTGTTTGCTGACTGCAGCCTGCAGGATCAACTATGGAACTGATGCATTAAGCTTACTTAGCACGATGACGCAACGTTATAAAATTAACGCTAGCATTAAAACCTATGATTGACAGGCTGTCTGCTGTTTTTGTTCTACTTCTAAGGCACGCGCCGTAATGTCCAGCACTGTAGCGGCAGCACCGTATTGTCCCTAGCGCCGAATCATCCCATTGCCATAATTGTGGTGAGAGCCATATCGGTGTAATAGTCATGTAGAAATGGTGGCACTGTAATGTTCTGCTTTGGACAAAATTAAACTGTAGATCTGAAGAATAATATGTACCCTTATGTGCATAATATTCGGATTTTGTAACAAGGTTGGCTTTTCTTCATGATATCATATTTTTTTGCTATGTAACAGCCTTTTGAACTCAAAGAACAAATACCTTTTGTACCTTTATATTATCATCTGCCAGCAATTGCCGCCACTTGGCTGACTGCTAAACAATAAAACGTGTTAGCACTGATGGTCGGTGAATGTTTGGCATTTATCCTTCATTGCATCTTGATGATGCCAGCTGATAGTAGTGAAAACTTGTTCTCACTCTTCTCAAGTTTGTGTGCTTGTAGGCTTGTGTGTGTGTTTGTAATTACATACACAAGTAGTCACGGTTGTGTAGCTAAGTGGTCAGGGATGGTCAGGCTGAGTTGACCTGTCATGTGTGTATGTAGATATGAGTAGCTACAGTTGTATCGCTCAGTGGGGTGACTCTAGTGCTGAGGTTTACACGGTGTCCTTCAGTGCGGATGAAACTTCATGCTACAGTATCAACAGTGAAGGCAAAGTGTGTAGCAGCTTTTATTACTTCTCTCACATAGAACTAGAGGCAGAGTGTAACGTCTTTAATTGCTGGATTGTCATGATGGCCAAGTGTGTACTCAACACACATTTAGTGCTAAGTTTTATGTTGTGTGTCCAAAAATTAGTTAACCAGTACAATTCGAGGAACTCTAGTTCTGGCATTTGTTGTTGTTATTATTATTATTACTCCTATTACTAGAACATTTAATGGAATCATTAGTATTACTGTTTTATTATTATATCTTGCTAGCACCAATAACAGTGTGATTGCTCTAGTAACCATGTGATTGCGGCTAATTTGTGCACATCTCAGTGGAGTATTTGTAACACTGGTCGTGAGACTGCTGGCTTTGCCTAACGCTTACTTATTTATTCATTTTTGTTTATTTTTTAATTCATTTCATCGTTGTTCATGCATACAGTTATCGCAGTGGAGCATACATAACACTGGTCGTAAGATGGCTGACTTTGCCTTGCACTCCGGTGCATCGGGGCCATTCGTCAGTGTCAGTGCTAACGGTCAGAAGCTCTACCACTCACCACGAGGCAAACTGTTTGCCATCGATGCTGATGGTCAACATCTTCTCACCTGCGCTCCACACGGTGGTCTCATATACAAGGTTGGTTCTCATTTCACTTCTAGCAAGTTATACATGAGCTACACAATGATGAAACACATGCACAGTGGAGAAAATAAAAAGTATTTTACTATAATGTGCGGAAAGTCTGTCTGTCTGTCTGTCAGCCCCCTCTAGCGCCTTCCCGGCTGCATTGGTTGAGTTGCTGGGTCTTCTTTCCCCGCTGATTCTGTCAAGTTCGTCAGTATAGTGCTCAGCTTCGTGGCGACATCTGGTGAATGTCGGCCACTTAAAGGTCCTAGCCTAAGGCCTTAAGGCCGGCCATGAATTTCGTAGTCTTTGTGACGTGTGCCGGCTCATGCTGGCAGTTGGATCAGTGGCACCCTCTGCACGTTATTACGACTGCACCATGTACCGGTACTGCATACAACCCCTCCCAAACTCTTGTGCGCATTCATTTCACTAGCAAAGTAATCCGCCCATAGGGTGGGTAGTGAGGTACTTTGCTAGTATTAAACAATCCTCTATGTTGCACGACAGTTTGCTGGCCACTGACTGCACAGACTGAGGATCGTACCCACCTTTGTTTTGCTTAGTCAATTTTTAGGCTTTCTTGGGAACGGAGTACTGGGGGCAAGAAACTATTAAACAGTAGTAATGCTAAAATATATGATATATAAGTTTATTTCTGAATTTTTTACTGGTTTTGGTTGTAATTTTAGTTATAATCTTTCTTAGTAGTTTTCATTTAAAAATTTTTATATTTTGCAATCTCTTTTAGCTTGGCTGTAGCTAAGGATAGATTGTGCAGTGATTTAAACAGAGAACTGGCAGTCAGTAGCTTTTGGTGCCATGGTGCCATTTTTTCGGCCCACCCAGTAGGTTTCATGCTATTGGTAGGACATACATACATCCGAGGCGTGCATTGCATATCTCAGACAAATGACACATAGTGCTGATTCTAGCTTTGGTCTTGTATCTTGCAGCCTGTACTTGGCTTTTGTTCTGTTAGCCTATTCTTCTGAGTTGCTTTTGGTTAGGCCAGTCTTTAAAGGTACCGTAAGCTTTTGTGGCAGTACTTTGAAGTTTGGATGCCTAGCTGTCAGCACTAAAGCAAGCACTGTATCACTATGCATATCTGTGTATTGTCTAGATGGATGGCAGGGGTGCATCATTAAGTCCAGCTTTGAACCTACATGGACACTGAGCATGTGGTGAGACCAGTGTGGACATTGTTCAGCCAGTATGGCACTGGATTTGTCCACGCTCGTCTCGCCGCAGCACTTAAGGCTGTATTGTATGTGCGCAAATGTGTGTGTCTTGGGTATTGTTTAGATGGACAGCAATGGTGCATCATTAAGTCCAGCGTTGAACCTCCGTGGACATCGAGCTCCGGTTGTTACTGTGGACTGGTCTGCCTCAGTGCATGCTTGTCTCACAGCAGCTCTGGATGGACGTATATTTGTATCGTCATTGCTCATGCAGTGAGACTTGTGTGAACAGTCTACAGCCATGCAAACATTTAATTTGTCTATGCCTGTCCCACTCCAGTGCTGGATGGACATATATTTGTATCAAAACTGCTTATGTAGTGAGACAGTTGTGGACATTTTATGGGCATTGAGAGAGCAGAATGTCAATGCTTGTCTCACGGTGATGTGTCTATTCACTGCATATTTAATGATCTCTTAACAAGTTGTAATAATAATGTTAATAATAGTAATTATAATGTTAATTGTAATAGTGATAATAATAAGTAAAAGTGATCAGAGATCTCCGGCTTGCACCAAGAATGGTGCTGCCACCTGGCGAACAGAATTGAATGTCAGTTTACGCCACACGTAACGTAAATAATAACAAATCCTGGTCCTGGATGATTCGGAATCACACAAAATATTTTGGATTGTGACCAAAATCTAATAGCTTTGTCGGTTGCCCAACTCCAAAAATTTTGTTAAATCTGCTCATAATTTTTTTTTAATTGCTTTGGCTACTAATGGACACACCCTGTCACATAACTTTTTTGGCGGAGACAGTTGTTGTAATTATGAGATATTTATTGTAATTATGAGGTGATTGTTGTGTTCTCATTAATGTGTCTACGCATGTCTGTACGTTTTTCATGGTTAGTGAGTGTCGGATTTCATGAGATTTTACACAGTTGTTGAATTACATACATCATTTATACAACAAATTTAACAGTTTCATCAGTTAATCAGTTAATCAGTCATTTACTCAGGTAAATGGCAGCAGTCAGGAGGACGTCAGCAAATAAAGGTTGCAATATATTAGATGTATAGCCAGTATATTGGATGCTGTTAGCACAGTATGTGTTTTTTCCAGGGATCTATCCATTACTTTGTTCATTTTTTGATAGCTTCAGCTGGTCATGTCAATACCAGGGTTCAGTAAACTCGTTTTCAAACAGTCCAGCATGGTGTGTTTTTTGCACCATTGTTGTTGGCGCAAGCACTGTTGAATTTTAACTTGGTTGATTTAATATTTAAATTGATAATTTGCAGTAACCAAAAACAAAGACTTGGTACCAATGGGTTTTAAAGCTTTACATCTAATAAAAGATTTCATTATTATAGGTTGCACGCAGAGCGAAAATTAAAGATCGAAAAGTGTACATTTTAAATATCAGGTGGGTTTTAGGTAAACACCTGAGTGTCTGAACCCCTGTTGGTGCGGACAGCAAAGCCTAACACATTTGGCAATACATCGATGTAATCTGTTCTTTGATCTCTTGGATATGTGTGTTTGATGTCTGTGTTGTTTTTTTTCCAATGAAGTACACCAAGCACACTAGAGGTTAATTTAACAATATGCACTATATAAATTTACATTTTACTTACTTACTTACTTACTTTCTGTAATCTATAATATACGTCCACCTAGAGCTGTGCAATTTAACCCTGACCTTTGGTCTTTTGAATTGAAATTTGGCACACCAGTTGCCCCTGCCCTGGAGAACGTTCATGGTATTTTCGGTTTTTCTTAGTAGCCTATGCCAGACAGACAGACAAAGGGACAGGCAAGATCCATAATATGGCCTATTAGGATGGTCGTGTAACAGATATCAGGTAATCAAGATCTTTGTTATCGTTATTATATCAGAGAGAGATCGTTGACAGAGAGCTGTGTGAAGGTGCTTGTTTCGTATATCAAGCTGTTTGTCTTCTGTATATTTCTGTAGTTGTGTATACAGTGCAATTGTAAAGTTGTGTTATGTGTTATTGTACATGTTGTATTGTGATTTAAGTACATTTTTGTGGAATTAACGAGCTAAACAACAACGAAATACGTTCTGTATTTTGGAGTGATTTTGTTAGCAGCTTGTAAATATTGATTTGAGTTGGTTTGTTGTTCAAAAAGCAGACTCTCAAACTGCGATATTACAAGTTTTGCATACTGCTGACACTGAGCTGTTTAATATTCTTTGTTGTTCTTGGTGTCTGCTTTGCATGGTTTTCATATGTTGATCATTATACAAGCATATGTGCAATTTTGTTATTCAGATGTAGTATTTGGAGCACTGCGTTTTTTGTCTTATGATGAGTGAACTTTGTCTGATGTATTGTACTGTTGTGATATATGCTGTTCTTCAAAGTGTTTTGCAGCTGACTATAACTGTTCTCGGTCATTGGCTATGTCACCTTTTAATTGACTGTCTCTGAGTCTTTGTGGAGATAAAGCAGTATAACTATGAATCAAGTAAATAAGTAAGGCAGTAACTTCAGTATTAAGGTGGCATAGGTTCTAAAAGCTGCGGTATAGAAAAGTGTTGAGTTTGTGATGAAAACAGCATGTGGAAGTTGACTGTCAGGAGAAGAGTTACAATTGGTGGGCTACTGCAAAACTATATGGAAATCAAAACATGCATGCAAATATGAGGAGCAGAGAACAAATTAAGAGACTGATGAACGCAGCGTACAAGATGTAACCTAACTGAAAAGTCTGCTCATTGCAGTGGTTAACTTAATGGTTATAGTGTATGATGCAGGCGATCTTGCAGCCGAGCATTTTCTGTGAAGCATTTTTGTGCCATGGCCATGGCCATGTGCATTCAGTATTTCGGCATTGCCGCGTTATCCATGTTTTGCGGACCATACTGAACCCTCCTATGCCTAAGCTTTTTTATCAGCCTTTCCAGCCTAAGAGGGGGTTGATTCGACCCCCTCCACCAATAGTCGCAATTTGCTTGATATTTTGGGCATTTTACACATCACTTGAGTGGATTTTAGCAGAGGACACCAGAACTGTCTGCTATAAATTTTATATAAGAAAGTAATTAAGTAAGTAAGTAAAACGTTAATTACTTCCGCCAAGGAGGTTACGTTTTTGCCAGAGTTTGTCTGTCTGTCTGTCAGGAAGGATCTTTCTGAAATTTTCAGGGAATGTTGGGAGTGGCAAAACTACAAGTGATTCAGTTTTGGGGGTGATACGGAAGGAATCCTGGATTCTGGGTCACTTTCAAATTTTCGTTAACATTGCTTTAAATGGGGCATAAAATGCTTGGCGGAGGTCTGCGCTCTCTGAGTGCTTTTCTAGTTTATATAGTGCATAAAGCTATTATTAACCGTTTTGTCTCCTGTCTGAAGTTAACATATATTTTAACTATTTTTTTTATTACAGACATGCATTAACTATTCAGGTAAACAACAAATAAACACGAAAACTGAGAAGAATGCCGTTAATTATAACTTTCAGTATCAACTGCAATATTGGGAGCTAATTTATCAGTATTATCCGATATATTCCAGAACTTGAAAAACCTGACTTGTCAATGGTAAGGTAGTGTTAATATGTCAGAAAATACCTTTGATGCTTTGGAACAGATGCACAAAATATATTGGTGGTATCGGCACAAGACAAAAAATAATTCTTAAAAACCGCAAGAGGGGGTTGTTTAATTTGACCCCTCCTTAGGCATGAGAGTTATGGTTCAGTTGTCGTCTGTCCGCCATCTGTCATCTGTAACAGATGTATTGTGGCTAAGTCGTAGGAAAAAATTTTTTTTACAAATAATTATCCCTGTGTCATAATTCTAGGCATGCAAAATTTCAGCGATTTAGTGCAAAGGGAACATTTAAATTCGGGATTGAATGGAAGAGAGGTAAGAAAAATGTTCGTTTTTCAACGGAAAACTTACCGTATCTCAAAAACGGTGTGAGATACGGCCAATTAAGGTTACTATTAACTAATTAGACGTGACATACGCCCTTTTAAATAAAATAAAAATCGTCGACATTGGACGATTTTGAAGGTCACTGACAACCAGTGCGGTCGACTATCTTAGCGTCAGCTGGACTTCTTGTACCTCTGTCGTAGATGTCTTGCCACAGATATCATCGAGTCCGTATGTGGCAACTTTGTTACATATTTTTTTACTAACGTATTCGTCACGTGACGAACAGTTCCTTGCAAAAGTAAACAAGTTATAAATAGTGAACTAAACTACATTTGTCATGGAAATACCGGAGATTTATAAGCTGATTGCACAATTATGATACTACAGAACGATGTAAATATCGTCTGATGTTACAAGTGTTGGCTGAACAGTCGCAGGTTGGTTGGTTTGATAAATACTGTTAACCAATACGGTTTCTCGGGCCAGACGGTAATAAGGTGAGTGAATAAGGTGCTATTATCAGTCCGGCGCGGACTGATACAGATTCTTGAACAGCCTTAGCCAGTATGTACAACCGCCGCATAGTGGTCACAAATACCAGCCAAGGCCTTCCGTGTCTGTGCCGACGGCGAGGGGAAGGTGTACTTTGCGGGATTCATGGAACTTTCGTTCCCGGGAATTTTCGTTCCCTGGAACCTTCGTTCCCAGGAACTTTCATCTCCTGGAACTTTTGTTCCCTGACACTGATAAATTTTACTGAACCCCTTATCCTTACGTAGTGCTTATAGTTCAACAAAAAAGCTCCACTTTTCGCGAATGCATTGTGGGCCTTGAAATCAACATTTTATTCTAAATTTCTAATAGCCTTCTTTCAGTTTATTCCATGCTACTATTTGTACTGTCTGATTTTCAGATCATAGTCGTATGTAATATGCTTACCCTAACCCTAATCTTAACCCTAATGCTAACCCTAGCTCTAACCCTGATGCAACATCTGCACATCTGCAGATCAGAACCCAAGCAGAACTCACTGTTGTTTTATTGAGCACGATTACTTTTTTGGCATTTTCAGATAAAAAAAAAAATTTATTGACAATTATTTTGGGAGTAGAACTATCTCTTCGGTGATTTTCTTAACTATAGTTTATGACAGTTGTCAAAGCAGCATATATGTGTATGCTAGAAAGTAGAACTTGGGTTACATGTGCATTGTGACTAAATATATTAGCAGTTAAAGTTCAGTATTTTGTGTTTGTTCAGGCTTCATTCAGCATGGTTGATGGAGGACTTCAGTGTATTTCTATGCAGAGTGTGAAAGCCTTGCTGGAAGCAAACTATGCTTATTTGTCCGGTGTGTGACATTTCTGATTAAATTCATTTGTTTATATGCACCATTTCAACAAGTGCTGAATTAACACAAATACAGATACTGTAGTTAGTTGAACAAAGAATTTAATTGTGTGACTGTGTGTAATTGTATACCGGCAAAAGTAGGCAGGTTGATTTCATTTGCAGCATAATAAACAGTGCTGAAATTTATAGAGTGAATGGTGTTGACCGTTTTACACTTTGCAAACTTGGTGAATTGTTAACTGTTAAGCATTTTTCAAATGACATGTTTTTCTACATATAATGTGATGATATTTTTGGAATCATATTTGTTGTTTTGCAGCAAATTTTTTCAATTTAACAGTGAAAGGGAATCATTGTGAGGCAGCCCCAATAAGCCTCATTATGGGTATTGCTCATCTCTTTGTTCATCCTGTACAAAAAGGTATATCATCATCATCGACAACCGTGGGCTCAATGCCCGTTGGTGTCTGACACCATTCTTACTATCGCTGCCCACCGCTGCCTATGTAGGGCAGCGTGGCTTAACTCCTGCAGGGTTGTCCCACACCACTGCTCAATGTCATC
>Ga0209367_1005731_pt1 | contig 17189 bp, 11 predicted proteins | sample WorMetLIZISLAND2_FD_187412 | JGI IMG/M metagenome (GOLD analysis project Ga0209367, IMG submission 187412) | Marine gutless worms symbiont microbial communities from Max Planck institute for Marine Microbiology, Germany - Olavius geniculatus... ... | reverse complement strand
TTTCTTCTATAAATAAAGATATATATATATATATATATATATATATATATATATTAATATTTTTATTACTATCCAGTATTACGTACGTAATAAGCGAATACTTTTTAACTGTATATCTGGTTGTTTGTAGGCCTACTATATTGTATTTAGTAATTTATGTTAAAATATGGTCAGCATTAAACTCGTCTTTGGCAGCTGGTATTTCCCATTTTATTGTGCTAAATTAATGTTGTACAGATTTCTAATACATGCGTTATTAAACCCATCATATAGCAAAACTTCAGAACTCAATATCCTATCCAGTTTGACAACAGCATTTCAAGCTGATAGTCATTTAAAATGACGGGACGACATCACGGATGCGGGATAACGACCACCCACTCACTGTAGGGAGTTGCAGCGTCAGAGCATCCATTCACATCCCATCTGCATTATCTCAGTCATACGGTAACTGCTGCATACGTCACTGATACGCTCTCTGTCAAAACGGATGTGAAACCGAATTCCAAATGTCAGACGTTTTGATGCTATCTGTATAACTCTCGATTATTTAGTCCTGTACGATAAAAAAACAGCAGAAAAGTATCTCGCGGATGCTCGCGGACTGTTATTCGCGGAGTTTGTCTCTTTGACCTTCCGAGCTGCCTGTAGGCGTACGTAAATTCATCATTCAATTAAGCTATATACAGACCAATGCCGGTCGGCTTGCTAGTTCGACTTACTTAAATTCCCGGTGCTTTTAACCCACCGAGTCACGGTATTGCGCTATCTAGCCTACGCGTTCGTTTAATGCGACGCTTCGCCGGTCGTGGTGACAGTTTTCAGCATCCGAAATTGCCCAACTTGAGTAAGAAGTCCACTTTGCTTTCGCTAGACAGCTCGGAGGAGATTACCGACTTCGAGGTAACGGTACATTGGGGGTGGGGGTCGAATAGATTGGGGGTCAAACCCGGCTTCCGACAGTGGTTGCGCAATAAAATTTTAAACATAAATAAATAAACTCAGCCAAATTGTTGTGAACGCTGTAGTCAGCAAATATTTTAAAAAAATAAATCACCAACATGTTTCGATCAAAAAAGAAAATAAACTATACAATTACCTTGATTGAAATTTTGCGAAAAAACAGACTGAAACAGCACACAGAGGTTATGCGGAAGCTTAATACGATAATTTATTAGCCAGCGCAGGAACACTAAGAGCATGCTGGAAATTAGAATGCTCTGTGCAGAAAATATAGCATTATGTCGTGAGTAACAATCGAATGCAATACCAATGGTCATAAAGTGTAGTAGTGTACATCGACTGGCTGTAAAACTCGCGATGATCAAATCATCAAACTGGCAGAGCGAAAGTTGCACGACATGGTAAAAGCACAGACGACGAAGCGAGCTGTCGCATTATTCTATGGAGAAAAGTCAGTAGTTTAGCAGATATATCAGAACTTGCATGTCAGCAAGAACCAAAATAATTTAATAAAAGGCGAAATCGCTCATAACTTGTGTTAGCCAGGTGATAACACAAGACTGACGGTTTGCATGCAATTTGCAATTCTATGTTTTGGCTGAGGGGAAAAGATATTCGACTTCAAAATCTCCCCTTCCCTAGGGGGGTCAGAAACCCCATCCGATGCGATGCTTTATTGGACCCCAGAACTGTACCCGCTGAATTGCATCGAAGATCGTCGCGCGGTTTAAGCACGATGCACGAATGTGACAGACGACAGACGACACTACGGAAAAATGTATAGGAATAGGTCAAATAGCTTGCGCTGCCGTTTGAAAACCGGACGCGTGTTTGTAACGGTCACGGGTCGGCGAGTGAACACACCGACGTTGTTGCGGTGACTGTGTAGGCTACAGTAAGTGAGTGCAGTGTTGGTGGTGATTTAGCTGACACGCGGATAGCTTCTGCTCATCGACACGACGACGTATTGGGCAATAACGTGCAGTCTGCACTGCAGCAACTGAGCACTGTGAGCGGCGCAGATAGATCTGTTTGTTGGACCAAGCAGTAGCACTGTGTTATAAAACTTACCGTCGGCGCTACTGAAAAACGCGGGAATGGAAAGCGCGGCACCGTATCACAGTGTTTTTTGTTGATAACTGTCAAACAGTTCGTAGAAGTTATGAATTCATTTTTGCAGTAACATATCGTCATATTTTACGCAAGTACCGGCAATGCAGATACGTGAAGCGCATTGCAGGCGTTGTTTCATGGATGCGTTGAGTTTTTGTCTGCCATGCTTAGTCTTATACTTTCTACTCATCAGTAATTAATTATCTGTTAGTGAACTGCCGACGTTTGATCGCTAACGAGATATTTTCCTAGCGACGTCGTGCGTAAAAAAGTAAGTTGTAAGCGGAACGGGAAGTTGCAATTTTTTAACGGACAGCTGAAATTTTCCGACAGATGATAGAGGATAAAACGGGTGCGCAAAATTTCAATCTTGCTCCTAAATGTTCTGAAAATTAGTTTTTTTCAGACCCGAATTTTGCACTTTTGGCCAAAAGTTGTCTCACAATAAAAAAAATGTTATCCCACAACGCCACTGCGTTTTCCAGTGCCACGTTTCCAGCGCCCCTTTGCCTCACCGTACCGTTCTCGTCTGCCGGAGGTGGAGCAGTGACTGGCGAACCAGGCGACAGGGCGCTGTTTGCTGCGTAGCCGGTCAGCGACGGATGTCCGACGCCGCTGTGCGATGACCTGCGCTGTGGCCGCCGTGTCTCGGCAGACGCCGGGAAAGTACGGCGTCGGGACGTCCGAGAAACGCGCGTAAGTCGACGTCAAGTTGAACTGATGCCGCTGCTGCTTCAGTCGCTGTCGCTTGCCGAACGACAGAGCCACGTTCACTGGAGTCTGCAGTCCCATACACCAAACCACAGCTTTATGTTTCATAATCATAAATGTTTTTTTTTTAAAACAGATTTTTATACATATTTTATTGTCGTGTTTTTGTTAAACTTTGCAATGCGAAATTGAAAATATGCTACAGTTTTCATTGACGAATTGCATCGAGCCTTTTCAGGGTGGACCAGAAAAACGGACCTGTTTGAACGTTGATAACTCAGCGACAGTTAGTGATAGAAAGACGTGTTATACGTCAAAAGTTTCAGAATGATGTAGAAAATAAACGACAAATTTGCATAATGAAGCATTTGAATATTTTTTTTTGCTTAATTTGCATAAATATTCGTCACCCCCTAAATTCTACCAAATTTGGATTTAGCATAGATATTTGAGCTTTTATAACTTAGCGATGTTTATTGATAAAAAAACGCGTAATATGCCAAATATTTCGAAATTGTATACAGAAGAAATGTACAACTTGCATGTCTCAGCATTTAAGCATTCTTTGCCTGATTTGCACAAATCTGCCCCACTCCTAAAATCATGCTAAATTGGCAGTAACACATAAATTTAAGTTGATTTTCATTCAGCATACAGTAAAATATCAACAATCATTAACACATACGTTGAGTTTAGATGAAATTCGACATAGACAGTTGCCCAGCTTTTGCATTTATAACCGTCACCAGTCTTTTTAGGCAGCTGATCGATCGCTGGAGTCAATGTGTTCAGGATCAGCTAAGCCTAGCATTCGATTAGCACACGTTTTAGCTGGTCAGTTACTGAAATTTTGTGACCATGCTATCTTTTACAATGTCTACAGCTGACCGTTTTTGCCATAAGCTGTGCTCCAACACTGACATCATCACTAAATGACTAATGATCGCTGCAAAAGTGGGCGAACTATTCAAATACTTTTAAACGTGATAAAGTGTAACTGCTAATTACTACAAATAATCTACAATAAATTTCAGCACTTTCTACACCTTCTGCGACTAGAAAATTGTATGATTATTCTCTAATCTAATTTTCTAAACAAACGTCAACGCCCATCATTACTGTCTTAATAATAATGACGTCACAACGTGACGTCACAAATGAAATTATGGTAAGTGATGTACAATAGTGGCAGTACAACTTCATAATAGTTTTGGTTTTCACCTGTCACTGTGTGTTTACTGAGAAGAACCGTCCTGGAACTTACTGAACGCCCCTCGTAGTGGCGAGTTCTTGCAATGATAGGCTTAGTTTGTTTCTGCGTTTTATATTTTACATTATGGTTTTTTGTAAAGGTTAAACTTACTGTTCCATTAAAATGTGTATTAATGTGCATTTTGCCTGAAAAGGCCGTCCCCGAAATGACTTAAACTGTGTCGGGTGAAACGCTAAACTCTATTCACTCACTATGACCGCAGCCGTTAGGTGCGCGGCTTGCAGCAGAAATAAAGCAAGCTTTTTCTTCAAGTTGTCTCTCTTGGATTTTAAACTTTACGAATATGCAACTTTAGAATCTGTAATTTAGAGTGAAAGGCTGTAAGAAAGATACGCTTATAACAAACATAACACATATTAAGCTACATACAACAAATAGCGCAATTGATATCTTTAAGACCAGTATAAAACAGGCCCATAGAAATTCGCTGCTTTTGCAAGTACATTAATCCGACTTTACAGGCATGCAATGCGGCGTGCGTACGAGGGTTGATCAATAAATATTGAGAATCAATGTATTAGACTCGCATTTTTTACAATCTATACATCAATAAAAGTACACTTTCCACAAACACAAATGGGTTTGTTGCGGATGTGACGTCATTGTAATTTATGACGTCATAAACCGTTAAATAAAAATGATTTGCAGCATCAGAGAAAACAGCATTAAATCCAACTTTGTCATGCATAGCGGACAACACAAAGACAAAATTTCAGATATCGAAATCGTCGATAGTTACTGGCTGCAACAAACCCATACGTGTTCGTAGAAAATATACTTTTACTGAAATATAGATTGTAACAAAATTAGGTCCAATACATTGATTCTCATTACCTATTGATCAACCCTCGTATAGTGGCGTCGGCGATCCGATCAATTCTATCACCGCAAACAACGATGATTTTATTCAAAACACTAGCTGTCTGCCGCAATAACCAATCACTCACATTTTATACGGCATGGCCATACATTACGAGTACGTTATGAAACTGCATCAATCGTCAGTTTGCTAAAAAACGACCCACAATTATTTTCTTCTGACATCGTCCATCATCAATTAATCGTTTATTGCTACAACCGCCAAAAAATAAACAAAAACGCAGTAAAAGAAAGCATTTGTGTCAAAAGAATTTTTGTACAATGTATTTCTCGGTATACAATTTCTGAGTTCTGCTACAGTGCCGCATTCCTCGACTTTTCCCCCATTGAATTTGATTTTGAAAAATAAGCTAGACGACAGGAGACTGTCTGCGTAGTTTTTTTTCGGTCGGGTGTCAGTATGCTAGTCGACAAACCACAACAGAGAGACATTGGCATTCGGCTGACACGGTCGTCGGCGGTTCCGGTGCATACGGCCGACTGTCAGCTAGATGCTCTGTACCTACCTACTGTACCTACCGCACGCCGCACAGCAAAGCCCACCTGTAGTTTCCACTGCGCGCCAGTTTTTTTTCGCACGTCTGATTTTTATAGCTTGTGGGTTACAACAGGTGCATTTAAACTGTGCCGCTTCATTCTGTCCAGTATATAAAATAAATTACGTTCATATTTCTACTGTTACAGATTTACTTCCGCTGAAGTAGTCTATTAACGGCGGTGCTTATGCTTTTGCAACGTAAGGTCGTTTAGTTCAAAAGAAGTGCCGAGTCATCATGGCAAACAATAACGACGATAATGATGGTGCCGGCGGTGACGCTACGGTTTTCGCCGACGACGCGTTAGCGATGACGGTAATATTAATAATAATAATATAAAAGATAACAAAAAGTTGTAGTTTTAAATAAGTATCAACACCGAAAAAACTGGCCTAATATATTTGTGCGTAAGCAGAAGCTTCTCTTTTTCTGTATTACCAAAGTTAGCTGTCATGATCCGCGTAAAAAAATGAAAATACTCAGTCGAGGCTATTCTTATTATTTTAGTCAGTAAGCCGACCAAAGCAAATTAACGCCTTGTAATACAACAGATAGCGTTAAAAGTTTGTAAAAAAAGTTCCAGATAAATACTAAACATCAGTAGTTAAAATACGAAGAAGAGACAATGCCGATAGTTATCTACAGTGAAATTTGCAGTATTTGCTTGAGCAGGTCTGACGCAAGGCGAGCGACGGACTTGTGTTATCATCTTCGCTTGTTATTTTGCCTGGCCTCCAGTCGGAGTCATAAAGTTTAGAAAATATATCTAGGCTCAATAAGCTTATAGACCATACGGTGATAAAAGCTGTTGTGCGTCTGTCGGGAGGGCGGAGACAGTGGCAGTGCTTCATATCCGATAAAGCTAGAATTGCTCCATGACATCTGCAAGTTGCAACCATGGTTGCAACAGTCAACGAGGGACTGCAAGCAGTTATCTTGCTGCTATCTCATTTGCGTTCGCCAGAGACCGCTAATCTACGGCTCAAGTTTTTTTGGCAGTAGGGCATACCAGCAGAGACTTTTTTCTGGTAAACTTCATTTCGATTTTTGCATCTTTGTGTGTGGTACCCAGCGTAACATATTTGTTAGAGCTGTCATAAATACTTTGAAAAAGTGTTTCTATGATTAGCGCTAAGGTTAAAACTCCACTTGCAGCGATTTGCTGTAGATTTGTTGTACAACATGTTGTAAGCCCTACAAGAAACTACAACAAAATCCCGAACAAATCGAAGAAGTGGGGTTTGGGTCTAAACACACACAATGTCACACAAAATCAACAACCATCGGCGTTGTGAATAAAAAAGGTAGACAGGGCGGGAATTTGCAATTTACGACGGGGGCGCTGAAAATGACGGACGTGAAATTGGCAAACCAAGTGTCCAAGCATGAAATTGACGGACATGAAAATGGAGGACAAATTAAGACAAATTTGCAGGTTATAAAGTAACCTGACAAAAAATTGACGGACATAAAATTAACAGACATGAAAATGCAACACATGTTTCAAGTGGCTGAATATACGACAGGCCTACATTTAGTAAACTTCGGTTTATCATTGCTCACCCGTAACTAATTTAAGGTTGATGTTTTCGTAATATTTTATGCATTTAAACATATTATACATATGCATATTATACAACTTACTTTGCTGTTGTGATTTGTGATCTGCTGTTGTTTTAAAAAATTGCACACTGCACTGAAATCTATTTTAATCTATTTTAAACGATATATATCTTGTCATCCAATTTTATGTCCGTCAATTTCATGTCCTTTAATTTCACGTCCGTCAAATTCATGTCCGGCATTTTCAGTCAACCCTTTACGACAGAGACTGCAGTTTTTCTACAGAATTCCAACAGACAGTTGCAAATGCTTAGAATTTTAATTTTGCCCTTAAATTTCCCAAAAATAAACGCTTTTAGCCCCAAAGTTTGCCTTTTTAACAAAAATTTTTCGACAAAAAATTTTCGACAATTTTTTGAGAGCCAAAGATTTCAGGTGGGCAACTGCTCCCCGTTTCTCTCCTGCGCCCTCCCTTTGGCATGACGCCACTGCCAACGACTGTACCTCAAGCGTTCGAAAAACCCATTTCTGGTTTGGTTGTCGATGCGAAGGAAACTGATCTGATGGGAACATGTCGTTGAAGACGACGGCGTCGCTACGGTTGACCAGCTGTTTGTCACGAGTGAACAGACAGGTGCGCTGACGGGTGCAGTGTCGATGTGATTGTACTGTAATCGTCACGCTGATGCCAGAGCCGACCACGGCGGCACCGACGTAGTTGAGTATAACCAGTGTGTCGTTGTGCACGCTATCTGCGACCGTCACAGCAGAAACTCAGAAGGGAGGTTCGTTCATGCGCAGATATAAAAAAAATAAAACCACCGTCCTAACAACTGAAAAACGTTGAACGACATCGTACAACGTCGTATTTACTTTTAGCGAAGCGCAAGCAAATTTTTGCGATAAAACAACCTTTTATGTAAGTTTGTGGAGTCACGTTATACTGCGTGATAAACGGTACAAATAATTTGAGCTAATGCTCACCAGACGCGCGACAGCCTATAGCAGTTCCTGTTCGCAAAATGTCAGTCTATCTCCAGCCATTTCATTGCAGTTCATTCTTGGAGTGTGCGCTACAGCCGAAAATGGCAAAAATCAATAAAAACCCTTATTTTGAAAGCTCAGTGTCTTTCAAAGTCATCGATGTTGATATGACTGAAAAGCTCGTCACTAGTGCTTGTTGTGATAGGCAGCATGCCCTTGCCTATTTGCAACCGTTTTGACGAAAACTGACCAACAACGGTAAAATAACGACTTTTACAATGGTACCGCTATTTGATGCCCTCCTGTGCAAGTTTCCTTAAACCTAGAAAATCGAGACTTGGACCCTCGAAATTTATGTTCAATGGTAATTTTGTTCGCATTGGGTTGCAAACATGCGCCGCTGTTGCGCGTTCCCCTTTGAGTTAGCTAGGTTTTCTTGTTAGTTTTCGAGTCAGACTTCAGCGTAGAACAGACAGACGGACGGGCGGACGGACGGACAGGCGTACGAGCAAAACCCGCAGTGCGGCCCGTTAAGATGGCCGCATAATAGCAGTTAAATTAAATCTGCGGTGCCAATGTTCCTATCTGAGTACTTTCAATATGATAAATTCCGTAAGTTCGGAAGTTAGTTTTTTATCAGTCGCGAGTTCATTTACACGTAACAACATGAATTCCGAGGAATCCTTCGTAGAGGATACATTATGCTTAAGTGTAACGACAATTGCAAACTGTTTCAAGCAGCTGCTGCGGCGTATAAAAAGCTTTTTCGCAGACATAATCTAAAAATGTCAACCTTCAAAGTAGGAACTAGAAATACACAAGTAGAATAGCGCTATACAGAGCGTCCGCTAATGTACGAAACCTTTTTAGTGTCTGCTACATTGGCATTCTAAAACGCCTGAAGCTGATGCTGCCATTAATAGAAACTACTGTAGTTAGACTTATTATCAGTAGAGAAAGCGAACGCGAGTCCGTTCAGTACCGGAAGTGGAACAGTGAATGTCGGTAGTGCTCCTGTTAGTACGTCGTTGCGACGCCATCAGTGCGATATGACGTAGCCCAGTGACGTAGACGTAAGCAAAGACGATAGAGATAGCAGTTAGTAAGACCGTGCGGCACTGGGCCAATCGCCATGACGATATCATTGCCAACTGTCCATCAGAATTTCGCTTTCTTTTAATTACTAACGCACAGTACACCAGACAATACTCAGCTGCTTTAACACTCTGTATAGTATAGTGCCATTGCAATCGTAAGTCAGCAATTCGGCGTTAAGGCGTGTACAGAGCGACGTAACTGAACTAAACTGGCATGGTTTAGTTTTTGACGAACTGACCAATGGATAAGCAGTAGTGCATTACAGTAGGCACCGTTTAAGGGCGTTGGTGGTTTATGTGACTACGCTTACGTACGCGTCAACCATCGATCAGTGGACTCGCCCTGCTTGCCCAGTGGTCAATTCGTCAAAAACTGCACCGTGTCAGTGCAGTTCAGTCCAGTTCATTTATGTCTCTGTGTATGCGCCTTTATACTGCTGCTAATTATGATGCGTCGTACGCGCGTGATAATTAGATGGCCTCCGGTCCGACGAACGTGGTCGCGATATACGCAGCTGTGTGTTCGTTACCGTCCAAGCCAATCAACAGCAAAGTTCATTCATACGACAAAATATTCGCAGCATCGGGGGCCTGCTAAATGTTGGTCATCCATCCGCTGAACGATGACCATGACTTGAGCGATCAAGTTGACGTGTTGTTGATAAGACCAGCGCTGCCTCGGTGAGTTCCCTTGTGACTGAACAGACCAATCGGAGCGCGAAATGTTCTTCCACAATCGGCACAGACAGACATGGTGATGAGTTGAGCTGCTGACAGAAAACGTCTTGCGTTGTTTTCGCTTGTTCTCAGCTCTGGTCAGATAACTTTCTTCATAGCCGGCAGCTCCCTTCGCTATGAGACTTCGCCAACTAAGTCGATTATCAGCTAATTCTTTCCAAATGTCAAGGTCAATGTCGATATAGTTAAGCGATACCTTCAGTGTATCTTTGTACCGCTTCCGTTGACCTCCAGCAGATCTCTTTCCTTTCTAAAGCTCACCGTACAGCATTTAAATGCAACAATCAACAGCGAAAATAGCTAAATGCAACAACAAAGTTGCTCTAAATTACTTCAATAAATACACATGGAAAAAACACTCGGTTAGTAAAAACTATGAATTTATTTAATCTACAATACGACACAGAGATCAGCCTACAACATTATGAGCTTATTTTTGCTAAGAATACGCTATTTGAAGTGCATGCTTCACTGTCAAAACATTTGACTGTGATACACAAATCGATGGCACTAAGCAGTATAGGCTACGTTTTCATCTCAAATTTGTCCGAGTACTTTATGTGTGATAATCTCATGACAGTAGTCCAAAGCAACCGGTCGACTGCAGAGACGAGAGAGAGATTGAAGAGAAACGGATAAAATAACATTGGTTTTCACACAAAACACACTGAGATTAGTGTACGAAAGTGGAATAAAACTTAAAGAGTATTTATTGTGTGACCTTCGCATATAGAACCTCTGCGTCAGGTTTCGCCATCATAGCGTCGACGTAGATCAAGAAGTAGTAGGGCCTAGTGAAGTAGTAGTCAACAGTGAGTCTATGACATAAACAGGGGCGTCATTTAAGGGCTGGAGGGGTCTACGTATCCCAAAATATTTATGATTTAAATTTTTTCTCCGTAAATTGTGCCTTTGAAACAATAAGTTACTTAGACTGAGACCCCCAAAGATTACTGAAAGCCCCAATGATTTACTGAAATGATGCCACTGGATATAAGCATGCGTTAGTGATAAAAGTGACAAAATGCCTGTGCCGAGTGCGGATAGACGAACGTGCAAAACGTGTAATGCGACTTACAGGAGGATCGCATTATAAACTAAACCAATGTTTTGCAACTTTTTTGCTGCAGCGGAACCCTACACTGGCGTGAAAACAGTCACAAAACACCATGACGTAATCCGCGTCCAGCGGCTAGGCAAGGTTGACATCGGCTCTGTGGGTCCGTTGTTTTTTAAAGGGGCCAACTTAAAGGGCAAAGCCCCTGTGGGGTCTGAGAGCTTTGAAGTTGACAATGAAGCAGTCAAACGACGAGCAATAATGATATAGAATTTGACTGTATTTGATATGTATCAACTTTATTTCACTCGTAAGCGACAGTAAAGTATTTGTTAATGTTAACTAATATTAACCCATGCAGATTGTATTCAATTAAATAAGGCGGCCAATTAAACTTAGCTTCCTCCAGCTCTCAATTCCAAAAATCTTACCGAATTTACAGTATTTACGTTTTACATGGACGCCTTTCGGGCAGCTCGAAGGGAGAGGACTGACTTTTCGGCCACCTACGTTAGTGCTATAACATAAAACTATGCAAAAGAGCATATCATTGTTACCGGAACGAGTAGAGAAAGCTTTATTGTGATTAAAGACTTTCACAGACTGCAAATGAGCTTGCGACACGAGTGCGTCTTTTACAACTCTTGCTTGCTATTAGTTACGCGTAATTTTAGCAGGACTTGTAACAGACGCTCTTAGACAGCGATGTTATCTTTTCTTTACTTTTGATATATTTGATTACAATGATGGTAAAAAATAAAATGTTTCGAATTATTTTCACAATATTGGCATTCTCGTTTTTTTCTTATGCGTAATTTTAGCGTAATTGTTTTTTTTCTAAATCGCATTTAAATTGTCATACAGCATGTTTTCATTTTTTTCTTGTATTTTAATGTTCACGGTGTAAATATAAGATAAACGTTAATTTTGAACAAATAATTCAGTGGTCTACGGTAATCCGCCTCATGCTGATTTTGACGCCTTAGTGATGTGAAATTTGCTGTTAGCACCACGCCATTCGCTGCTTACCGGACTGACACTCGAAATGCTGATTGCTAATGTTTTAATTTGCTTCCGTTTATGTTTACTCAAGTGTTCTGCTACATTCAAACAATCCGTAGTGTACAAAATCAAAATCAAAAGACAGACGGACATTTTACGACCATCTGTTTCGCGCATTGCAAATCACGGTGTTCGGCTGATAAACTACTGGTACAAACGATTGTCAGGATTGTCATTTGCTAAATAGCGTCACTCCATTTTTAAAACTGATATTAATAAATTGAGCCTCAATGCTAAAAATGAAATATCATAGATTTATGCCTAATTTGGTGCCAATCTGATCAATATTTTTAAAGTTGCGAGCTTAAAACAAAATGATCCCCTTGGCCTTAACACATGCTGGCCGAGGAAGTTAATGTAGAAGCCTATTTTAAAATAAGCCTACACCGTCGCGCATTATTTCTGATAGGCCTGTAGTAGAATTTCTTTATGCCGGGAACAGTTGAAAAAACTGACATGGGCCCCACGTTCGCCGACGTGTATACTATCAGGCCAAGACTTGTTGAAGAGAGTGCAGAAATCACTGTAATTCTGGTGCAAAGTGCGATCATATTCGCCGCAGACCAACCGGAATTGATTGAATACATTTTTGAGATAAATATAATTCATATTAATGTGAACGATAAGACTATTCATGAATATTATGTAGTACAAACTGACCATGTTAATACAACTTTTGAAAACTATGCTGCATATAAAAACCCACCTAGCGGTTTATAAGATTCTGCTGCGTCATGAACGTAAATTCACTCGGCTGTCATCATTTTGTTACTAGTTTGTGTAGTCTGAACCTATTATTGTTGCTGATGCGTTTGTGAGATCGATCGTATTCGTATAGGACGCTAATGCACGCCGCAGTTGTAAAAAGGAAGCATGAAAAAGTAGCGTAGCATAAACTATAATGTTAGTTGCATTTAGCGCAATATTATGATGACAAGGCGTTACATCTATCTATTAGCAGGCGTCATGAATGAAATTAGGTCGGACCACACACAAAGTAGATGATGTTGACAGACAAACGGCCGGGCTGGGGTGTGCCAGTGAGCACTATGTAAACACGCCGTCACTCACTAGCTGGCAGTGTCTCGGTACGTGAGTTTGATATTGCTTGTGCCTCCTAGTGATGACACATCATGGCAGAAAAAAAATCTATTTTTAAATAAGTTTTAAAACGTTTTTTTTCTATTTTTTAAGTTTGTGGAGGTTTTTAAAACATTTTTAGTGTCCAATGAATGCCGTACACAAAATTACTACCCAGGAAAAAAATCGTATAGGCCTATAGTACACCTTCTCGTGAGTGAACGATATAATGACGTGAATGACGTCGTAACTCTAAAATTACTATAAAGTATGAAATAAAACAAATAATAAATTTTTACAAAAAAAACAAAACATTAAAAAACCTAAAAACTATACTTTTGAGATTGTTTAAAGTTTATAAAAAGTCTAAAAGCTAAGTTTTTTTCGGACCAGTTTCTAGTTTTTGACACGCTGACTAGTTACTGGTACTAGTCGCCTGGCGGCAGAAAACTGTCCAGTGGGTTATCACTTTGACGCTTGCTAAGTGCGGACGTTGTAGGCGGCGGGACTACGTCACTCAGCGTCGATAAGCCACATTCCGAGACGTTTCAGAGATCAAAGAAAACGCGCATTACTGCACACAATCTACTCACTGGACCGAGCGAGCAGGCCGTGACTGCTGGCTGACAGTCGCTGCAACTCGTGCTTCGCGTCGCTGCAGTGCCGGCCGGTGACGCTCCATCTTTTTCATGGAAACAGTTACTCTTATTCTACATCGCTGCAGGAAACTTCGACGCCGAGGTAGCTGAAGCGGTGGTTACGTGATCAGCAGGGGTCACGTGACGTCGGCGGGCGGCCAAGATGACGACCCGTCACGGCGCCGCCATGCTTCTGTTGGTGGTCGTGGTTGTAGTCGTGGCTGTACCTGAGATGCGGCAACAGGCGCCGGCGTCGCCCAGTGACGAGGCGGCTTTTTATCTCAACGAGTGGGCGGCACACATTCCAGGTGGATACGCCGTGGCAGAGAGAGTCGCCAACGAACTCGGCTACGTCAACCGCGGACAAGTAAGCTACCACAAGAACAGAATAGTGTTAAAAACGTCGACTTTTGACGAAAAAAACCTACAAGTGGGTTTTTCACTTTTAAAAAAATTAACAGAAACACGAAAAAACATGCGCAAAAATGGACCACCAGTTTTCGACAACGCGCAACATGTCAGAGTTTGCAATCGGAGTCGTTGTCTGAGTCAGTATCTAAACATACTATTTTCAATTTCATATTACAATTTTTAAGAACAAAAACGTGCAGCAATAAAAACATTAAAACGTGTTTCAAACAATTGTCAAAACACAAAAATATTTCAAACGTTTACAAACGAAATCAGCGCTTTGGATTAACTCACAGAATGAAAAAAGTAACTATGGAGGTGGACAGAAATCGTTTCCATAAAGGCAGCAGCTGCGGTTGCCAAACGACAACAAATTAGTAAATAAAAGTGCTAATTAATAAATTAAATGAATTCAAATATGTTCATTAAATTTGCGTTTCTTAATAGTTGCTAATAATGTCCAGGTATCTGACTTTATCTTTCATAGTTAAGACGGACTAGGCATCGAAAGAGATGGCATTTTTCACTATAGTACAACAAACAAGTGCATAAACGCATTCATTAGATGAATAAATCAAATAATATAATATAAAATTTTAATTTCATAACTTCAGTTAACAATCTTTAAAGTAATTTGTCTGCTAAAAATTAAAACAGATTATTTTTATTTAGCATCATTTGAAATAACGCGTTATAAAAAAGTTTGGCAACTGCAAAATAAAGCGCAAATTGCTATAATTGCTAATTACTTCAAGAGTAATTAGCTCAAATGTTATTCAAATGCCAATTGTAAAAATATTCAAAAAATCTACTTTCTTAATAGTAGAAATTCAGTTCACTTGGAAAAAAGTAATCAGTTTTCTTAAAATTTCTAGTTTTAGTTTTTTTCACATTAGGTGGTTAACAATTTTGTGGGACCTCATTTGGGACCTCGCAGTCTCGCAGACTGTTTTCGCTTGACATGACAGGAAACCGAGTTTAACCGTTTTCCATTGCTTTCGGTAATACGCGGAAACATTTTGCCAAAGTCGTAACTTATTCCAAACAACGTTAACACTTGCTTGAACTGATGACGATGAAGACGATGCATATGTAATTCAGTTTCCGCAGTAAACCGGCAGAACTCACCAGCAACGTAGCATGCGATTACTGACTTCGGCAAAGTCCATTTAGTTTGCTTCGGCCGGTAAACGTGAAATATTCAGCGCTGGTTGCCCGGCGAGCGTCATCCAAGCACAGTTCCGGTTTGTGCACGGGACGCTCGCTTAGATCAGAACGTCATGCATGCTTGAGCAGTTCTGCCGCCTATCACCTAGAGCCATTACTAAGACAAACTACCGCCGATGCTAGGCTAATTATCGTCATTGTTTAGTTAGCTTACGATCAGTGGGATACAATAGAAGCTCGAGTTTTACTACGGTATCCATAGCAGCAGACAGCACGCCGTATCTGTTGTAATGTTTTGCTGAGCTTATAACAAATAACTCATTGTACTGCCAGTTACAGAGATATGGCCATTTCATTAGTAAAAATGTTGCATTACATTTCAAAGCCAATGTAATGAAAGCGAAAAGACTCAACATGAAGTGGAGTAGAGATTTAATTCCTCCGCCAAGAACGTGATGATTCTGTTGCGTAGAATATCGCGCCATCATCGCTGTTCGCACATATCCAGTTCGGTTAGCGTGGAAAGCATAATTTCTAGACTGTATACTTGTTGGCGGCGATGATAGCCGCACATTATTGGCGATCAGTCACTGACCATTGTTACACTGATGTCATATAAACGTCGGTTCCACAGGGGCAATTCCAATACCCCCAATACATTTGAGAAACAAGCATTATGGCTTTGCCTCCACTAGTATTTTCAGATAACTACAGCATCTGTAACGGCCTACATAAGTAACATAACGTTCAGTCATATAACTAAGCTGCTGGCCGAGTCAGTGGCTGAATTTTAACTTGTCGGAAAAATTATCTTCTTGTCATTTTTCCCCAAAATACTAAATTTGAAGCTAAAATCCCTTGCTTTGAAAACAGTAGGAGCGAATAGAGTGTACTTTTTATTTGGACACGGTGTACAATGTACATCATTTTTTGCCCTTGGATCTATAGACCTCGTAACTCGTTTCAGCTCATGGCTGATATCGAACGATTTCAACACTTTCAGTGATCGTTCGTTTCATTGTACAACGTGTCTGCTATTCGCTTATTCTGAATTGGACTTTGCGGTGCCTTTGTGCTCGTGAAGTTGACTATTGCCACCGCGATTTGGTCTGAATAAGTCCGTTCATTTTACCGAAAGTCACAAAGCGCAATATACTCGTACAGTACATGGTTCTGTTATTATATTGGTGTTATAGTCGGATGACACAAAAAATTTGAGCTAATGCTCACGGGACGCGCGAAAGCCTATAGTAGTTCCTGTTTGCAAACTGTCAGTTTATCTCCAGCCATTTCATCGCGACTTTTACGAAGGTACCGCTTTTTGATGCCCTCGTGCGCAGGTTTTGAACCTAGAAAATCGAGACTTGGACCGTTGAAATCTACGTTCAATGCTAAAAATATCATACGCAGCTTGTCCATGTCTGTCTCAACTGGTTTCGGCGCAATTCGCTCTTGCAATGTGTCTCGCAGCCTGAAATCGCCAAAAAATCCATAAACCCCCTATTTTGACGTTTAAGGTCATCCAAGGTCATTGAATTGGGCGCCAATCGAGAGCCATTATACGACTTCTTATTAGTGATTGATAGTAACATAGGCCCTATCTCGTACCGTTACTGAGATACAGCGACTTATTGGCCAAAAATCGCAAATTTTGCCCACCCCCCTCTCATTTAGCGCTCTCGTTCGGAGTGACTTCCTTCGAATTTATGAAAAAGCTTTACGGTTCCTAAAACTAGAGTCTTTCAGGCAGCCGATGGTGAAGATTTGGCGATCCTAGCTTGAACCGTTTTTGCCTGATCCACTAGTAGATTATATTTAGGCACACGGAGAGGCCTATAAGCCCCGCCCACTGTTTTGGCCTGTAGCCTGGTCAGTGGGCGGGGCTTATGGGCCTCTCCGTGTGCCTAATTATAATCT
>Ga0209367_1005730_pt1 | contig 17189 bp, 16 predicted proteins | sample WorMetLIZISLAND2_FD_187412 | JGI IMG/M metagenome (GOLD analysis project Ga0209367, IMG submission 187412) | Marine gutless worms symbiont microbial communities from Max Planck institute for Marine Microbiology, Germany - Olavius geniculatus... ... | reverse complement strand
GAAACCACCATTCGATGACATATAGTCTCATTAATAAGTGTGCCAAAAATTATTATAATCGGACATTCATTGTTCCAGTTATTGCAAAAAATGTAGTCACATGCTTTTTTTGAGACACAGTGTAGTCTGCGCATTCGTGCTGTCATGGCGTGACTATGACAATGCTCTGCTCTCTGGACTGCCGTACACAACTATCGCACCACTACAGCGCGTCATGAACGCCGCCGTAAGACTTGTGTACGGACTACGTTCACGTGACCATTCTACAACGGCGGACTGCACTGGTTACCAATCGAAACCAGTATTCAGTACAAACTATGTTTGTTAGTTGACTTAGCCATAAATAGCACTGGTAAAGCTCCATTATACATATCAAACCTTCTTCAATCAGTTTCAGCACTGCCAGATCATCACATCGTCTTGCGGTCAGGCACGAATTTGGATCTGCAAGTCCCAAGGACACGCCTGAAGTTTGGAGAGTGCGCCTTCAGCGTGGCGCCCCCCAAGGCATGGAACGATCTGCCACTGCACCTGCATGCCATTACTAATAGGGTTAGAACAATACCAAAACTCCACCCAATACCCAATATTATTGGGTCTTACCGAATCCAGTACTCAATACCAGTACCGATACCCGTCGGATTAGCAGACTCTCGCCACATGCTGCCGCACTGTCAGGGCTAAACACGGGAAGTAAAGTGCATTATTGTACACGCTGTGTTAATGTAATGAATGTAATGTAATCTTGAGTTGTTTTGCAACCCATGCACCCGCCCACCATTGGACACCATTGGACGACGCTGCAGTGTCTCTTCTCACTCTTTCTATCCATTGCCTCTCAGCCTATGCATGCTGTGGTGTATGCTGTGCCAGGAGTAAGACAGTCACGTTTGATCCTCACGGCCATGCAAATGTGAACAAACAGTAATACCATGGGAAAATGTTGACACTGACTGGTGGCTCCTCATGACCACCAACACACCCTGGCATGGCAGCATGCCTTGCCATGTCCTCCCCTCTATCCCACACTTAGTGGACGGTGTGCCAGATGGCGACCTATTGATTTATACACTTCTTTTGATGTCTCTTGTGCTGTTTTATGTACATAGGCTAGTAGAGTACCGTGGATTATGATTGAATCAATGATTAATTGAAATACACATAAGTAGGTGAATAAACGTGAATTTATATAGTGCAGAACGTTAAAAATTGACCATTTTATATTGTCGCACTGGACTCAGGCTGATGCTTGTTGTGTTTGTATTTGTGTGACGTCACATTCAGCTGTAATGTGTTAACAGGATAAATGTAAATACTGTTGTATGACTGTTGGCTTGCTAGGCATAGTTGGGTCTTGATAGTAGAACAGTGTGTTGTGACATATTATTTTTACTGTAAATTTTTACAGTTTTTGTTTTGTTTTTTGTTGCAGGTAACAGAAAATATGTTGGCGAAAATTGTGTTCGTTGTTTTCACTTGTTCAGTTGGGATGATTCATTTGGGTAAGTTTATGCTTAACGGATATCAATTAACATTGGTGTTTATAACTGACAGAATGAGCTTTGTTTGTATGCTTACTTTATATTTACCAGATTTTGACAACCTTATAGGTTATTTCCAATTTTGCACAAATGTAACACTTTATTTATTAAGTTGATGATGAAATGAGCAGATTCCACTTTTATATTTGTATGGTCGAAGCACGAAGATTTGAACTAGAAGTATTCAGACACTGCTGCACCACCTGAAGTGATTAAGTGAACAATAAAATCTGGATCTGCACCATGTTCCTCTCCCCTCCCCTGCCCTGAAAAAAAACGAGCAAAATTATTTTTGTGTTTTTGTCAGAACTTTGTCAAATCTCTACCAAATTTGATAATTTTTTGGGCACAAAGATGACCATCTGTGCTTAACATGGTAGTGCATTGACGCAAATGAGATGATGTGGAAAGTGAGTGCACCTACCGTGATTTTATTATCTAGGGCATCATTGTGTTGAAAAAATCGTCGCAGTTGGTGGAAATTTGAAAAAATTCATGATGAAAACAATTTTGCTTCATTTCCTTGGGACACAGTGTAACTGTACCTGGCATACTAGCAGTTTTGAAATTCGCAGATATTTGATATTACCAATGAGCAGCTAAAGATAGGTATTTGTAAATCAAGCTTGCGCTTATTTCTGTCATTTGTTCAGATTCTGTTCATTGTGTATATATGAATAAGATGCACTTATCAATTGTTAATTTGTCTCAGACCACTGGGTCCATAAACACAGAACCCAAGTAAGACTACCGGTAATCTGTTGCAAAAAGGGAATAATAAAAACTAGAGCTGTCGAACTAATGTGTTAACGTGTTAACCCGTTAAAGAATTAATGCATGTTAAGACAAATTAACGCGCATATGTAAATTTACTTAATTTTGTGAAGCAGGAGTTGCAATATTTCATTAAACTACATTTATTTGATGATTGAATAATATTCAAGTAACTGAAAATTGTTTTGTTGCCATTGCATCACTACTGTCATGGTCCTGTGAAACAGGCACGACTCCGTGGGCTTCATTCCACTCACCCTGTCAATGTAGTCTACCTACAATATCAGCGATATTAATGATGTGTTATTAATGCATGCATTAAAAACATTAATGCAGTACGTTAACCTGTTAAAAAAGTTAATGCTTTGACAGCTCTAATAAAAAAGATATACGATGTGCTAATGTAATAGGAATGCTGTTTTATATTTTTTTGGTTTTTTAGTTAGAGTTTTGCCTAAAATAGTGCAGACATTTTTTTCTCAGACACATTGTGTATACACATAACAAAACTCAACATTTCAAACTGTTTGTTGCACAGCTTCAGTTGCACCTGTCATTATCTTGAGAAATATACCAAAAGGCCAGAATTTGCATCTGGTTTGCGAAAGCAACAACGTTGCAGAATGGCGGCGTGATGCAGTTCCTTGGTTAATCCACTCGGGCTATGATGGCAGTAATGACTATGTCATAGTCAACGCGACTGTGAAGGACAGCGATGTCTACAGGTGTAACGATGCAGTCACGACCACTACTATTATCGTCTACAACATAACCGTAATAGGTGATTATTTTGATCTCGAAATGATGTACATGTGGTGTTGCTTGTTTTTTCTTTGATTGATATTGTTCTTGACACAGTCATAATCTGAGCAAACAGTTTAACATTTTACAAAGCTATGTAAGGGCAAAAATGGCAAAAACGTTTTTTGGGCGATATTATCACGTGTTTTTTTTGCCGTTTTCGAGTTTTGACTCATATCGCCCTTACATAGCTTTGTAAACTGTTAAAGTTTTTTTGCTTTGATTTTTGCTGTTTTTTAGTGGACTTTTGTCAAAATTTTTAGTGTTGCATTTTATGACAATAAATTTATTCACTGTTTTCAGAATACCTCCGGATGGGCGAAGGAAGTTGGTGCAAGGAAAAACTATGTGTGATGTAACAATGTCTGAGAACTTTTTAATACGTGCTGTGCTGCAGCTAATTTTATCTTTGAATAAGAAAGTTTGGTTGCCATGACAACAGGAGTCATCAGGGGAGAAATTACCATGACACCATCGGATAGCCCAGGCCTAAAAATAGGGGGGTAGGTGCAAACAGAGCACAATTATTTTTTAAGGGGGCCAAGTCATATAAATCTCCATTGGCTCCAGAATGGCAACAACTGTGGAACCAGTGTACATCAAATAAACTTTACAGTGCGCAACCGGTCGTTGGTCGCAGTGTCAGTTCGTTGCTGGGCCGCTATGACTCAGTCCTTATCAACTGTCTTCGAATTGGTCATACAAGACTTACAAACTCTTATCTCCTAAAGGTAGAGAGTCAACCAGTATGTGAATCTTGCCATTCTCCGCTCACAGTCAAGCACATTTTGGTAGACTGCGCCCGTTATAGTGCTTAGACCGGGCATTGTTATGATAAGCAGCATGTCTGTGCCTGTCTGCAACCGTGTTGATGCTACACGAGATAATTGCGGTAAAATAACCACTTTTTAGGGGGGTAGCTGTCTTTGACGGCCGTCTGCGCTGGCCTCCTTGAATCTAGGGGGTCGGGACTTGAACTACTAAAATCTACGTTGAATGCTGAAAATTTCATACACAGGTTGTGTTGGTCTATCTCCAGCCATTTCGTCGCAATTCAGTGTTGAAATGTGCGCTGCATTCAAAAATTGTGAAAAATTTATTATAAACCTCTTTTTGAGGGGTTCAAGGTCATCGATGTTGATAAATCCAAAGAGCCTGTCACCAGTGCTTGTTATGATAAGCAGCATGTATGTACCTATCTGCAACCATTTTCACGCTACACGAGATAATTGCGGTAAAATAGCCACTTTTTAGGCGGTAGCCGTTTTTGACGCCCGCCTGCGCCAGCCTCCTTGAACCTAGGGGGTCGTGACTTGAACTGCTAAAATCTACGTTGAATGCTGAAAATTTCATTCACAGGTTGTGTTGGTCTATCTCCAGCCATTTCGTCACAATTCAGTACCTGATTTCGACTCCATATTCAGAGGGATAAAATCCATTGCCTTTAGAGTCTAAACACGTCAAAAAAACGTTGCTTACTGATGTTGCTGTAGTGGCGCCGACGATCGACTACGACGACAAATTCAAGAGCGCCCAGCAGCTGAATGCGGGCGCCAGCCTGGTCATCCCGGTGAAGGTCACTGGCATCCCTAAGCCCGCGGTAGACTGGAGTCTGAACGACCAGCAGCTGACCGCATCTTTGACGGTTATCATTGAGACCTCGGCCGAGACGGGACAGTTGACTCTCACGTTGAAGTCTTTGACTGGCCGCTCTACTGGCAAAGTCACGGTCACTGCCACCAACGCCGCCGGAAAAGCTTCGGCCGAGTTCCAGATAACCGTCAAAGGTAAGCTTTCTCCCGTCCACGATAGGCCAGAGAGTGGGTCTCCGACAACTTTTGTCTGTGTCTTTGCTAAATGTTGACTGATTTTCAAAATCTATCACCCAGTTCCAGCTGTATTGGGCCTACAGCATTACATAATAGGCAAGAGATTGAACAAATTAAGACTGACGTTTATGAGCAGTTTTTCTCGTCACGTTTTAAAGCATTTTTAACGTTTTTTTATTTCTCTGAAACGTTTTTTACATCTATGCGATGCATAACCGGTATATTTTGTGGTGCATTATGCTCTGTGTACAATGTACACAACACATTGTAATTTGTAATACTGTGCGACTGATTGTAGGCAAAGTTACGTTACAGGACGTTATTTCTACGGCGCTTTGTGGTTCTTTTAGTGTTCACACAAACTGATATTAACAAATTTTTCTCACCTAGTCGCGATTTTCGTGGTGGCGGCGGCTTAAGATTTTCGCAGCTGGGTCCCGGCTTAGTCGTGATTTTTGCGGCGGTGGCGGCGACTTATTAAAATTGCGGCGGCGGTTAAGTCAGCGGCTTGGGGGGTCTAGATATGCTGCATATCACAACAAGCCCTATTGATGAGCTGTTAAGTTGTATCAACATCGATGACTTTGAAAGACCCTGAACTCCCAAGATAAGGGGTTTGGTTTTATTGTTTTTTATTGCAATTTTCGGCTGTGGTGTGCATTTCAAGAGTGAATTGCGACAAAGTGGTTGGAAACAGACAAAGGCTATTTGCGAACAGGAACTGCTATAGGCTTTCGCGCGTTTCCTGAGCATTAGCTCAAATTTCTTGTTTGTTGATGTTGCAGATGAGTCTCTTACAACTACCGATAATTCAATTATTTGTAAGTTACATGTTTACCAACAGTCATCGCTTCTGCTTCCACTACTTTGTTTTCCTGTATCTCTGTCATTTATCGGGCCAGCCCTGTCTTCATTTTGATCATTCAGTTATACTCCATTTACACGATGAACAGAGATGTGCGGACTGCGGATGCGTCAGTCCGCGGATCCAGATCTGCAGGATTTTTTGCGGATGTGGATCTTGTTCCGTGACAAAATTTGCGGACGCGGACTGACACGGATTCTGTTTTGTGCCGAGTGCATTTTTTCTTTATAAAATTTTAAAACAGATGGAAGTGGTGTGTTGAGACGTGTGTAGCACGGTAGCACTGGTACCGGTAAATTGTAATCTGTTGTAGTTTTAGGCGCGTAGTGGCCTACCTCACGTATTAATGACTAGAAGCAGGCCTATTCAGTGCGGACGCAGACGGACGCGGATCCAGTATTTTTCTCTTGTTGCAGATGCGGACTGACAGTGGATCTTCGGTCAAAATCTGCGGACTGACGCGGACTCAAAAATTTCGGGATCTGCACATTTCTGACGATGGAGCAAACAAGTTTCCTTCATGTTTGCTTCATTGTGTAAATGGGGTATTAGTGAATGAGGGAGGGTGATGGTTATCGTAGTTATTCTGTGCTCATGGCATAATTGTGCATTGAACTAAATGTGTGTAGATTAATAGCAAATGGAAGTTTGATATTATTTCCACTTCTGTATGTCAAATTTCATTTACTTGACTGCTCTGAAGACTTGTTTTTATGTTGATCTTGTATTGCATTACTGCAATTTAATTTATTTACTATTTCAGGAGAAATGACTGAATGCTGATAGTAGTACATAAATTACCTACGACAGTTTCAGTATTTTCGTAAATTGAAGTGTTGTCAGTGCCAGTATGTATAAAGATACTAATGTTGACGATTTCAACAATGAATATTATTAATTGAAAAATACTGTGAATGATTTACTGTAAGCCAATTGTGTTGTTTTGTGATTTGTAGTTTTTTTCGTTGGAGTCATAATTCTTCTCTGTGTCGGAGTGTAAGTACCACCCAATGATGTTCTATTAATAGCTGAGACTAGCATCCTATGAGCTAGCGCCTAATTAGACTGCAGCACACTCGCAGCCTAACTGAAGATACTGCCGTCACGTGACTTAGGTTGTCGCACGGATTTGCATATTCATTTCAGGCTGTCGTCGTCTGTGCACTGTAGTCGCGTGACCACAATAAACATCGTTCGAGTAATCGTGCGATAAATTGAAATAATATGAAACCTGTATGATGTGGAGCGAAATTTAATGTATCGTCTGAATATATGAGAATCAAAAATTTGTACGATCTGATACATATCTGCAGGGATGTGGTCTCGGTCGAGACGTCTCGGCCTCGAGACGGTTTCGAGACATGCTAATGTCTCGGTCTCGGACCGATGCGTTTCAGGTCTCGGAGCAATATGTCTCAGTTTCGGCCCAGTAGGTCTCGTCTTGGGTCTCGGGCCTTGGGCCATTGTGTCTCGTCAAGACGTTTCGTGCAGGCGCACACTGTGCATACTGTAGCTGCAGTTAGAGCAATACTAACCAGCATGACATTTGTGGCTTAGACATATTCTAGACATATTCAGGTGGACTAATAAACTGTACATCAGCACCAGTTACATTAAACACATGAGAGATGGCACATTGCCGCGTATTCCGAAGACTACGCATCTGTGTAACTGACAAGCCTAAACATTCTGTAGCATACAGCAGATGCGGCTTGCAGTAGGCAGACACCAGATGAAACGTAACCAACTCATCCCTAAATTTAACAGACTTGTGAAAAAGGCTATTAAAAGCCCTATAAAACTTAGTTTTCATGTGCGACAAATCAACAGCAAACTTTATAGACGAACGTAACATCACTCCAGGGTACTTAGCTTTACCACAGTAAGCAACTGGGCGACCTTGTATACATATCTGAGCACAACATTTAGAAAACCTTGGACCAATCCGCATTACCGCACATTTAGACAGATTTATATGCATAGCGCATTTGCTAAATTGACGGCGTTACAATTAACGGTCTTGTCAAGCTCCTGTTTCATGCCGTTGCATTCCGCCTTGGTCTTGTCAAGCGTTACAAAGGTGTGGCATATCACACGTATAAGCACTCATAATGTATATCTCACAGGCCTAGTACAGGTGTATACGGAAGTGCAATAAATAACACCGCAGCGCCAACTCTGACCGGCTGCGGTATGATATTAAATGAACTAACAAAATAGAATTCCGCATATTGGAAAATAACCGAAAATGCTCAAAGTAACTCAGCTCAACTAAGAATGCAACATACATGAAAATTTACAATGGTGATAATTTATGATTGCATACTAGTCTTTTACTATGTTTTTGTACTTGAATTTTTTTATCACAAATGTGTAGGAGGTGCTGCGAGACAAAGAAGATGTCTGTAGACAACGATGGACGTGCCCACTCTGAAGGTGAGCTGCTTTATGGTCAGCTGACTTTGGAACTGTACTTTTATTTTGTGTTTCTGTTTTCGTTTTTTGGCAATTATAAGGCACATAATTATGAGGCGGAGTTGTTCTTGATCTGCAAGTGATGCAGCCTACTCCCAGACATTTTTTTGTAGCATGGTGCATCTGTCTGTCATAAATTGTCACATTTGTGTACTTGCATTCGACGGTTAGATGCCACTGGGCCCGTGCACTTTTGAGCTCAAATGACATACTGGGTTAGATGGGGCCATCCCTTCTGGCCTCACGGGAAGACTAGATTTGGGGGTCCAACCAGACTCAGCCAATACATACAGTTGCAAATTTCAGCCAAAGTTAGGTGGCTTTGCCACAGAGGTTTTGCCTTATGCCAAATAACTTTGGTCGATGTTCAAGTTTTGCGTCAAACGTGAAAGCAGCGACAAAGCAAAGAGTTGCAGTCACCTTCAAAGACTATTGCATGAAAAACTGTCTACAGTTTGCTGTTCACAACTATAACAGATTTACATGCATTATCATAATTTTTACCCAAATAATCTTGATACTTCATTTAACTGATGCCGCCCAAAATTTAACTGCATCCCATGCCCCTCTAAATTTACATAGTACTCAGCATTTTTGTTACTTCAGTAAAGGGTAAATTTACAAAAGGTCGCGAATCATAAAAGTCCCATAAGTTCCTCATTGAAATGGATTTTAACAAAATTTTGCACGTCAGGGGATACCGGATGTGATCACACATACTTCGGTGTAGAAACTAGATGGGTTGAAGTATACATTCGTTCAGAATTTGTCATTTTTCCTTGAAATTGCTGTTACAGTAGTGCTGCGCTGTGCTGCTAACATACAGTTTGTGATGTGCAATTTTGCTAATATTACACTGAGCTGTTGCTGCTTTGACTGTTGAATTATGTAGGTGGTGAATGCCAAATTTTGCTGCACCAAGACCCAATGAGGGATCTTGATGGCATGAAACAAGAACGTGACCAAACAAGGGCAGAGCTTGATGAGACCAAGGCTAAATTGGGCAGCGTGGAAAAAGAGCTTCATGAGACCAAGGCGGACTATAATGGAATGAAAAATCAGCGAGATGAAATGAAAAAGAAGATTATTTGCATAGATTTTTGCAATTACATGATGGGGATGCTGAGAAAAGAGCGTGATAGAAAGAGAGAAGAACTGAGGCAATCAAAGATAGAGTGTGATGGGCTGAGACGAAAGCATGAATCTTTCGTGAAGGAGATTGACTGCTTAAAGAAAGAAAATCTGAATTGGAAAGTTGAATGCATGCAGCTCAGGCTCAAGATGTTGGAGAAGGAACTCACACTAGGACAAATCCGGTGCAACTCATGCCATGCTAAGTCCAGCACCGGATTTCCAACCAAAGTTGCTGAAAGCAGCAAACTGGTTGGTGCTGGGTCGAGTGTAAAATGCAAGGATGATGATGCAGTGAAGGCAAAACAGTCACTGTCCGATCATTCTGGAGATCGTGTTGACAATACATCTCTGCATTCAGGTAGTCACTTGAACACAGTTCTAGCTCGATAAAATATGTCAGCCGAGTACAGACATTTTATGCAGCCAAGGGCTGTGCAGTTCTAACCGTTATATTTTCCAAGTGAAAATTGGCACACTGGTCCTGGGACTTGGGTAACATTGGTACTTGGTCTTGGGTAACATTTGCACCAACTTTGTTTTTATAAGCTTGCTTTTTTCAAGTCAGAAACCGATGGATGGCTAGACTAATATTATGGCCTACTAGGACGACCACAGTATGACATGTTCTATTAATTTTTTGCTGGTATTGTGTGTATATATGAATTTCTTACACTTACTGATGTTTCTTTGGGGCTTTGCTAATGCCAGCGAGAAGAATAGATTGGAGGCTTTCTTGAGACGAGCTGGCAAATCAAGCTATTACACCGATGATTGTTTGCCCACTGTTGCTGCACTCTGTGAGCAGGCCGATGAACAACTGTTTCGCTCTATCAAATACAAACCTACTCATCCTCTTCGACCACTCTTACCTCCTGAGCGCAGTACACCCTATTGCACACGTCTGTGACTGCATAACTACGAACTTCCCTCTAAAATAAATAATATTGATGAGTGCAATTTTGTCCATCGTGTATTGTACAAAAACTGTTTTTAGTTTTTTTTTTAGCATGTCAATATGTTTTGCATTGTGTCTACAGCGATTTGTCTGTTACTTGCTTCAATATAGACTATCGTCCGAGGTAATTTGATAGCCATATTACTTTTTGATGTCTCTCTTATTTGTATACTGTACGATTCAGACCAAGCTGATCAGCTTGAGCAACAGGTTTGCATAAAGCGGGAGACCACATTCACCATCGTGATGTACTTTTGTTACGCTGTTTGTTTAGCAGTTGCTGCTGACACACATGAGCTTCATCCAGGCAGAGTTGAGGACGTTGTTGAAAGCTCTTCTCCAAGTTCCATGCTCACAGACTCGGCTCTTGATTCTGCCTCTTATGCAGATGTGAGGATCCCACAGCATATCTTTTTTCACTTAAATTCAATTGAGTCATTAAATTTAGTTAATTTTTCAAAAAGTTAAAATAACTTAATCATTGACATCAGCCCTTATTATATGCAATTAGAGCTGGTGTCAATAATTAAGCTTTTTTAACCTTATCAAAAATTGTCTGAATTTCAATTGGTTAATTGCTGATTTTGGTTAAAACTAGTAGTGTTTACTGTGCAAAAAATGTGCATTTTATTAACTATCACTTAGCTAACACTGTCACACACTAAGGCAGCAATAGGTCCCTGTTATTATTAGTAGGGTTTAAGTATTTGTTTTAGCCAGTTGCGTTCTCTGCAGAAAGCAATTATTGCTTACCTGCATCAGATGTTTGTCATTTTTGTCTATGTGACATGACTTTAATTCAAAATCATTTTGTGATGATAAATTGTGTGATTAATCGTTGATTACCTTAGGCCTACTTCTATAGTCATACAACTGAATTAAATCTCTCTGTAAGGTCGTTCTAGAAGTTAATTTCATATGTTTTGCTGATTCACAGTTTGTATGTGGAGAAACACCGAGATTTTAAAAGAATTATGAAAATGTTTTTAAATAAATGAGCACGTTAAAGGTCCATGGCCATGGTCAAACTCACTTGCACAATTTATGTATATTTAAATTACACATTTAACCTCGCATATATAATACCAGGTGTGGCAAAAAAACGTCCTGAACATTTGCATGCATTATTCAGCCGAATGGTCAAAATGAATCAGCTCAAAAGCATTTATGTAATGAACAAACATCAACGAATATGTGTAGAAATTTTTGCCTAAAACACTTCGATATTTGCCGCGATACAAACAAAAGAGCGTTACACAGTTACACACCATGAAGCAGAAATCATTCACTTTGCTCTGAAACTTCACCAGCAGGTTCGTCAGATCGTTGCCGCTCGTACGCAGGCTATGCCAAAACATCACAATAGGCCAAATCATCAGTAACTGATCAGCAGAAAGTGCTGAATAGGTTCTCCATTCCCATTTGACACTGCTGCTAGATGCTTTTTCCACTGCCCTACAGCTTTTCCGATTCAGACTGTCGGATGTCGACGTCATGCCATTTGTCTGTGATAACATTTTGATGATCATTGGGGTTCGCATACGGCTCACGCCTTCCTTCACAGACAAGTTGTTGCAAGGTATCCCAAACTGAGACTACTGTAGTAATTCAAATCTGTTGAATGCGCTTTCCATTCCTGTGAGCTGACAATATCGGGCGTGTTGTGTCGTAGAAAATTTTGAGTTGCTTTGATGTGATGTGATGGAATGCTGTTCTTACATAATTGGATTTTTAACTCTCCTTACGTCATTAAGCGGCATCCAGTAGTGTCATGAGTGAGGTCACTGAAATTCATAAGCAAGTAAGAGTACATATTGGTCTACAAATGTACAAAAGGAAATTTATCTCTGTGAAGTATGCGTGCCGTTATAGTTGTGCAAAGTTTGGGACATTTTTTAGCGCCACCCGGTATATTAATTTGAGCATCATAAATATATGAAATCTAATGTGCGATTTTAAATGAAATGCGACATTACATTACGTTATGCTAAAAATTCCAATCTATCAGTTCCCCTGGTGACGTCATCAGATAAGCCTGGGCTATTAATATTCATGATGTCGATGGGCTAGGCTGATGACGTCAGTGGTTGTTCCTGCCTAGCCATCACAGTGGCGCGTTTTTAACGTCATGCCTGTAAATCGTCGACTTTAAGTGTAAGTTTCTTCGTGTTGACAAAACGATGGGTGTCAGTATTACTGCCAAAGGTGTCAGAAATTTATGCACTTTTATAGGAAAGGGATAACATATACAGGGTGGTCCAAAAATGGCACAAAGTTAATGACACCATAATTTTGAACCGTACGTCATAGAGTCACGTGGTTTTCAGCAAAATGTTCTGAAAGAAATTCTTTATGTGACTAGAGTCAGTATTTGAATACAGCAGTTAAATGTTTTTTGTTATTGCCACTGGCAATTAAACTATGCAAAGACAGTATTACCCTCGACACCACAGTCCATGAAAACGTGCCACTTTTATTTTTTCGATAGCTCCATGAAACGTTGACCGTTTTTGATAATTTTTGGCACGCGACATCAAAAAGAAACTTGATGCAAATGTCTTTAGTTTTGGCCGCCTCACCCTAAGGTTGTTGCTACACTACCTTGTGAAATGCAGAAGTCGTAGTTTGACCATTGATAACAATGAATTCATACTGGGTAGTGCATGTGTCAGCTCAGAAAATTCCTGACACCACAAAATCATTGAAAATCTGTTGCTTCGTCTTTATGTTAAAATTGTAAGTCGACAACTGAAATGATACATTAACTGTTACAGCGAGTGGGCCGCTTGAGTCATGCAGTTAGTGAACGTGCTGTTGGCAAATGGTGTCAACGTCTACCACTTGCGTTTGTGCTGCAGAAGGACATTTTGAGCACATGCTAAAATGAAGATGATGTGATGTGACACGTGTGACTTTTTGAGTGATAATAGTTGCCAATTGCGTTTGTCACTATTCAGTTAATAATTTTTGAGCTGACGCATACGCTATCCGGTAGGAATTCATTGTTGTCAATGGCCAAACCACGACTTCTGCATTTCACACGGTAGTGTAGTGACAACGGTAAGGTGAGGTGGCCAAAACTACAGAGCTTTGCGTCAAGTTTCTTTTTATAGTCGCATGCCAAAAAATATTAAAATTGGCCAGTGTTTCACGGAGCTATTAAAAAAATAATAGTGCCATGTTTTTATGGACCAAGGTACATTGAAGGTAATATTGTTTTTCAATAGTTTACTTGCCAGCGGCAAAAACAAAGAATATTTAATTGCTGTATTTAAACACTGACTTTAGGCATGTAAAGAATTTCTTTCAGAACATTTTGCTGAAAACCGCATGACTTTGTTGCAAAACCGCATGACTACGGTTGCAAAATTATGGTGCCATAAACCTTGTGCCGTTTTTTGGACCACCCTGTATATGTTAATTTTGGTGTCCATGGACCTTTAAACTGCAAATAATTGTCAAAAGTTATACAGTTGTTTAAACTGTATAAATATTTTTTTCTGCATTTTATATACATTTTATATAAAGGGTGCCACTATGTTGGTCCACCCATTATATTTAGCTAAGTATTTAATCTGTTCTGTGGTTGCATTTTGTGTATGTAATTAGGACTCTAATGAGATGTCTCTGAAAATCGATGATTCACAGTCGATTCAAGTGGACGCAAGTTCGGCAGATAACGTTTAGATCTCAGTTCGTTCAACCGGCATCATGGTGGATACACTAGGCCATGCCCATGTTACCGCCATTCTTCGCTGACGGTTGCCTGTTATTTTGCTCATTCCCATGCAGTGCCCATGTTCTTCAGAGCTTCGTTTTTCATGCAAAAATCCAAAGAATTATGTCTCGATTAGACATTCCAAATCTGATTTTTTGATACCAGGTTTTTTGATTACCAGGTGTGTGTCTGTTATATTGTTCTTGTTTATCATATCCATTGTCCTCTGATCCTACTGCTTAGCCCATTTTGTGAGTTTTGTGTTTGTTGTGTATTAATTTGTGCCACATACATATCCTGCAATAAAATACTGAGGCAGTTTTGCCACTTTGAACTTTGATGTTAATTATCTGTCCTTTTGCTATAGCATAGCGTGGGACAGATTATGAAATCACTTGCATCTGTCTGTCTGTACGCACTCCTATGGCTGCAGTTTTGATTTGATTTTGATGAAATTTTGCACAGTGATTCGGGGCCCAGAAAGTAAGATCAAGTTTGTTTGGAGTCAAAATCTGATGACTCATTTCCCTATTTTTCTCCATTTTAACCTGCCTTTATGCATTTTCAAGGGGAAAGTTCGCTTCAGTGGTTAATGGTCGCAGTTTCTGCAATGAGGTTTCGATCATGGCGATCAATCGTTATATAGTCGACATTAATTAGTACTTTATACTGTGTTGTATTTATATGTTTCTTGAAGAAACAAAATGGAACATAAATCATGTTGTACCGATATTTGATACAATGGAGAGGATTTGTTATCATGGTTGTTATGGCGAAGGCTTTCACTCGCAATGCATGCTGGGTAATTTTAGAGCTGCAACTTTTAATGACAATTTAGTCAAATTTTAACTTTTGAGTTCGCTGCTTAAACTTTATCATGACCTGCTTTTTGACAATCAAATGCATGTAAGATGCATTTACAATATAATCGTACTTTTTTCTAGTAATAAATGCCATATAAATTTATGTTATGAATATGTTATAGCCTATGCAGAGTGGCAGTGGAACAGATACCTCGTTCCACAGGACGTCTTACTAGTTTTTAATGCATTGTCGTACAAAACCAATGCAAACAGAATTGTAATTGTAATTCTGTTGTTTTCCTGTTCACAGTTATTCTGTAACAAAACTGCATTTCTGTTGTGAGTGGTGAATTTTGCTTCTGAAATCTCATTCTCATTATAATTTGGTACTAATTTTGCACGTTAATTTGCTTGTGCTGTAGAAATTTGTGCAATAAGCACTTTTGAGTGCTGCCTTTTGTACTGTGCTGGTTTAAATGAACTTTTTCTGGTTTAAAGCGGTTTAAACATCTGAGTGGCAGAAAAAGATTTGTCAGCAAAAACCCAACCCTGATTAGTGGTAAATGTTATTTTTGTTATTTTTTGGCTGTGAATTATTGTTTGAAATTTTGTACTGAGTGTGATCTATTAGACTTTTGTGTCTGGTACCAAGTGCCTATGGTTATGATGGTTTGCACTGAAGTTTTTTGTGTGATAAGTGGGGTCAGTCAAAAAATTTTTTCTGGGTGGAGGCGAAACAATATGTGGTTTTATTTTTCATCTTTCCTTTTTTTTCAATGACATTGGACATTCACACATTCTTGCAATTTTTTTTGTCTTTTCTCCGTGTGGTCCGAGTAATGACGTATGGATATTAATGGAGCAAAATGTCGGAGTTCTGTCCCAGCTTGAGTCAAGGCGTTGCGGAGGTGTGGGTGTTGACCGTCCGAAGGGGAATTTGCGGCGAATTTTTCTTATCTTATGATAAAAGTTTCTATTCTATAGTACTAAAAAATTTGCTTCCCTTTGCAAAAATATTTTCTTCCTATAGGACTAAAATATTTTTCTACCTTCCTTTAAGTAAAATATTTTTCTCCCTTTAATAAAATATTTTTAAGGTAATTTCTTTCCAAAAGCGTACGTCGTTCATCGATATCGTACGGTCGCTCCGATAAACGTCACCCATATTGGGCTGTTATCCACAGAGGCTGCAAGGCTAAAGCCACTTTTCATTGTTTGGGAAGAGATAGTTTAGGATAGCTAGTGAGACACGTAAATCGAAGTAAGCGCGAATTGAAAGAGCAATTGTGCACATTTCCTCGCCATTCGTCATCTACGTGTTTTACTTGCTATGCTCGGCAAACGTGGATAGGGAAAGATAGCCGAGTGTGCATTGGATTGTGACTGCAAGATGTTGTTAATGCTATTGGTAAACAGAAAAAAGGCCAAGCAATAGGACCAGATGATTAGGGACCAACCGAATTCACGGGAAAAAATGCATGATTTCATGGCAGAATTTTTAAAATGTGTCAAATTTCACGTAAAATTCACGGAAAGAGTTTCGGAAATTCACGGACCACACAGACGTTATTTCGAGGTGCTGCGCTAGTGCAAACAAAGGAATTTGAGAACAACGAATATTTACTACACTAAGTCAAGACTCAAGACAGTCAATGTCAACTACTTAGTGCTGAAGTGCGACACGTAGCAAACAGCAACATTCGTACAAAAGCTGCTAATAAAACTCTGGAATTGTCATAAATTAAACTAAAAGCGCTAAAATTCACGAAAAATCACGGATTTCACGGAAATCAGCGTTTTTCACGGAAGAAGGTCAATTTCACGGAAAATGTCACGGCTGTGAATTAAGTTGGTCCCTACAGATGATATCGTTAGCTCTTGTGTTTGGTGGTAATCAGTTATGTGTACATATTTGTATGTTGTTATTCTCTTTATCAAGTTTAAATATATACCCAATGCATTTATGCAATCAGTTATTATTCCTTTAATAAAGTGCAAAAGTGGCGATTTGACAGATGTGAATAACTATCGTGCTATCGCTATATCGTGCTATATCGCTATATATATATCGTGCTATCCATGTCTAAATTGTTTGAGACCGTCATAGCACATCACTTTGCTGTAGATGGTGATAGTGATAAATACCAATTTGGTTTTAAAAAGGAACATTCAACAAGCTTGTGTACTGGGGTATTTTAGCGCACAGTTGAATATTAGGTGTCGGCTTGCTATCGCCAAGGTCCTAGGGTTAGGCTTAGGGTTAGGGTTAGGGTTAGGTTTAGGGTGCCTTGGAA
>Ga0209367_1005729_pt1 | contig 17191 bp, 6 predicted proteins | sample WorMetLIZISLAND2_FD_187412 | JGI IMG/M metagenome (GOLD analysis project Ga0209367, IMG submission 187412) | Marine gutless worms symbiont microbial communities from Max Planck institute for Marine Microbiology, Germany - Olavius geniculatus... ... | reverse complement strand
AATTTGGTATTTGTATATTAACTTAGCGTGAACACCCCAATTTTCAGCTAAACTACTGAACCGGAACTGCTATAGGCTTTCGCGCGTCTCGTGAGCATTAGCTCAAATTTCTTGTTACCTTACGTACGACCGTCACCGATCAGATTCACGCACTGTTCGATATATAATTTACGAAAAAGCATACATTGCATAAAAAGCATACATACACGAGCACCGACTATTGTGAAATACGCATACTGCCTTGCATTTCATTTGTTTAATTAACCGTTCAGCCTTTTATAGATAGCCTACTATTGGTCCATAAACAGTTTTATTCAGGATACGCCTTTTGGTGGCGTAGCATAATGGTTAGAACGTCGGTCTTGGCCGGCGAACTTTCTCTATCCTGCGCTAGACAGATGGATGGCCGTTTGACCACTTTGTGGGTTGAGCGTCCGCTATCAGTCAACCAACAAGGCCAACTCAGCCTGCCATCCCTCCGGGGTGGGTTAAATGTGTAGTAACCCATTATATGGGTTACGGAAGGTGGGGACCTTGGTACGCTGCGCCAGCCTGTGTTTGTAGGCTGCACGCGGTGGCCGTGCAGCCGACGGCCTCTGGTTAGTGACGAAAGCGCACTAGAGGCGTGTTCGCGACGATGCGCTATATAAATTGACGACCTTTAAGCACGTCCTACAAGCACGTCCGGTAATAGTAGAAGAGAATCTACAGTAAGAGAAAACTGCACGTAATGATAAGCGTCGAGTCGACTAGCATTTGCGTGTCAAAATTTGTATATATTTTAAAGAATGAAAATAATGTATTTTGTTGCATTTTGGTCACTGTTTTGAAAAAAGAATTACCTCAAAATCGAACACTAATGATTGTAATTCGTGGTCTCCTAAGGGGTGCCATTCTACTCTGGTTGCTTCGCCAAACGTCTTATATGCCAGTGCACACATAGTATTCTGTAATGTAGTCTAAGTTCGATATACTAGAGCATTTGTATAGTGATGAGAGTGCACGCGTTTGCGACTAGCAATAAATCGGTGATTTGTAGATAAAATTTAATCGCACGACGGCGGCACGATAACCTGATCAATGAGTCAACTTGCCAAGTAGTGCCGACGCAGATAACTGATGATTTCACATAGCAACGGTTAATTCACGCCTCGTGCTCGAGTCGCGTTAATTTGATTACTTGCTGACGGCAAATTGCAAGATGATGACGAAATGCATTAGAGGTGCACGAATGGACTGCAAGCGCATCGGGCAAATCACAGTAATACTAGATGCACTTGAAGGCAGAAACCTCCGTCGAGACTAGTAAGATAACCTGCTTCTTTCAGCGAAGGTAATAATGCGATTGTCGACGTGTATAGGCTAGCTAGGCTAGGTCAATCCGTCAATATACAGGATAAGCCAAAAAAATGACACCTTTCTCAAGTACGTCATCCATCATAATGCCACATTGACTGCAAAATGCCACTTGATCAATAGTAACATTTGGTACCAATTATTCCCAGTTTAGATATGTTTATTTATTTGAAAAATTTCATATTTTTTTCAGAAGCTGGAGTCACACATCCTGCTGAATTGGGTTGCATGCTGCTTACGTATCTTGGCTTAACCTGCGGTCCAAAGTGCTGCAAAAAATCAGCCCTAATAGACTCCCGTCTGTGCGGATATCTTGATTTTGTCTCATAAAGGACATTTCCGCTAAAACGAAAACAGAAGCTGGCAATACTGGCGTCCAATTCTCGACTGAGATTTTCTACAGAAAACAAGACACTCCTGGACGCTTGTATGTCACTGCATACGAAGGTTTGAGCTGCAGTTGTAGCATGATGCGAGTTGGTCTCCGGGCGCCCACAATTTACACACAGCGGCGGCGTCGATGACGAATATTGGCGCACGCATGCATTGCGAGTGCGCTTATGACGCGTGAAACTACGCGCACAGAATACCAATTTGCACGACGCCGACGCCGCTGCCGCTGAAGCTCGGCTAAGGACGCTGAGATAGTGACTACATGTGTGATAAAACCAGCCCGCATGCGAAATAAACATAGCCAAACTACGTACAGTGCAGCGGTCAATCAACTCGAGTTTGGCAGCGCCGTCGCACGAGGCTCAAGATGGTGTGCGGCCATCTCCCTACTGGAGGCGTGCACGAGGTCGATCTCCTACCACCTGGATTCATCAGATCTGCCGGGATACGGGAATACCAGTGACCGATGCTCTGCAACTGGCGGAAGACAGATCGTTTTGGCGACAAATCGCAATGGCCGGATGCTACGGCTGAACGCTACTCCTCACGATGATGATGATGATGATGTCACACACAACATCACTCCACGTGCGATGGCCCTGCCAAACCCGAGATGATGATTGATAGCTGCACTGTACGTAGCCGCGTAGTAGCCCCGCCCTGTTTTGTCGCACATGTAGTCGCCCTATGACGCTGGGGGTGACGGACGGTGGGGATGAGGATGGCTGGTTACAGAGAGGTAGGAGTAACGTCGTCATCATATCGCATTGGCAGCTCGGTCCATCATCCACTCCGGACCCCACCCAGCTGCACGCCGCCGGGCACGGCTTTAACGATGATCCAATGACTAGCCACTACCAGGCTACCAGGCTACCAGCGATCATTCTGCCTTCATACCTCGCAGCACAGTCCGACAAACCGGGGTACAAAAGGATCAATGTCTGCAGCAGCATCCAGTGGGGACTCTGACGCCCAATTCACACCTGCGACGCCGATGCGCAGTTCGAATATTATTATATTAACGAAGCGATGCAACTCAACGAATCTGAACAGTCGTAACTGCAGTTTCCATGACGTAGGCCCCTAATCGTATTGTTTTGGCACTGCTCTCTGAACAGTTAGAATTGGAACTGGATTTTCGCACACGGTCGGTCACACTGGACAAATTCTCAACTTGTTTAGTTTAAACATTTTCGACCAAAATTCGTCGGCAGTCGTCGGCAATTCAATTCGCACCTGAAATGGCATCCACATTGACATGGGTAGTACCCGCGTGGGTGCAGGTTCCAATAAACACCAGTCTGCACGTGTTCCAACCGTGGCTGTTCACACTGATATAAATTCTGTAGAGGAAAGCCACTAGGATGGTTAAGTGACTATAGCCTGTGATCTGCGCTGGACGACTACGGATTTTGGGACTCCATAGATCCGCACAAAAGGAGTTCTATAACTAAGCCATCAACGTTAACCGTCGTAGATTTCTAACAGCAAGGCCCTAAAACTTCAGCAATCACCGAAATTGTAGAGGTAATATCTTTGAAACAAAATAACTACGACAAAGCCGCGACTTCCGCCCTCTTCGACGCATGAAATAATAACGAAAGCAGTAAATATGAGTAGGCCTACAGCTATCTAAAGAGCAAAACTGAAAATAGACGAGAGGCAAAGAGAATAAAAAACTAAAAGGCTCTATTTTATAGCGCTATGTATACGTTCCAGGTCCTGGGAATTTTGTATGAATCCCCGTACGTCAGCGAGAATTGAGGCTGATAGAACAGCCACCAGGTGCGATGGATCGCGCGGCGAACAGAATGACCAGTGAAGATATTGACGCGAAGAGACAGCTTCTGCGCATGCGCTACCCTACCCTAGTCGCTACACTCCCATCCACTTCCGGCTACGTGTGACGTCAACAAATGCAGACTCAAGTCATGCAGTATTTAATGTGCGACAAATTCGGCTGTCAACAAGATTCAGTACTTGACGTTCTGAACCTAACAAGGCGCACTGGTCGGTCATTCCTGTCGAGGAAAACATTTACGCCAATTGCGGTTTTTACGCGCAACAGCAGCTATGCTGTAGCGCGTCTTAGCCATCGCAATACTGTCCGTTCGTCTGTCCGCCAGTCTGTCTGTCCATCCGTCACACGGGTGGATCAGTTAAATACAGTGCAAGCTAGGATCACCAAATCTTCACCGTCGGCTGCCTGGAAGACTCTAGTTTCAGGAACCGTAAAGCTTTTCCATAAATTCGAAAGGGGTCACCTCGAACGAAGGCGCTAAATGAGAGGGGTAGAAAAAATTTGCGATTCCCAGCCAATACGGCGTTGGCAGAGCGAGACAGGTCACGCCCTCTGGTTAGTACAAGTAAAACATTATAGATAATTAGCCGCCGGTCGTCTGGCGCCTTCTGGCGACTGATTTTGTTTTACTGGGCTTTCAAACATGCACCGCTGCTGCGCGTTATCTTTTGCATTAACTGGGCTTTTCTTGTCATAGGCCTACCTCTTTTTTGTTTGCTTGTTATAAGCTCGACAGGCCGACAGACAGACGAAGATGTGAAACATGACCGGACAATAATAGCATTCGACATAATGCCACTGGTTGAAATCCCGAAAATTTGCTGCATCTTATTACAAACATGTCAGCAGTACAGTAAATCCGCGTGCAAAGCAACCGAACCGAAATAAACTGACCAAAGGGCATGTTCGTCCTTTGGTTAGTTCTGTTCAGTTCTGTCGCTATGTACGCGCCTTAAGATACCGATATTCAGTTGGCTAGTTAGAGTTTGGCGGGGGAGGCACGCGGATTTGTAGGCTCTACAATTTTCAGTAGAACCGTAGGCCTATGTAGTCTCTGGTATCTGCACAGTACTGCAGACCGTTCGTCGTTTGACATTGCGGTTACCATTAAATTATAGATTTTTGGTACTTTTTACGTTCAACAACTTAAAACAATATAAATACAGGGCTAAAGAAGATAGAGCAGCGTCTGTAGCAGCAACAACTTGCTCGGAACTGACAAGCCTAGCCTATCCTACGTGCACGTCATGTCATGTCCTGCAGTAAATCGCAGGATTGGTCGGCCACTCCCCTAACCCTCAGCTGGTTGGCTCGCTCGTCGGTAAGGTAAGCTTCATTACTGAACGGGATTATCGGGTTTTCGTTGCGCAGAATAACTACGTAATCCGTGCAGGCGTCGCTGGATTAGCCGACCTACACGCTGCAGAAAATCTGATTTAGTTCACAAGACTTGACCGACCGGCACGATAAGTATATAAGAGCATGGCCGGCATGTATGTATAATGTATGCGTATAATGCGGATCTAGCGTAATCTGGTCTTGCACCATAATCAGTTCAACAGTTAGGCATCAGCAACGTGCATCAACAAAAACGACATGATTTTGTACGATGGCTTCTTCAAATGTTGACCTACTTCGATAGCACACGCAACGAATAGCTTGCAGTAAGGAAACAGGCCTGATTAAAAATTACTGCTAAAAGCGTGTTGCAGTGTTGCTACACTATGAAAACTGGCATGCCCTGCGCGCTATAGCAGAAAAACATTGCCTTGGAAAAAGACGCGAGCGACGCGCGGCAGAAAACATCTGCTGTGTCAGAGGAACGTTACACTGTAGTAGATTTCATTGATTTTGATACGAGATCGATATGTCAAATTCTAACTTACATCGGCGACTGACTGGTAGTGGTAGTCATTGTTGTGTTCCCGCGGTTTTTTGGGTTCATTATTCAATGTGGCAAATGCGAATACCTTTCTATCACTGTTCCAATTGCTCAAGGCTCAGTTCAATCGCGGTATCATGCACACAAAACACAAAACCCATGTGACCTTGACCTTTGCCTTATAACCTTGATATTAACAAGGTTTTTATAAGTCGTCCAGGTACATGTTTATGCCAAATTTTATTAAGCTAAGTGCAGCGGTTCATGAGTTATTGTGCTAACAGTGGATAAAACTTAGCGATGATGATGAAAACAATGCTGCCGTCGCTTCCGTGTCGGCAGGCAGTAATCAAACGCGCGCGGCAACCTGCGAGATCTTAAAGCACGCGTCGTGGACACATTAACTAGACCTATAGGCCTAGACCTATGCGAGTCGATACGCATGTGGAAATAAGCGCGGCGCGTTTAGCCGCGTCTGCGCATCCAGTCAGTCGGTGATTCGGATCACATCTGTGCGTTGTCTTGATCGAATGAGACAACGAACGGCGAGTGGTGGCGGGGCTACTGAGTGACCGGGGAACAGGAAATTGAAGCTGAGCGTGAGCGGACTGCATGCATGCATATCGCAAGGACGCTATTGATCGAATAACTGCATCAGAGAGACAACGACGTCACAAGTCGCCGGAGATGATCTCGACTGATCCGAGCGCCAGATATCATACATACCGAGGAGGCGCCGGGCGGTCCAGTATACTTGGCCTAAGTCTGAGATGCGTCTCTGCATGGCACTTAAGCAGCGTGTCCCCGTAGACGCGTATTGCACGCCGGCGGCGCCGTGAGCTCAGCGCCTTGCAGCCAATATTAGCATCGTAATTCATCGAAGACTTGCGGCAGCATCCAACTCGCCGTACGTAGACTGTACAGCAGCTTCCAGTGGCTGTTATCCCTATACCTGGTGGGCATAGCTTGCGCCCAGTGAAAAATAGGTCGGGTGGAGTTTTACTATGAGGTAGATCAAAACTTCCTTCTACTTTTTACTGAGCAACGAATCTACACCCTTGACGAAGCTTTCCCCCATTTTTCACTAAGCAATGAACAGCCTTAACAAATCCCCCATTTCCACTGGGCATTCAACACTCAACACAACTCCTCCCCTATTTTTTACTGGGCAATCTACACTCATAGCAAGTAGCATGAAGAAAAAGGGGCTTAAGCCCGAAAGTGGAGGGGGAACTTGGGCCCGATTTTGCCTCAAGATTTTTTTGCGGGGGGGGGATAAAAGCCACTGGCAGCTTCGACCAGTCTTCACACTACAGCAGCTGACTAATGCCAGTAATTAGACGTGGAGAGCTGCCGCTGATTAGATCACTCGCAAGGCTCACGGTGTTTCATAAAAGGTACCCTTTTTCTTTATTTCATAATTCAGTCATATAATGATCAATTTACACGAAATTTTTGCCAGATGCAGCAGATAAAATATTAATTTAAAATATTTGGACACAATATGGCTGTTAGTTAAATTTTAACATTGCAGTAACAAAAACGCTCAATGCAATTACATGTACTTTCACACTTATGGTGCTAGCTTAACTTTTACACTTTCCAGCAAGACAGTGCACCATCACGCACCGCTTGCGAGATGGTTGAGTTTTTGGATTGCGAGACGCCTGATTTCACCCCCCCCCCATGTTGCTTAGTCCTGATACGATGAACATTTTTCATTAGTGGACAAAATAAAGTTCACCATCGAAGCAGGGTAGCAACTGACAGAACCAGTTGAGACAAGCCACTTTGTACTTACGACACACTATGACGTGAGCATTACATTATGACTAGCAAAAATATTTAACTAATGGCCACCTTTTGTGAAAATATTTTAAATTCATATTTCTTCAGCTACATCTGGTAAAAATCAAGTAAATTGATCGCCATTTGACTGAGCTATAAAAAGAAAAAGGATACCTTTTTATGAAACACCGTGTATACCTGCACGACCGACTGATTGCAGTGATTAGCTACATGACGACGACGTGTTGCCATAGCAGTGTCAGCAGCAGCAGCTGCTGTAGCAGTGATCAAACGTCGACAAGGCTAACTATTATAGTGCACGCTGATTAAAGCCTGCTTTCCATCCAACGCAGTGCAACACACGAATAGACTCCGTCCGCTTCTATCACTGGGGTTTGGTCATTGCGTCGATGCTTCATTTGCGTCAGTTGCGTACTTTCTTGTGTTCACTGCGTTCTTCGCGTTGCGTACTTTAGGCCTACTTGCACCGCCCATTTACGCCACTAGTCTTGCGCCCAAAATTATGCAACTGCAAAGGACTTGCACCGTGTGTTTTGCGATGGATAGAAACCATCTTTATTCGCAGTAACAGTTTGCTAGGTAAATCTGTGGACAAACGACTCCATATACTTTTACATCAGCCATAACCGTCATAAACACTTAGCATTTTTGCCATCTGCTCTATACGCAGTTAAAATAAACATCCGATTTGCTTTTAAGAAATTTAATTGGCGTAGGCCTGAATACTAGTCAATATGCTACATTCCGGATGGTGAAATAACAACGATGTTGATAAAAAAAGTGTTTCGAGGCCACTGCAGTAGGTGAACTAATTGCAAGCATGCTAGCAGCAAACACGAAGCATGCAGCAACAGGCTAAATTTTTTGTTGTCCTTCAACATGTGAGCTGCAGAATGGAGACAATGTTTTCAACTTTTCACCTAGTTTTGTTTGTCTTGTCTGCCAATTTACTCGAAAAATTACTAACGTATTTTGATAAAAACAATTGTTGCGAAGAAGCGTGGACAATAGACCAAATCCTTAAATTTTTGCAGACAGTGGCGTATTTAGGGGGAGGGCCACGGTGCGATGCCCCCCTTTGGCCCGACCATGAAAATTTTTTACAGGCGACTTTATATGAAAAGGTGCGCTTTTTGCCATTTTCCAGCAAGAATTGCAAAATTCAACAATGTTTGATGGTCTTTCCCCCTGACCCTCGACCAGGGGCTCTGCCCCTGGACCCCGCTGGGGCTCCGCCCTCAGACCCCCGTTATAGCCTCCCGCTCCGCGCGCTCGCCATGCCCCCCTTTGCCAAATCCTAAATACTGTTTGCAGAGATTTGGATCACGATTCAAAATTGCGAATCGAGTAATTGCATAAAAGGACATGCCAACACATGGACGGATTATAATAAAATTAGATTTATTCGCCATATGGCAGCACTAAGGGTTAGTGCTGTTCAATCGCTTCAAGATAATGCATTAATACCAACGTCGAAATTCATAGCAATAATAATTAACGAATTTCGCTTTACGTAACTTAAAAACTACAAGGTCTTGCTAAACCTACTTGCTCTTAGAAATAATGTCGCTATCAATATCAGTCACACAAAGTGTATTAATTTTCTACTAATGTCACAAATGCAACAGTGTATTTCATAAGCTCTAGGCCTATATAAATACGTTAATAATATTTTATATTTAAACGGCGTTAAGACTAAACCGCGACGTACCTCTGTCCATGCCCGCTGTAGGCCTACGTCCAATCGGTGATGAACTGATGCTGCTGCTGCTGCTAATGATGATGATGATGTAGTCAATTAATGATCACGCGCTGACAACTGAGCAGCCACTACAACCAGTAGTTTCAAGCAGAATTTGTTTTCTTCCTGCTGTTCGCGTTCGTTCAGTCCGTCGACTTACGTCACCACGACGTCGCTTCACTGCGCGCGGCACAGTTCCGTTCGGACTTCCTGGGTGCCTACCGACGTCCCTGCACCACAATGCGTTTACTGGCGACCGACCGGTGCGCGCGCGCGCGCGTGCGTCCTCCGCAATCCAACAAGAAAAACCGCATTTCGCCGGCGAGCGAGTAATACGTCGACGAAACGAAATTGTTCAGCAGTACTGCAGCAATGGGCGCGGGCGACCGACGAACGACTGCAGACTAACAGAATGCAGCAAGAACGAGAAAGAGTGAAATGAGAGATTGACACACGCCTGAGACCCAGTCCGTGAGCGAGTAGTAATAGCAGACCGACTGACTGACCGACGGCGACCATAGAGACTGACTATAAAGACTGCAGCGTGTGCTTCGTGCGACTGCAGTGCCTATAGTGGTAGGCCTACCTACCATGCCGCGATATTGATTGACGTTTGACGCACGTCAGCTCAACTTCACGCCCCGTTTCCGCAACAATTTCACTCCGAGATCTACTTTCAATCGAAAAACGAATTCGGCGTTAACTGCTTACGCTAGTCGTCTTTCAGCCAGCTATCCTTCGTCGATCCAAGATAACAAACACTCGAAATAAATTCTGTCGCCCCAGTGCCGACATGAGATGCGGCCGTCCGTATACAGCACTGAATTACTTTGAATTTCCATCAAAAGTCCCCTTTTGCATTGCGAACCTTTGTAAACGTTGCCGCCGCAAAATTGCAAACCAGCGCGTCGGCGACTCGCGAGCAAAGATAACGCCAGATGTGCGTCATTTCTTGAGTCGCAACGTTTTCGACGTCCACTCAGATAATCTTGACCGACTTTTGCAACTGAAATTTGTTACATCGCGCGGTTACTCTCGTCGATCGCTTATTAAAGAAATATGTGATTTGATTTTTATTATGCAGGCTCAGTGTCGATCACAAATGAGCCGTGTCTTGGGGGATGCTTAATTGGAATTAGTTGCACGGTAAAATTACGATCAGTTTTCTGCGGTCTTCAAAACGCCGACGGACGGACGGACGGACTGACAGACTCGTCAGAATATAATAGCCGGCAGTACATCGGACGTGCGTATCTCAGCGGTCACATAAATCAGACACACGCCGGTGCCCCATTATAGAATCGCCCCTAGAAAAGTCTCCCCCGGCTGACAATTTACCGGCAAAAATCCGCCCCACCCGGTGGCCGCCCGGGCGGGACGGATTTTTACCGGTAAATTGTCGGCCGGGGAGACTTTTCTGGGGCGATCCTATAATGGGGAGACATTTTTACGGGACCGGGCTGGTGATATTTTAATAAGAGAGAAACATATCAATTCCGTGATTATCGCTCGCATGGCAAATTTTTCGTGGGGGAAGCATTTCATTGTGACACCGAGCTAGAACTGGACGACGAATGACGACCCTGTCGACCTCAATTTGTGCAGCAGCACAGCAGCGAGCGGCGCGAGTTGCTCGCAATGCCAAGAAGACCGGAGACTTGATAGCCGTTCGCTCGTCTCGCTTAGCTATCCAGTCATTCTTGCTAGATCTGAGCAGCGATTAAGCTCTATATACCGAACCTAACCCACAGTCGCTCCTCACAAGACTATCGCAATGGTGGACGCGGCGTAGCCAGAAATGTGAATTGGAGGGCTTCGCTTGTCTTGTCTTCCCTTTCCCCCTTTCGTCCCCTTTCTTCCCCTTTCCTCGTCTTTCACTGTCTTCCCTCCCTTTAGAAGGACCGCTAAAATCTAGCTAAAGGCCTGCGGGAGCGCTGTGAGCCCCAGCCGAAATCGAATTTGGTGCATCATATAGCTTTTTAAAATATGAGATCTGGTAGCAACAATTTTAATTATTCTCTTGAAAATCAACTGACCAAATTTAATGCAGTTTAAACGTGTGCTTATGTCTTATTTGGGAAATGAGGCTCCTTAACCTCCTTTGTCTACGACACTGGACCATCGACGAACTTCTTTACCAGTTAATGCCAGGCAGGCAGGCAGACAGTAATGGGGTGTTTAAACGATCCAGCAAACGTCTAGCAAACTTCCAGCAAATGTATTCAAAATACACGTACTAATGCCGGACGTTTGCTGGACGTTTGCTGGATCGCGTAAACACCCTATAACTTTCAATCCTTGCTTTGCTTTTGTGCAAGACGATAAGTTGTGTCAAGTATTACAACTCCGGAAATTTCTCGAACTATATAATTTAAGCAAAAATTACGACTACAGTTAGTGTGTACGCGCACCGGCAGTTAATTATTCGCAACAATTTTCAGCATTAAACATAGATTTTAGCACTTTAAATTTCGGCCTCCTATAGGTTCAAAAAGTCTTTACAGGGGCGTCAAATAGGGGTACCCTTCAAAATGCGCGATTTCTGCTAATGATTGAATTTTGGGTAGGTTTACCCTTTCAAAACGCATTATTTCATTGCACGGTAATTGTATACCGATTCCCCAGGTGGCGGCACCGATGTTGTCGCGCGTCACGTCAGCACTACTCAAATTACTTGTGCAACTCCCTCACTTACTTCGTCTTGATCTGCTTCTTCCTGACTCACCATACTTCCGTGATCATCCCACCTCATCAGTGTCACCATTGCCACTCTTGTCATTCACCATCCTATCATTCATTCTTTCATTCCAATCTCAAAATTTTTTTAGCCGGCCGTACTCAAGTAACGGTCGAGCTATTGGCATGGTCGTCGTCCGTCCGGCCGTCTGTTCATCCGTAACGGATGTACTCTGGCTAACGGTTAGGCCGTAAGGGGAAAATTTTTACACGAATAATTAGCCATGCGTGCGAAACTCGGGCAAGCAAAATTTCAGCCATCTAGTGCAAGGGGATCATTTTCAAATTCGGGGTTGAATAGACGAGAGGTAGGAAAAAGGTGCGTTTTCAACGGAAAACTGGCCATATCCCGGAAACGTTGAGAAATAGGGCCAAGGTTGCTATTAATCACTAATCAATTTGAGACGAAATGAAAATCATCGACCTCGGATGACCTTGAAGGTCACTGATAACCAGTACGGTAGGCTATCTTCTTGTTTCAAATCCTACCCTCCATATACATCTGCCACCCCCTCGGACTGATCGACTTTACGGCTATTCGGACTGGCTCGTTTTTTAAAATGTTTTCTCATTCCAGTTTTTTTCTCAGTTGTAGTTTTCATTATTTCTTTTCTTTTTAATTTTTTTTCCTTATTTTGTCATGTTTCAGTCATTTTCAGGATCCTTTAAGTTTCACGCTATAACTGTAGGCCTATTTCTATTTTCAGTAGACTTATCTCTCATTTCATTTTTCCCCAAAACATTTCAGTTCTTTTTAGTTTATGCGCTAGATTAAACTGACAGTTTGTGTCAGTTTTTAAGTGCAAATTCTTTATTATATTGTAATTTTTGTTGTTGTATTGTACAACCGCGCAGCTAGACTACAGTAAGTTCTTATAGTTGTTGCACCCGCCCACCGCATATAGACTGTCGCCCTACCTGTCGCTGTAATTAGCCAGTTTAGCGACCGACGGCTTATAACCCGTTTACACGATGAAGCAAACATCGAGCAATCACCGAGCAAACATCCAACAAATGCATTCAAAAATACACGTGCACGACGTGTGCTCTAATTGCTCGATGTTCGCTTGATCGTGTAAACGGGGTATCAGCGTGCCAACTGCCAATCTATCGGTCTAAGCATGCACCGCGTCTTTCAGACAGGCGCTGTAGATGGTAGTACTAGTTAGCATGTAGAAAGCGTCGAGAGAGGTAGCCTATAGGCCATGGCTAATTGGTAGACGTTGCTAGTTATGTCTCGAATCTGTAATTGCAAACAGGACGACTGACAGTGATTGCGTGGGGGTAAGCCTAAGTGTGGAAGGCGGCGACGTCATGTACAGAGCGCCAACCGGCTACCAGGCCTATCTGAGCGACACCCTGTCACTCCAGCCATCTCACGCCGAGCTACCTACGCGATAATCCGCCCAGATAATCAGAAGAAAAATCGATTGGTTGGTGGTCACACGTAGCGCTCAGCTAGTGGCAAGGATGAGCGATTTATCAGCTGCTGCTGCTGTGACTTGAGGCGCCTCGCAGTTCTGAACAGCAGCAGCAGTAGCGGCGAAATGACTGACGTGATAGTGTCTACTCTACACTGTGAGGCATAAAAACACCAAATTTTTTCATTATTACTTGAAGAAGCGCGATCCAATTTCAGTAATTTCTAGTACACGTATTTCTGACACAACTGGCCATCAAATCGCCATTCAGTTTCTAACCTCACGTGACGTCTGTTTGTGAAAAACAGAACAGGCAAAATATGCATTAAAATCAACAAAAACGTTAATAGATTTCATTTCTGAGAATCTGTGGCCCCAAGTCACCCAGCAGCCCATCTACCAGATAGGCCTAACATTTAAGAATGTTGATAAATTCAAGACGGGACTAGTAAAGTCTGGATTCGTCTGGAGCAGAACATTATCAACACTGCTATCAACGAATAGTAGTGTCTTCAAGCCTGTGTTCGTGTAATGGGCCAACATTTTCTGTAGACAGTAAAAATAGACAATCGGATAAGTTATCAGCTAAAGCGACGAAAATATAAACAAAATGTGTTTTGTGCGTGTTATTTGGTTAAGCAATAATACTAACGTGGATAAAAATGCAATATTTTGTTGGCTCTTTCCCCAGGTAGTGCAAAAGCAGACACTGGGTAAGGTGGGGAACTGAATAGCCATTTGACGGCAAGTTGTCAGAAATATGCGTACTAAAAATGATTAAAATTGGATCACTTTTCTTCAAGTTAAGGATAAAAAATTGTGTGTTTTTTTCTGTCTCACAGCGGATAGCATTCATCGCAAAACACGAACACTCACTCGCTCACAGAGATATTTGATCGACTTCAATACAGCTCCTCTCCCTGGCCATTGGCCAACACGGCGTAGATCAAGCGGCGCCCACATTTAAGACAAAAAACTGAAACTTCCACGCGACTGTTTTTAGGCAGTTTCACGGTTATTATGCCTGCCCAAAACAGAAATGAATGCGAGTTTCAGTTCTGCATGTACAGCTTGTCATGCTGCCCGGCCGGGCCTGGATTCACGGCTGTGTCTGCCTCAGTCTATCCGTCTCCGTGCTGTGCTATTGCTAACCCTTCAAACGGCCAATCCACTGAGCTCTGCGGCCTCTTCGACAGCCTCCCGCTGACGTTTCAGCACGAAACTAGATAGTGGTTAGAATTACGTCAACTATTATGCCTCCGCCAACATGTGACAACTACAAGGCCAAAAACTGCAATATGGGGCATATTTGACCCGACCGTGACCTTGACGCTTGGAACCCAAAATTTGAAGCGTTCATCCTTGCCCCGAAGTTCGTCAGTGGTGAAAGTCTGGTCAAATTCCGTCAACAAATAACTTACCCAACTTCAGTGGCGGTTCTAGGCAGCAATACCTGGGAAGTCCAGGGTCAGGGCCCCTGGTCAGCGGGTCAGGGGAGCAAAGCCCCCTGAACCTTTGCCCCCTGAAGCTGAAGCACTTTTGGTGTTTGGATGTTCAATGGAAGCCGCAAATTTGCCCACTTTTCTAAAATTTGGAAACGCATGTTGACGGAGGCATAAAACAATGATGATGATGATGCCTTACACGACTAGGCTCAAAGTTACGAACTCAGCCTGTGTAAGAGGATGCCAGTATCCTGTGAATCAAAGAAGATACTGATCAGATCAGTCTTTTAGCAAAAGACTTAATTCTAGCTCTGCATAGCGCGGTGTAACAGTCGTTAAATTGTCCGTTCGTAACATCAGCGTATATATCGCGACCATACACACCTGGCTACTTTTAAAGCAATTATCATACACATAATAAGCCTACGTTATAGGGTCTTCGCCCCTAAGAATCCACAGATCGGCAAACTAATGATCACTAAGAAATTTCGACCGGAAAGGCTGACGTTGAACGGCAAAATGTAGGCACCCTAGGCTATTACAAAATACTGTATTCTGTTGTGTCAGCCCAATGAGCTGAATAAATGCTGACATCCGAATTTCTTCAGCGCAATCGTAGACGAATGATGTGGCCCCTTTTCATAAGTTCATCGATTTCATTGAATAAATAAGAAATTTGAGCTAATGCTCACGAGACGTGCAAAAGCCTATAGCAGTTCCGGTTCAGTAGTTTATCTGAAAATTGGGGTGTTCACACTAAGTTAATATACAAATACCAAATTCTCTATCTGGATCGCATAACGATAGTTCCGTGGCGCCACCATGTGAATGATACAGACTTGTGTTGCAGCCCGAAATCGCCAAAAACATCCATAAACCCCCTACTTTGGCGTTCAAGGTCATTGAATTCGGCGCCAATCGACAACCAGTGTACAACTTCCTATTAGCAATTAATAGTAACCTATAGTCCCTATCTCGCACCGTTACTGAGATACAGCGACTTATTGGCCAAAAATCGCAAATTTTGCCCACCCCCTCTCATTTAGTGCCCTCGTTCGGGGTGACCCCCTTCGAATTTATGGAAAAGCTTTATGGTTCCTGAAACTAGAGTCTACCAGGCAGCCGGCGGTGAAGATTTGATAATCCTAGTTTAGACCGTTTTTGACTGATCAACCCGTGTGATGGACAGACAGAATTGCGATGGCTAAGACGCACTGAAAGCAGTAGCTGCTTTCGCATGTAAAAAGCAAACAAGACGACAGTTTGAAATACAAACAAAACCGATGACATAAAGCACCATTCCCATGGGCCATGACCATTTAACATGTGATAGATAGAATGACTGATGCGTCCTCTGCTGCAACAAAAAAAACTTTATTGAATAAAATTATTTACAACAACGGCGTATAATAATTCTTCAAACAGCCTACGACTACACACTTAAAGTGTCAAGCATATACAAATTTACCCATGCTGCAGCACGTTATCAGTTACTTCGTTTAACTAAAAACTAAGCCAGCAACAAGTATAAGTTATCGGCGGCGTGTAATTTCCAAACTAAGTGACTGGTGTGCTCAAATTAGTTTGTTCTCTATGAAGAAAAAAGTGCTGGCTGCAATGTCTGATTCCGATGGCGGCATAACAGGGGTCGCAACATCTCATAATCGCAGTAGTATGTCCAGGTAGGCTAACCAACAATAAAGCGTATTCAAATTGTAGCAACAGGCAAAACAACCAAAGTAGCACAGTAGAAAAGAGAAAGAGCAAAGATAAAACGAGTACAACTTTTGAATTACAGTGCAGACCAGCGGCACCTTTTATATCATTACTGTTTTAGCATGCGGATAAAGATAACAAAAACATGCACACACCAGTATCTCAGTCACCAGTAGAATAAAACAACTGCTGACTGCAAAATATAAAATGTAAATATTACACCTCTCCTGCTGTTTTAACAACAGAAAGGGTGAAAAAACATTCAGCCGGAGAAAAATAAAAAAGCCACAGCAGCTTTCATCAATGATTTTCCCTCATACGAATACAAGCGAGCACGGACTGACTTGAGAAAGAAGGAACGAAAAGCTGTAGTATCAGAAAGCATCAATGTCCATGTGCTCAGATGATTCAATATAAAACTACAGTTTTGTCTTTCCTTTCACACGTGGCAGGTGGAGCAACTGCCCTTAACCGTAAACTTGGGGTGTCGGAAAATCTTTTTTCGATACTTTTTATCCAAAAATGCTAAATTTGGGGCTGACAAACCCCCATTTTGTAGAAATTTAGCGGCAAACTTGAAATACTGAGCACCCAGAATCTCATTTATAGGAAGATTGGAACTTCCTGCCTCATCTACTTTTTTAACCCACAATGCTGCTGATACCTGGTATCAAACAAACTAAAACAAACTTGCACTCATAAGAAATCATAAATGTAAAAAACGTTTTTTTTACGTTTTCTATTCTTGCCAAGTTTTAAAAGTTTTTTATTATTATAAAAAACGTTTGTTAAAATTCGAAAATTTCACCAAGAACGTCGAGAAGCACTTTTAAAAGAAATGAAACAATTAATAAGCTATCATGGTGGTAGTTTACTTACTTAGTCTAGTGC